>Ga0182744_1000802_pt1 | contig 28790 bp, 16 predicted proteins | sample eDN3rd30CKraftMG_FD_128525 | JGI IMG/M metagenome (GOLD analysis project Ga0182744, IMG submission 128525) | Enriched Miracle-Growth compost microbial communities from Emeryville, California, USA - eDNA 3rd pass 30_C Kraft MG (version 2) (version 2) ... | reverse complement strand
GACCCTGAGCCCAGCATGGCGGATCGCAATCTCACCACAAAACTGCAGGACGCGCTGAATCTGGTCGGAGTTAGAACGCTCGATCACGTTGTGGTGGGGAACGAAGGCTGCGTGTCACTGGCAGAACTGGGCTACCTGTAAGGAGGTGCCAATGAAACTGCTGTTACGGACTGTTGCCTCGGTATTTATGTTTGCCGGGATCCTGGCAGGCTGCCTGGCGCTATTGCTGCTGGTGATCCTGATGGTGCGTTTTCCGCCATTGCTGATCGCTGTGCTTGTCGCTTGCTGGCTTCTCAGTCGGCTACAGAAGTCATCTCAAAAGGTCCTAGAATAAGAAGCTTAACCAGGACGGGTAGCCACGCGGCTATCCGTCCGCAATCATCCGGCCAACTTTCTTTTTTTGGATTGAACTGCAACCGCAGCTCATAGACCACACCTACAAGTCATCCAGATTGACTGGGAGGGCTGTTTCACTTGAACGAGACTTAGAAATTTCGATCAGCTCAAGGTCTTCTGAAAGCATTTTATTCACCGGTTGCTGAGAAATTCCCCGCCGTAAAAACACACTCTCCTGTTCCAATGCCAAGCCCATTCCTTGCAGAGCATCACACAGCTCGGCCAACTCGCTGGGCATGCCCAACGATCGAAGTCGACTTACCGCATCCTGATAGTTCGCTAAGTTGTCCTGCCAAATCCGTTGATTGCCATACAGCCTCAACCGCTCCTGCCAATCCGGCATTAACCAGAGTTTGCAGGCGTCACCCATGAGCTCATAGAGTCGAGCGAAGTTCTGAAGCCCAATACCGTCGTAATCGGGGAAAAGGATCACCTGTGAGGCCCGCGGCCTATCGGCCAACCAGTTCAGCAGCAGGCCGCTCAGCTGTCCGGAGTAGTAGCACAAGGTGCCGCTCGCATCGGTGGGCAGCCAGCTGATATCGTCGAACAGGGCTTGGTTCTCGATCAGCCACAAGGGCGAAGCCGTGTGCCAATCATCGCCGCTCTGCACAGCCAAAGCGGCAGCTCCGCAGGTCTGCGTCAGCTGCGATACATCGAGTAGTTCGCCCTTGCCAGCACGCCAGTACTGCCCGTCGTTTACGGCTTTAAGCAGCAGATACTGTACCGAGTGCCGCGCACTACCACCTTTACTGTCACGGTTCCGCGACATGTTGAGGGCGCGCTGCGGGATCACACTGGCCGCATTTTCCGTGTGTCCCGGTCTTAGCTGAGCAAAATGAGCCTGAACCTGTTCTAGGGCTGCGATCTGATACAGACTACCGCGGCCACTGACAGCTAAACGCACCGCTTGGGTTCTCCGGGCAAACTCCTCCAGCGCACGCCGCTGCGCCATCGTCAGCTGGCTAGCAACCAGCTTCCCGCCCGCACCAAGTAGCTTCTCCAGTGCATCGGCCAGTGAACGGCTCACGCACCAGCCCCCACCACGCGCGGCTCCAACTCCTGCCAATTCTTGCGGCTGACGTGATTGTGTCCGCCGTGGCGAGTGATTGGTACGCAGTAACGAACGGTTGCCAGCGGCGCGGGAGAGGCGAAGATAAGCGCAAAACCGAACTCAGCAGCTGTGTCGATCAAACTCGTCTGGTTTGGCCCATCAAGCGCCAGCGCCTCATCCAAGTAGCAGGCAGCCCGAACCGAATAGCGTTTGTCCTGCATCTGGTGCAGTAGCGCCAGCCCCGTTACCAACTTTGCCATCAGCACCGTGCCGTTGGAGGCTGCACCATCAATATCAGCAAAGGCCTCAGGTTTCTGGCCCTCTTTGCCGACGATGAAGCTCAGACGAAACAGATGCTCAACAGCCAGACCGCCTCGGGCATCACCCTCTCGGATTAGCAGGGCCTTTGCCCGTGTGAGACTCTCATCATCGAGCACACTTCCGTGGTCGAACAGCTCAAAGCTCTGGCCTGAATCCACCTGCTCCGCTGTGCTGATAAGCGCCTCGATCGCCCAGACCAACTCCCGCTCGTCTTCAGGCTCGATCTTGAATACCGAAAGGTCGGACAACCGACGCCGGCCGATCAGCTGGTTGAATTGGCGCATCTTGGCCTTGAAATCGTTCAGGCTGCCTCGCAATTGCCGCAGGCACGCCGTGACGTTGACCACCGCTGTGCGCGCCTTACGCTCGATGGCCTCGAACTCTTGGGGCAGATGCCGGCCAAACTCGATCATCAGGCGGATCTCTTCGTCAGGATCGTCGGCCGTCTGGAACTTGGTCAAACCATCCGCATGCAGCTCGGCGAGCAACCCACGTACATCAGTTTCAAGGCTCAGCAGCCGGCGGCAGTCCTGCTGATACTCTCGCAGGTGCTCGGCCAACTGCTCAATAGCCAGCTCTGCAGCCCCAACCCACGTGTGATGCGGCAGATCAGCCAGATAGCTGAAGATAGGGTCACCATCACTGCGCCGATCGCGGCCAGTACAGATCTCCCCGTGCTGACCGTCGAGTTCATCCTGCTGCTTACGTATGCCATCCAGCTGTTCTCGAAGACGCTGCACCTCGGCATGGACTCCTCTCAGCTTGGCCTCCAAATCAGCCAAGACGCTCCGGCAGTCCAACAGAGATCGCTCGCGCTCAGCTCCGCGCTCGCGCAAGATGGCGAGCTCGTCAAAGGCTTCCAGCTCGCGCAGGGCCTGCTGGTAGTCATGCTCTCGTTCAAGCTTGAGTGCCTCAGCGGCCCGAATTTGCTCCGCAGCCTGTAGCTGCTCATCGACCTGAGCCAGCTGGCGCTGAAGGTCAGACAACTCCTGATCAATCTCTTCAGCGCTGCGCTGACGGTGCTGGTCGGGCAGGTCAGCCAACTGCAGATCCAGTCCCGGCAGTTCAAGGCGGCCAGCCTGGCTGAGCCATTTCTCAAGGCTTTGATGCAGTTGCTCGCCGTTGAGACGGAAGCCGCTCTCCGGCAGCGTCATAACCTCCCGTGCGAACAGCCGGTTCAGGGCAGCCAGCTGCTCCGCGTTCAACTCCCGCTGCAGATGCTGATAGAGGTTGCCCGCCAGGCTTGCTCTTTCGCGACTGAGCCGCTGCACGTCCTGCGTAACCCTGTTGCGATCGCGAACAATCTCATTGGGGCTTCGACCCTGTACTCCGGCAACGAGCGCAACCTGGGCCTCGTAGGCTGCACGCGCATGCTCGATGCTACGCTCCAGCGTCTCGCGTCGGTCGATCAGCGCGAACCGGCGCTCCAGTTCAGCCTGCCGCTCATCCTCGCGCTTCAGCGCAGCCTCAGTCTGCAGGCTGCGCTCACGGGCAGCAGACCACTCTACCCGGTCATGTTGCAGCTGCTCTTCGGCTTGCTCGATGCCGGCGCGGGTCTGTTGCAGGTCAGCTGAGCGAGACTGGTAATAGCTCTGCCAGTCCTGCAGCGCCTGATCGATCAGCGGACGGAGGTGAAACAACTTGCCGCGCAACTGCAAGCGCTCCTCATACAGCGTTTCGAGGCGGCCGATCCGTTCCAGCTGCTTTAGGGCAGCTTGGTACTGCTCTCGGTCGGCATTTACATCGGCGAAAGCTTTGTCCCACTCCTGCTTGAAGTCGATGCCCGCGTCCGAAAGATCTCGGTGAAAGATCTGCAACAGGTAGTCCTTCACCTCCTTGGATTGCAGCTTGTCCAAGCGCAGAGTTCGGGTGAGCACCCGCTGGAATACTTCAGCGTGGCGGGCCTGCTCCAGGCGGAAAATTGTGAAGTCACCGTTTTCTCCCCGCCCCCGCCGACTGTTGCCATACACCATGCTGGTGAACTCGCTACCGCTATAGCGTTGGGCGAGCAAGCCGCGAGTGGCTAAATGACTCAGCAGCTGCGGTTGTGCCACCAGACAGCCGTCATCGCGCCGGTAGTCGTCGAGGTTCAGTTGGCCACGGTAAGCGAAGTATTCGTAGTCGTTGCTGACACCCTTGCCAACACATCCCAGCACCACACTGCCCGACTCAGGAAGCAGCACCTCCAGCAGGATGTAGGCGCTGTTGTTGGGGAAATAGAAGCGCCGACTGCGCTCTACGTCGTAGGCACCAAAGTCCATTCGTCTCCGGTCGATGATCAGCAAGAACTGCAAGGCATTGATCAGACTGGTCTTGCCTGTATTGTTCGGAGCCACCAGCGATACAGACGCATCCAAAGGCAACTCTGCGCGCTCGTAGCCAGCACTGTTAAGCAGCACCAGCCGCTGAAATCCATAATCCATCATGCAGGCTCATCCTCTTCGCTGGTCTCGATGGCCTCGCTGACATCAACACCCTCTTCAAGCTCGCCGTCCTGCTCTCCGGCCAGCTTCACAAAATGATCCAGATATCGCCAGACGGCAGGCAGTAGCCGCCATCCTCCGGCAGCTGACTCAGCAAACCCATACGCACACGCGCGATCGAGCAGCCCTACGAGCGACTCTTCATCTAACCCCTCAGCCAAGAGCAAGTCATGACCGCGCTCAAGCAACTTTGCCAGCACAGCGCGATCAATGATCCAGTCACCGAATCGGTGCAGGTGCATCCCCTCGTCGGCCTTCAACTCGAACAGCAGCATGAACAACAGAGCCAGCTGGCGTGTGGTGCGGCTGACGTTGCTGCTCGCATTGTCGAAGTGGAACCAGGCAAATCCGCGCCTATCCACGCGCAGTGTGAAGCCAAGACGCCCGAACAGCTCCTGGTACTGCTCCTGCTCTTTCTCGAGCTCAGCCCACAGAACGGGCTCTGCAATGTGATTCAGGTGCTTGCCCGCATTGAACAACTCGAACAGCGGGCCAAGGCTCGGCAAACGCCCCAGATGAAGTGTGGCTGCTTGATTCATCGTGCGGGTATTCCATGAGGGTAATGAGTGACGCGCAGCAGATTAAGGTCAGTACTGAGCTTCTGGTCGTCCTGCTGAAACTCCCACTCCGGCTCCCTAACAAGCTCGTGGTAAAGGCGCAGGACAGTGGCATCATCCAGGTAGGCGTAGTTCGTCCGTATCCAGTCAAGCAGGCTAGGCACAGGGCCACTGGCAGCCAGGCGCTCGCGCAGCTCGACACCATCGACGAACTGCAGCTCTGTTGCTGACTCAGCTGGAGCTTCATCGGGGAAGGCCTGACTCACAGGCTCATATGCCAGGGCCTCAGCCATGATGGTGAGCACCTCATCGCCAACCGTTACCCGCCGGGGACGCTCTGCGCGCCAGACAGGGAAGTCAGGTTGGCGGAATGTGCGCGACAAGCCGCGCTTGCGCACCTGTCCAAGAAGCTGGCTGACGGCAGCAGACAGGCTGTTATGCCGCCTGAGCTCTTCTCGCAACGGTAAAAGCGTATCGCTGCACTGCTTCAGCACCTCCCGGCCAAGCCGACGAAGCTCTTTGACCTGAAAGCCGGCCTGACGTACCAGCATACGCAAGGTGTAAAGCGCCCCCTGAACAGCGAGCTTCTCCTGGCAGTAGTCAATCTGCCGTTCTGCATCCTCCAGCAATCGGTAAAAGCTGCCCGACGGGCCGCTGTCCATCATTTCCGCCATCGGCTCGATGTAATCATCATAGGCCTGCAGCACTTGACGGTAACGGCGCTCGGCCGGCACATGCGCCTCAGTGCTCTTGGCTTTCTCGGCGATTTCGAGAATGGCGTGGCGATCCTGATCCAGCTGCTGGGCTATCTGGCGGAACAACTCAATAAGCTGTACGGCGCACTGGCGCAGCAGATCCAGGTCATTACCCTCGATTGCCTCATTCAGGCGCTCTGTAGCATCACGAATTCCTTGCACTCGGGCCTGGAGCACTGCAGATAGCCCAAGCTCATGCTCCCTGTTCAGACCACGGACGAACTCAAGCACCAAGGGATTGAGCTGTAGCAGCTCATCCCTGGGGAGCACGCGAAGAATTTCGGTGTTGATCAGCGCTCGCAGAACATTCTCACGAGCGTCTCGCGGCATGCTTGGATCAACCTTACTGATCAGCGCCAGCACCTGCTCTGATTCAAATGCTGGAATCTCACGAGTGCGCTGTACCAGCCACTCGACCACCGGCCAGTGGCTATAAAGGGCGAACACCAAAGAGCGTGGGTTGGCCATAGGCAATCTTCATCCTCAATCCTTGGTGATACGGCCGCATCGGCGTGCCGCATACATCAGCCCTCAACCACCCAGCTGCGTAACTCGTCGAACACGGCATCACCACTAACCAACACGCCCGCCAAATTAATGCTGCAGATCGCCAGCTGAACGTCCGACCCCTCGATCGTAAGCTTTTCACGCAGCCCCGGGTTTAGGCCTTCCATAGCTGGGTAAATTAGCGCCAACCTCTGACATTGGTAACGCAAGGCATAGCTAACAAGTTGGTATAGATCAGCCGAAGCAATGCCCAACTTGCGCTCTTCAGGGCTCAGGATCTTCCACTTGGCATCGGCAATAAGGACCACCTGCGTGCCCTTCAATACAGAAATATCAGGCCGCAGCTCAAACACTCCTTTCCCCGCCTGATTAGCAGCTAGGAAACGACGAGGCCCCTGCGGCTGAATCTGCAGTCCCTTGAAAGCGCGGCGTGCCCTCCAAGTGACGTAGCTTTCGAACAGTCGGTTCATGTCAAACATTAACGCCAGAGCAGGCATACCACCGGCGGTAACGTTAGGATGCAAGCCACGAAGAAATTCTGCACAACGCTTGAAGATTGGTTGCCAGCGCTGATTCAGCCGATCGAAAACCAATGCCTCTACCTGCTCGGGCGTGAAGGAACGACTTGATGCAGGTGCCAGATGGGCAAGTAGCTCATTGAGTCCACGTTTAATAGCCGGGTGATGAGTTCGATGCAACAGCATGCCCACTACATAGCTCAGTACCTGGTTGTATGGGTTGTCGATATCGAACTCATCGAAACGGCAATGTACACGCTGAGGCGAGAAGGCATTGAGGCGCACCTGCCTGACCAGATCGATACGCCCGCGCACGGTTGCTAACTCATCCTCCATCGGAACATATCGACGGATCAGCCCAAGTTGCATCTGCTGAGCGAGCATGCCGCGAAAATGCTCGATGAAGACATCAAGCAATGCATGCCGCTGTTGACCTAGTGTCGCCTCCCCAACCTGCTGAGGCGGCAGTGCCCCGGTCACCTGCAACAGCCGCACCAGTACCTGTTGGCAACGCAGCACATCCCGCTCTTGGCGAGCGATCTTGGGGAGCACCTCGATAGTCAGGTCTCCGAGCTGAATGACCCCGCAAAACTGGGTGAACTTCACAGCAGCCCGGCGCCACTCAAGCGCACGCGCTGGCAGAGAATCAGCAAGCCGTTCTAGAAGAGCGGCCTGATGCAGATTGAGTGACTGACCGCCTCCAGATCGAATGGGCAGCCACTCATGCTCGAGCACCTGCAACAACGTCATACCAGTGGCTCATAAATCTTGCGGACAGCCTCCGGGGTTATCTCATCAGGCGCACAGATCTGATAGCGCTGCGTCTCTGGCAAGCTATCTTCCAGCTCGCCAAAAACATCGATCGCTGAGTCCGTGAACTCGCGGACGATTTGCAACTCAAGGGGAGCCTTTACATCCCCAAAGATCAGCCGAATCCGCTGCCAGTCGTTATAGAACGTCTCCTGCAGGAGCGGGATGACTTCCCGGCAAAGCACACCACGCAGCCCCTGCATGTCTCGAACGCGAGTAAAAAAGGCATGGCCAATGGTCTGATCCCGATGCAACAGGTAGGAGATTCGGCGATTAAGCGTATCAAGCAGTGCACGCAGGTTCAGTACGCCTCCCTCACCATCAGGGATATAACCATCGCCCTGAGCCCCGGAAATCACTAACGAGTCCGGCATCAGCTCGCGGAACTGAAAACGCCGCCGCAATGCCGTATCCAGCAGCGCAATTGAACGATCAGCAGTGTTCATACTGCCGTAGATATCCAGATTGCGCGGCACCCCGAAGTGCTCCCCGGAGTAAGGCAGCGTCAGCTCCATACCATCGAGTAGAAGACCGTCCGAATCATAGTGCGCACGCTTATCGACCTCGATCAGCGTGATCAGCTCACCCAAAATCTTTGCCACATTTCCGCGATTGATCTCATCGATAAAGATCGCATAGCGATGTTGGGGATCTTTCCTTGCACGCTCGCACAGGCGTTTAAAAACACCAGGCTTGACCTCATAAATAACCCCCTGCCCCCCAGCCGCGGGCTGAGGGCGAATTCCTTCGATAAAGTCCTCATAGCTGTATGACTGGTGAAAGGTGACAAACTCATAACGCTTGAATTGCTGCTCAGCGGCGTTATGAGGCCCGCGCTTGATCAGCTCTGCACGTTCGACCCACTCAGCACAACTCTCCTTCCAGTCCCCCGCAAGGATCCAGTTGCCCTGGTGATCCCTGTCGAACACATACGGCGCTCGTCGCGCTGATGCGTCTCGTTGAACGGTTGTCGAATCCAACACTGCATGACTCTGCAAAGCCTCCCAACAGGTAGACCTCAGACTGCTATTACCCGCTCTGAACTTAGCCTTGGCGAGAAAATAATCATGCTCAAGGAGCTGGTTAACACTCGCTTTGCCATCCTGCGCATAAAGCGCCATGAAGAGGACCTGCCACCAGGCCGCATCCTCCACGTTGACCCCAAGCCACTCCGCCAACGTCAGCTTGCTGATTGACTCCTCGTACATGGAAAGACGCGATCTTAGGCTATGCGTCTTACCGGTACCGGGCGGACCGAAGAAAATTAGATTACGCGCTGGTTCGACGAGCAACGGCTTGCTGCTATAGGGCTGTTTAGGCGTTGCAGGCTTTGCCAATGCACTCCAGCGCTTCATGAGTGCAGCAGCAACCTTAGGCTTGATTTCGATACCGGAGGATTGGGGGTTCCATTGCTGATCGTCAGCACCCAAGGCTTCCAGTTCGCTCCAAGAAACATAGCCGTCCTTGTGGGGATCACGCAGATCAGTGATATGGATATCTACGTAATCCAGCATGCTGCCCTGGGCAGCTTTAGTCTCATCCCAGTGGGCATCCTGATAAGGGCCGTTAACAATGCTGCCACAGGCGATGATTCCCTTCGGATCAACACCCCTGCGAAGTAGAAATGCAGCGTCTCCGAGTTTCACCGCGCTACTGGTACAACTCCAGCGCACGATAAGCTCGCCACCCTCCAAAACCTTTTGGCGATCCTGCGCAAACTGGCTCCAGGCATAGCGTGATGGATTCCAGCAAAATAGCCAGGTGCCTGGCTGAGGCCGCCACCGCTCAAGCCAGGGGCTCTCGTAAAAATCCACCTCTGGACCTGCGCTGGCCTCTTCAGCCTGGCGAATAGCAAGCAGGCTCTTATCCAGATCGATTAGAGGCCAAGCCTTGACCGTGGCGACCGCCAGCTCTTTGTAAACTGCCACAACCGCAGCCTTGTCATTCGGGCTCGCCATCCGCTCGAAGCGCTCAGGGAAAAGCAGGTGCAGCAGAATATGCCGCATCTGCCGCCCACGAGCCCATGGCTGAGCATCCAACCATTCTGCACACTCCCAGGGCTCGCGCAGATATTGCTCACGTTGTCCCTGTGGCAGTTTCTTGAAAGCGTCGACCATCCGGATCAACCAAGCCAACTCATCGGCGCGATACCGATTGAAACCCTGCCCAGCCGATCCAAGCCCCGTGATCACCTCATCGGTCATTAAGGGCTGAGCAACTGGGAAATCGCTTCCGGACCAACTCCATACGAACTCAATGTTCTCGCGCTTCTTACTCGCGCTCACATTGCTCTGGAAAAGCATTAGCACCCAGAGCATTTCGGCCATCAGCTGGATAGCCTCCGGCGAGGCCTCAGCCAGCTGCCCTTTGAGCTTTTCCAGAAATACTGCAGAAGACTCATCAGGACTCTCGACGAATCGCTGGCGCAACTCATCCAATAGGTCAGCCGTCCAGCGCGGACCGACCGCAAAGAGTGATTGTCCACCGATGAGGCATTCCTGCTTCCACTGCTCGAAAGCGGCAAAGATGGGCGTTGCATTGTGAACGGGGTTATAACGCGACATAACGCTCCTTCTATTTCAGCGCTCAGCTCTCGGTTGCGCGCGAATGATCAAGCTGGTTGCTCAACAGCTGACACCACACTCGCTCCTCGTTCACCGGCTGTAGAAGCCCGATAGCACCGGTTTCCCCTGTACATCGCCTGCAGTAACTCGCGCTTTGCCCTGAAGCGAAATCAGACTCTTGCGCGCACCTCCCAGGGAGACAGCAATCCGCGGGAAGTCATCCTCAAGCTCCGGATATTCCTCCTGCAGCCACCGCGGGAAATCGGGGGCGTGGATCCGTGGCACTGATTGCCCATTGAGATCAAGCTGGCCGCTCGCCAATGCTTGCACCATCGGCAGCTTTGCACCCCCGCCAGTGAGTACAACGGCCAAGCCACCGTTCTTTTGAGCTACCTGAACCCAACTGGAGTCCACACTGCTCAGTACATCCAAGAGACACTGTTCCAGATCCTGAGAAAACTTCTGAACGGCCTCGAGCTCCATGAACTCCTGTAACGACACATCAACGAGCTCACCTTCCAGCAACCGGACAGTCAGGAAGCCATCGTTAAATAGTGCTTCCTTGTAATCGCGCATCCTCAGAGACAGATCACGTTGAGTTTTCAGTTTTCGTGAATGATCGTTACCAACACCGCCCTTACTGAGCAACAAGTGAATCAGTGCCTGGTCGAGGTAGTTGCCTGCTCTGGTAATGCCTCGCGCGGAGCCATCTACCTCAACAGCCTGACGAACTGGCGTATTCGGGTTGGACTGCAAACGGTACAAGCTCATATCGCTAGTGCCAGCGCCAACGTCTACGACCAAGGTCACGCTATTGGTGCTACCAGCACTACTTAACAGGGCATTGGCAACGCCCAATGGCTCGGTTAGTTGCTCAGTGACAAACTCATAGCTGCGCCCCTCACTTCGTAATTTCTGCACTGTCTGGATGAACTCACCGAGCGGCAAGCCGCTCTGCAAACGGTCACCCAAGGTATCAGCCAGCACCTGGGCTTCACCTAGCAACACTCGCAGCCGAGCCGCCACCTCTCGACTTTTTTCTTTCTCGAAGCAGGGCATAGCAAATCGGCGCTTAAGGTTACGCGGCATATCGTGATCAGCCAGGCACTCATTGACCGTCCAGGTCATGAAGGTCAGATAGGCCAGGAGCAGGTCACCGAACAGGATGGAAATATCAGTAGGGTTGTAGGGCGTAGGCACGGGACTATGCAACGCATCCTCGGAGAGGAACCGCTTCACGTTGTCGACCCGCATGCGCTCACCCTCACCGGCCTCCACTAGCGAAAAATCTACTGCGTTCTTGCCAAACCACAGCGTCCCGCCGTTATCGATATACACGGAGGAAATCAGCATGGTTTCACTGACCTCGGGCTGATCTCCCGGAATGCCGAGGTTCAGAACGTGAATCTCCTCGTAATCGTCTGCGTCAATCACCAGCGTTGCTTTGGACATGGCCGTTCCAAAGTCCATACAGAGCCTGGCATTCTCAGGTGCCTCAGGCAGCTCAAACACACTCAGATCGAGTTCAGCGGACAGACTAGGGGGGCTCTCCTCTTTTCCCCCTACAAAGCTGTCCGGCTGAGCTTCGGCTTTGGCTTCGGCTTCGGCTTCGGCTTCGGCTTCGGCTTCGGCTTCGGCTTCGGAAATGATCGTCTGCGATGTTGGAGCAACAATCACTGGCGCTATTACTACGTCGGGACGCTCTACGATTACCTGAGGCGCCTCATCCAACAGTGCTAAGGCATACTGCAGGGCCTCGAGCTCGTCTTCAGTAAGAACCCCGGGCAGCTCAAACTGCTGGGAGTCTAGAGGCTTGATCCGACGCAGCAGGTTTTTCAGCAGGATCCGCGCTTCAATACGTTCCATCATGGCCATCCTTGTGTCTTTTAATCAGTTGTGCGGCTCGACCCGAGGCTTGATCAGCATTTTGATGCTGCCGCCAAAGTCCTTCTGAATCCCATCGCGAACCACTTTAACCGAGCGAACACCCTGGCGGACGTCGCTCAGCAGCTCATGCTGCAAGGGATTGAACTCCACAACCTCGCCCTTGAGCGCGGTTTTGCTTAAACGTCGCATACGCGCCAGCATCAAAGCATTACGTGCGATATCAGCGTAACCCGCAGCGGCACCTGTAACCTTCTCAGCCGAAATCGGGTCATTGATTTCAAGCAGAGGCGCAACTGAGTCCCGCAATGCTTCCATGAAAGGTTGGGTGTTTAGCACCTCGATCAAGAGCTCGCCGATCATCTGGTCTTCAGAAATACCCACCTTGTGCACCACGGCACGCGAACTACCCGTGACGACGCCAGCATTGACCCACCACTGGCGCACGTCAGGATCGAGCTCCTGGGCTTTCTCAAAGTGGCGAGTCAGATCCTTCATCATCTGCGCCTTAGACAGGTACAAAGACTGCATAACATCCATCAGCGCCTTGTCGGTTTTTCCCTGGCGTGCCAGAACCAGCGCGGATTCACGCAGGCATAGATTGACCGCCTCACGGCTACGCGAATGGCTAAGGAATTGAATCCAACGAGCGCGACCAAGTAGGCTACGTGCTCGCCCTATCACCTGATAAGTGTCCGAGAGCATGGCATGGGAAAAGCGCAGCTCTATCAACCGCAGCAAGAGATCAAAAGCATCATCCACGATGCTGAATAACAGACTCTCATCAACATCTTTGTTATCGCCTTGCAGCAGTGCAGCGACCCACTCACTCAATGCCGTTCCGGATTGCCCACCCGGCTCAAACGAGCCACTTCGTAGCACTTCCAACCAGGCCCCGCTGATACGTCGCGCGCGGCGTAAGCGCGACTCGGGATTGCTGATCTCTTCCAAATGCTCCAGCGCCTCGACATGCGCCGCCCACGCTTCGGCGACACTGGCAAAGCGCTTCAACAGCAATTCGATGAGCAGTTTTCTGGGCTTTTCTGCAGTATCCAGCACCACAGATTCGCGAAGCGCATAGTCATTCAGCCAGTAAGTATCCAGCTGCAACAAGCATTGCGCGGCATACGCCTTGCCGTCACTGTCCAGCCCTTCCAGGCTCGGCAGGTCATGGTCGGGCGATAAGGCAACCACAGTGCGGTTTACCGCGCCCTCGCGGCCTCTGGCCACCGCAGCCAGCCGCCCCAGCACTGCCAAGGCCTGAAGACTGGCTGCTTCATCATCCTCAGCCTGTGACAACTCTTCGACCCGAGCGAGGACCTTGCTCAACCCCTCATCTTTAAGAAGAGCCTGGATCTGCAGTTGCGCCATGCTCTGGGTCAGCAGCTTGTCCAACTCGACCAACGACGAGGCGTCAGCGATGGCACGCCATTGCTGCATGACTGGATCGACTTCGTTTTTCCCTTGTGCGCTCATCTCAATCCCCATCTCAGTGCTTCGTAGCGCGACCAGAGAACTCAGCGGCAAGCCGCTCATACTCCGCCATCACCCGCACCTGCGTGCGGTACTCACCGAACTCGGCCAGCTCCTTGCGTTTAAGGGTCGGGAAGGTGACAGAGGGGTAGTCCTCAGGCATGACATTCTGCGGGTCGAGGATGTAGAGCAGCTCGTCGCGGGTCAGGCCGTAGAGGTGGGCGTAGTAGGCATCCAGCTCGCACTTGAACTGGTGGCGGCAGTCGGGGTTCCAGGGGAAGGGCTCGCCCTCATAGCCCAGATCCTCGGCGAAAGGCTTGAGGTCATGGGCGGTGTAGGCCAGTTCCAGCACACGCGGGACGATATAGTCCAGGTCAGCTCCGGTGTAGGAACCGGGAGATAGCACTGGAAGTTGCTCAAGGTAATAAAAGCTGAAGTTGACCCCCCCCACTTTCTGACGAGCAATCCAATCAAAAACCAAGCTATCCAGATTTGCATACAAGCCTGCCACCTGTGCTGCACTAGGCCCTTTCGGCTGCATAAGGAAATAACTATCTCCGACCGCAGACCAAGGAACGAGTCCAGAGATCATGGTTCGCTCGTCCGTATTTCGGCAGCTTCGCCTCCACCCCAGCAAATACCTCGGGCACCGACCCCGCAACAGCTCCTGCCCCCAGCGTAATGCCGCATCCTTGTCCTCGCTCAGCACTCCAGGCAACAGGCCATGCAGCTCCTCGGCATCCAGCGGCGAAGCAGACTGCAGGGCTTCGGCGGCGCGGGTATCGCGCTGGACGAACAGATCCTTGCCGCTGGCCGGAGCGAAGCGCTCCAGCAGCTTGTCCACCACCGGGTGCCCCTGTGCCAGCGCCGCGCCGAGCGCCCACTGGCCGAGCAGCTCGAAGGCGGCTTCCAGTTCACCCTTGTTGTAAGCCTTGACCAGCTCCCGCGGTGCGGTGCTGGTGCGCAGTACAACCTGCCACTCATCTACCCAGTAACGCGGTAACGGTAGGTAGTCGGGCTGCTGCTTTTCCGCATCGGTCATGTCGCGGGAGGTCTCGCCGTCGCGCTCGTAGGTGGCCCAGCGGTGGTCGTAGTGATGCACCATCTTGGCTTCATAGAGCGGTAGGTAGCGCATGCCATGCAAGGTAATGGCGTTGCCCTTTAGGATCCCGCCCTGATCGATCAGCTCTGCATAGCTGCGGAACAAATGACTGGCACTGGTCATATTGAACAGCCCCTGCGAGAACGTGATACCCCAAGGGTTCTGAGGGCTATCACCTTCTCGCATCAGCACGGGAACACGCCGGTAGATCTTCTGAGTCAGCTCAGCATCAGCGCGGGAGCGAAATACCGGACACGTCAGGGTATTCGGGTTAAGCAGTGCGAAATCCTCTGCCAGCAAGCGGAAACGACGGCGCTCGTCGCTCAAGTGATCGGTGCTGGTGGCAAAAAATAAGAGATCGGCTTGCTCGGTCTCATCACCCAGAGTCAGCAGACTGAACTTATAACTGCGGTGAACACTCGGGAAAATGCCATCCTTGTTCTCAAAATCCAGCAAAGACACCAAACGCTTTTGGCTGGTGATATGACCAAAGTACAGCTTGTTGCCGTCATCCGTAGCAATACCGGTTGGAACGATCACCCCGGCACGCCCCAGCTTGCTGATCATGTACAGCATCTGCTCTGCGAACAGACTGTAGAGGTTCAATTTGCCAACAGCCGTCATGGAAAAACGGTCCGAGCCGCGCGTGAATGCATTGCTCGCTTCAATCGAATGCTGTTCATCCAGATATTGCTGCCATAACTCTGGACGCTGCTGCTTGAGGGCAGCAATTGCAGCCTTGCGCTTGGCGCCCGCCAGAGCGGCCACTTCTGGTGCGCGGGAGGCAAAAAACTCTTCCTCGGACAGCTGTGAAACGTCCCACGGCGGATTGCCCAGCACCACATCGAAACCGCCCTGCTCGCGCTCAAATACCTGCGGAAAGGCCAACCGCCAGTGGAAGAAGCGCTGACGGCGGGCGATGCCCTGCGCCAGCTCGGCCACATCCGGGTTGAGCTGGCCCTGATGGGCTGCGATCAGTTCCTGATTGGTGGGGATCAGCAGTTGGTGCTCGGCATCCTTGGGCACGAAGAAGGCCGCGGTGTAGAGGTCTTCCAGCAGCCGCGCCTGGCGGGCTTCATCGCCCTGCTGCGCGGCCTGCCAAGCGGCCTGCTTGGCGGCGACCTGCTCGACGGTATCTTCCGGTAGCGCTTCCCAACTGCTGGCCAGGCTGCCGCTCATGCGCAGGCTGACAGCCAGCTTTTTGGCTGCCTGCTTGTTGCGCTTCTTCACCTCGCTGGCAATGTCCTTGCTGTCGCCAGTCAGTGTCTTGTAGGCATCATCTGGAATGCCAGCCTCCAACACTGTCGGATCGAATACCCCAATCAGCGCGTTACCGCACTGGATATGCGCATCGAGAAAGCCCAAAGGCTTGCCTGGCTCCAGAGCCTCCAGCCACAACGCGGTCTTGCACAGCTCGATGGCCATCGGGTTGAGGTCGACGCCATGGATGCAGTGCTGCACCACTTCACGGAGTGCATGGCGATACTGCTCTTCCGTGTATTGGTCACCCTGAGCATCCAGTTCAGCCACTTTCGCAGCCAAACGGCGTGCGGCTGCGAGCAAGAAGTGACCGCTGCCACACGCTGGGTCACACACCTTGATCGATAGCAGTGCGGAGCGCGGCTGCTCGGGATTGACCTTAAGGCGCTGCTCAATCACAGGCAGCAGCGCTGACTTAATCAGCTCCTGGACCAGGCTGTCCGGGGTGTAATACGAACCACTGGTTTTACGCGCATTACCCTGATCGCTCTCTCCCTCCGCATCACCGATAAATCCAAACTGCCAAGGTGAAGTCGCCGGATTGACGCGCGGGATAAGCTCCAGCAAGGACTCGTACACCGAACCCAGTTCTTCGGTATCCATGTCCCGATAATTGATGCGGGTAGCGCCAGTCTTGCGCTGTACCCAGGTCACAGCGCGAATGGCGCTTAGCAGCGCCTTGTTGCCGAGCTGGGCAGCGTCTAGATCCGGGCATTGGTTGCTGGCAAACAATCCACCCAGCGCAGGCAGGCCAAGCAGGGGCTGACCACTGTGCAAGGCTTTAAAAGTGGTACTCAGGGCCTGCCAGAGATCCGCATAGCCGTCGTAGAAGCGCCGTTTGCGTGCCCGCTCGCGTAAGAGGCTCAGACTGTAGCCTTGGACATACAACCGGCGTGCCTCTGCTGTAGCGGTAGCCGGATCATGCAGGATGTTGCGATCCTCGGCGGTGAGCAGGAACAGCAGGCGATAGACCAAGCGTAGCAACTGCTGGAAGTACGCGTTCGGACTGAGCTGACCGCTGGACAGCGCCTCGCGCAGAGCCTGGTTGGCCGGATGAGCGACAAAGCCGGTGCCCAGCGCACGCAGTGCCTGCTCTACTCCGGCGCGCAGATGCTCGCGCGCGCGCTCGCCCTCTTCAACCGCCTGCTCGCGCCACTGTTCCAGCCAGCACTGGGAGATTTTGCCGTTCTGGGATAGAAAGCGACTACCATGCAGCGTTAGCCAGAGCGCAACAAAGTCGGAATACAGGTCATCTTCAAACAGGCGGGCCAAGTCCACTTCAACAAAGGCTGGGCGCGTCATCGACGGGTTATCGCGCAGTATGCGCAGAACCAAGCCATTACTCACGATGCCCCAGAGTGCCTCTGGGCTGGCGTTCAAATATTCCTGCAGCAAGCCCTGCGGCGAGCGACGGCGTCCCTCATCACCGAAAGCTGGATGGCTCTTATCGAGGCTGAAATCAGGGCTCGTAAGTACCAGAGGGATATGGGCAATCCGGCGGGCCTCGCGACTGACATTCTCGCCCAATGCAAAGCTGGAATCGGCCAAATCCTGCTCAACAAAGCCTGCCTCGTGAGTCAGCGGAAAACGCCGCTCCCCCAGATAGCGTGGATTGCGGCAGGGTTGCAGATCAGTGAAGGCGAACACATGCTGGAGTAAGGGAACCAGAAAACGTTCTACTGCCAATGCGGTTCGGTCAGTGTCTTGTCGTTGACGGGCTTCGTTGAAAACTTCCCACTCTGCCTTGGCGATACGCCAGTAACGACTTATTTCATCGCGCAGTTTCAGGGTGCGATGCAGGCCATAGTCTGTGCTGCCCTGCCCTTTGAGCTTGAGCTCGCGCACGGCATTGAGAAATTCGCCGGGGAAGATACCGCCTTCGATACGCAGGCTGTCGAATTCGCGGTGGATAGTGCGGGTCATGGGGGTGATTTCCATTTCTAGTTTGCCGGCCTTGGCCGGCAAACGATCATTCATTGCTGTCGGAGCGCTTCAGATCAGTTGAGCGTCCGGCATCAGCACGTATAGGCCGACCACATCAACTGGCAGCTGCGGATAAACGTCGTAGGTGCCCTTGGCTTTGGCGGCATCACGTACGCGACGGTGATCTTTCAGCAGCTCATTGGCCCGCAGACTAGCAATCTCGTCGAGTGCAGACTGCCAGGTCTGCACCTGCTGCAAGGCTTGCTCAACCTGGCGCTGGCGCATCTCCGGGGCCATGTTGCGGCTCACTGGCCGCTGCATCAGCATCAGAACCTCCGACGGGGAAATCACTTGCGGTGCGTTTTGCCCGCTTACGACAACCGCGATGGCCTCCTCAGCCAGCAGCTCGCGGCGCTGGCTGGCACGGGTCATCGTCAGCTGGGTTCGCAGGCGCACCAGTAGCACGGTGGTCCGGATGGCAACCGCTTGGGTGAACCAAGCCCCTGCCCGACTGGCTACTGCATTGCCGTCCCCTTTTAGCGCCTCCTCAGCCAACTGATCAGCCAACCCAGCCACTAGTGGATGCGTGCGGTGTACATGCTCCGCTGCGCCTGCCGGCGGGTAGCTGAAGTCGATATTACGTAGGCTTTCGATACCAGACTGGGCCAAACGCTCACGCAGCGACTCGGGTAGTTCGCCGTACGGAAGACGCATAATTTTCTGGTACTGACCTAGCGGCGCATTCAGCGCCTGACAGGCAGCGGTAACAAAACGACGTACATCCGCCTCGTTGCCCAGCACCTCGGACATGCGTGCGAACTCCGGAATTACGTCCTCTGGCTTGAGTGCCCGCTGAGCGAAAATCGTTTGGTTGCGGCGCGCCTTGTCTTGGGCGTTCTGCCATTTGCTCTCAAGGCCGTCCTCGATCGACTGTTGACTGTCGAAGCCAAAATCCAAAGAAAAGTTGTGCTTCATCTCGTCACGAGTCATCAGCACCGTCTGCATAATGGCTTGGCTAATGCGGGCTTCGTCCTCAGGCATTGGTACAGAAATGCCCAGCGCCTTGCGGATGCTCTCGGCCTTACGAATGATGACTTGCAGAACAGCACCGTCGACCGGATTGTCTTCGCCATAAAGGGTCATAGCCCTCACTTTGCTTGCGCGCTGGCCAAAACGATCAACACGGCCTTCACGCTGCTCGTGACGAGTCGGGTTCCATGACAGGTCGTAATGCACCACAGCATCGAATACGTCCTGCAGGTTGATACCCTCGGAGAGACAGTCTGTGGCAACCAGGATCGCCGGCTTATCGATGTCGCGTAGTGCAAGAATCTGCTCTTCGCGCTCGCCGGGACTGAGCTCGCCGGTGACACTCACTACTTCGTGTTCTTTGAAGAGCGGCTTTAGCGCCGCAGCCACGTAGTGAGCGGTGGCGATGTAGCGACAGAACACCACCGGCTTGTAGCCTTGTTTGGTTAGCGCCTTGATCTCGACGATCAACTGCTGCAGCTTGGGGTCGTTATCACCTGCCAGGCCATCTGCCTTACTCACCAATTTGCGCAGACGCTCAGCATCTTCCCCGACCACCGCACCTGGCTCGATATCGTCGGTGGACAGCCCCAGCTCACTGGACCCATCAAGCACGGTATTGATGCCCAAAGCTTCAATATCGGCTAGCTGATTAGCATCGCTAACAGTACCGTCAGCTTCGGCGCGCCTGAGGCGTGTCTGCAATGCACGCACAGCGGCGGCAGGCGATGAAGAAATACACCTCAACAACGCTAGAGCGGCCCACCAATTTAGACGCTGGTGCAGCGTATCCAGCCCCTCAGACTCACGAACCAACTCGCGAGCGTAGTCGAGCACTTCGTTGAAGAGCGCCCCCCAGGCGCCACTGAGCTTATAGGTTGATTCGGCCGTTTCCCGCTGCGGAAAGCTAGTGCTGTCCTGCCATTCACTGATGTCGATGCGGCGGCGTTGAACCAGGTGATCACCGAGCTGCTTGTACAGCGGGTGGTCGGCACGGGACACATCCTTCAAACCCACAAACGCCGGATTCAAAAGGCCGAGTAGGTTGTAGTAAGCGTCCTCGTTGCCGCTATGGGGTGTGGCGGTGAGCAGTACCAGGTGACGCTCGGTGTTATCGGCCAAAGCACGAAGCAGACGGTAACGCTGATGTTTGCCGCGGCTAATACCTTCAGCACAGGTGTGCGCTTCGTCAACGATCACCAGTTCGGGACAGGCGTTCTGAAACTCATCACGACGTCGGTCAGACTTTATGTAATCCAGACTGACCACAGTGAATGGGTATTCCGTGAAGATCGAGGTGTGAGTCTGCAGACCACGTTCTAATCGTTCGACAGTGCCAGTGGTTACCACCTCTGCGCGGATGTTGAACTTGCGCTGCAATTCGTCCTGCCACTGCTCACACAGGTGAGGCGGGCAAAGCACGGTGAAGCGCTGGATCTCACCCCGATCAAGCATTTCTCGTGCGATCAGCCCTGCTTCAATGGTTTTACCGATACCGACATCGTCAGCGATCAGCAGGCGAATCACTTCGTGCTTGAGCGCCATCAGCAACGGCACCAACTGGTAGGCTCGCGGCTCGACATTGATGCGCCCGAGCGCGCGGAACGGGCCAGCTCCAGCGCGCAGTTTTAGCAGCAAAGCATCGCGCAGCAGCAGAGCTGAACTCTGCGTGCCGCGTTGAGCTTGGTTAGCATCAGGCAACGGAAAGGTAGCCGGCTTGGGCGGGTCTCGTTCGAGCATCGCGTGGATGACGATCACATCGTCGTCTGAACCACCGAGTGAGCGCAGGTGCAAGCGCGGGCCGTCGGATTCGGGTAATACAATCCATTCACGCCCGCGGGCACTCACGATGCTGCCGGGTTGAAACTCCTGAAAAGCGCTCATGCGCGAATATCTCCAAAAATGTCCGGATAGCGGCGCACGACATCGGGCCAACAGCTGGTATCACGGGTAAAACGGATGACTGTATAGCCGTAATCGGATAGTTCACGAGTCAGCTGCTCATCAAAGGCACGCTGACCCGGTTGCTCGTGATGCGGGCCGTCGATATAGATCAGCGCCTGCGCATCCTGGTAAACGAAGTCCGGACGGGTCTGCAGGGCTTTTAGGTATTGCTGGGCCAGATCCGGCTTGCGCAGCTGGTGCTGCTCGATGAAGTCCAGCCAGGCCTGCTCCAGACTGCTGGCGGACTGCTGGCGCAGGTTAGCCATGTGATCTTGCCCCTCACCGTCGAGGTGACCGACCTCCAGGGTGCCTTCTGCCAATGCGCAAAGCAGGTCAGTGACTTCGCTGAGTTTGCGATCCAGCAGCTTATGGTCGGGCTGGTTGTAGTAGCTGAGCATGCAGCGGTAGCAGGCGGCATCGCACTCCTCGCTGGTGTTCTGCAGCGTCGCAGGTGACCAACTGTCGTCGGGGCTACGGTAATGCATGATCTCCAGCGCCCGACGCGCCACACGCGGAAGGCCTGCGGGATCCGTAGCCAGGCGAGTGAGCACACCGGCACCACCCTCAGCGGATTCGTAGAAGAGCATGCTGTTACGCTCATCTCGCCCGGGCAGCGGCTCAACCATCAGCTCGCTTTCCTCAAGCTGAAACTCTGCTTCAATCCCGCGCTTGAGCGCGTATTGCAGGCTTGCCATTGCGCTCTCTTCAAGTGGGTAGGCTGGCTTTATTAGCAGAATGTTGCGGCGGTCCTCGACGAAGGGCGAAATGCGCTGGGCCTGGATCTTGTCGAGCTCAGCGTTTTCATTCTCGTCCTTGGGGGCTTGCTCATCGTTACTCCAGTAACCGCTTACCGGGTCGATTTTGAAGCCGTAGATTTCCTCATCCTTGCGACGCCGCCAGCCCAAATTCATGCGCCATACAGTGGCGGTCGGAGCGTATTGAAGGTCCAGCAGTGGTGATTCGTTTTGCAGCATCAGGCTGCGAACCACCTTGGGCACCCCGTTCTCTTCCTGAAACTGCAGCGTGGTACGCACTTCATAGCCCTGGCGCATACGCTCTTCTTCATCGCAGGTGATGCGGGTGGCTCGCTGGGTGCTGACGTTCTCAATACGGAAGAGGTTGTTGATGACCTTCCCACCGGCCAGGGGCGCCTGGCAGGACAGGCATTGCTCATAGTGACGCTGGTTGCGGAAGTGACCGTAACCGCAATTCGGGCACAGCAGCGCCTCTTCGGTGACGATCCGCGCGTCGTTGGCATCCTGGTTACGTACGCCGAGGATTACTCGCTTGACTCGGTATTGGCTGCCTTCGTGGTAAATCAGACTCAGCGGCCCAAACTCGGAAATGGCCAGGAAACGTGGACGGGACAGCACACTGTCACGCCCCACGCCGCCCATGCGTCCAGGAATGAATGCAGAAAGTGGTAGGCGCGGGAAGTTGTAGCCGGGCAGGAAGCCCTGACTGGCTAGATAGCGATAGGTCTCGAAGTCCGAGTGGCTGCCGCCGCTGGTTTCCAACAATAGGTTGTGCTGAATCATCGCCTCGCGATGACGGCGTTCGGTAATCTTGCGCTCTTTCTCGGGCGCAGCCGGATTGGTCATGATCGCACTGGCTTCGTCAATCTGTCGGCGGGTAGAGGCGTAGAGATCACGCCAGCGCTGCAAGGCCTTGTCGAAACGCAGGTACGCAGAACCCAGCTTGGCGTCCAGCCATTGAGCAGAAGCCTCTTCGACCGACTTTCCTCGCTCCAGCCAAATACCCTGCGCACTGGCCAACTCGGTTCGGAGCATACCCAGCAACCTCGTACCACGTCGGCTGGCGCGGGCCAGGGAATCTTTGTTACCGAGGGCGATAACATAGTCATCCAGCAATGGCATATCGCTGGGGTTTTCCATGTCGAGCATGGTGTTGATGGTGGAGGGTAGCTTGCAGCCTGTCTCTGCCAGCCAGGTGGCAAACAAGTGACTTTCAACCAGATCTTCGTTGGCCAGATCGAGTGTCGGCGGGCTTACCTCGCCGTAAACCATACGCCGGGGCTCTTGGAAGAAATACTGGTCGTGCGGGCTAAGGGCCGCGCAATAGGTAATGATCAACGCTGGCTGACCGGAACGGCCTGCCCGGCCACTGCGCTGGGCATAGTTGGCGGGGGTCGGCGGAACGTTACGCAGGTAAACGGTGTTGAGCGAGGCAATATCAACGCCTAACTCCATAGTCGGTGAGCAGAACATGGCGCGCAGATCACCTGCACGGAAGCGCTCTTCTCGTTCCTCGCGCAGCTCAGCTGGCACCTGCGCAGTGTGTTCACGAGCTTCGAGCGTAAACAAATCCCGCTGCTGGCTTTCCAGCATGTCGGCCACACCGTTGTAGAGCTGCTGGAAGTAGGGATTTCGACTGACCGTCTGATTGAGCAGATCAGGCTGTGGGTTCTCCTCACCAAGGCGCCAGAGCAGTGCCTCACCGAGCACTTGATAACCACGAACTCCTTTCTCAAGCTCCGCGCCCTCGATCAGCCCGTAGCTCTCGACAATGTCCAGCAAATCCTGGATGAACTGTGCGTAATTGGCTTCCTTCAGTGGTTCGTATTGTCCACCCTCCCAGAACGAAGCACTCTTAACGACCTGCCCAAAGCGGGTACGAAGCCCTAAGGTCACGGTGTTCAGATCTTTTCGAGGCTTGCTGATTGTGGCGTAACCAGCTTCGGCGAGCTGCTCGTCCTCAGTGAAAGCCCAGGGTTCCTTGAGATGCTGTCGGCTCTTGTTCTTCCACTCTTCGAGGTTGTAGCGGTCGAGGTAGCGCGTCTTGATGCATAGGTTGCGGCGCATGACGTCCAGCAGCATTTGCACCAGCTTCTGACGCACAGCTGGGCTGGCCAGCGCTAGCATCGGATGCACCTCACGTTCACCCGGCGATCCTGGTCTGGCCGTTTTCTGCCAACGTGCGTCGTCGCTGCACAGAGTCGGTAGATCCTCGTACTCGATGCGGAGCAAATCGAGCTGTTCCAGATTGGGGTTGTTGAAGCGCCAACCGCGCCGCAGATCGAAATACAGCCGATAACCAAGGATGTTGCGCATGGTCTCTTCGGCATCGCGGCGCAGTCGCGGTGCGACGTTGCCGGGATTCTGCAGGTATTCACTGCGGATCAGCGGATCGTCGATGGCGAAGCCCAGAGCTTGAAACACCTGTTGCGTGATCTGACTGTCACTGAGCGGATCGTTGCTCCGTTGGCGTACGCAGCTAAACAGCGCGCTGCGCATCAGCAGGATCTGCATGAAGTCGTTGAAGTGCCCAGCCTGAAGAGAGGCATCCTGACGGTTGTCCGTAAAACCGAGCAATTTACGTGCGTCGGCTGCCAGATCGCTCTCAGCTCCCAACATGTAGCGCAGAGCAGAAATGCTCAAGATTGTGGTAGCCGAGCTGCGGCCCTCACCTGAGAGGCCGGATAAACGTGTCCAGTCCCGTCCGCGGGACTGGTTGGCGCCGCAGCACAGGCAAAAGCGGAAGCTGCCGGGAATAAACCAGCTACGCACGCCCTGCAGGTGACTCTGGCCATTACTGGCGACAAACACCTCCTGGGGCTGGTACTTACGGTAGGTCGACTTGATGCGCGGCTCCTTGCCGGCCAGATCTACCCAGTTTTCCGGGTAGTTTTCGAGGTTCTCCCCATCCCAGCTGCGCTCGGGATCGATCATCAGGAAGCCGTGATTCACGTCCTCGTCGTCGTGACTGGTTTCCTTAATGCTGCGCGGCGCGAAGGCACGGTTTCCTTCTTCTATCTCGTCCCAGACCGGGTAGTACTCCTGCCCACAATTGCGGCAGAAGTGCACGCTATAGAAACGCCGATCACGCTCCCCTGCCACGGCGAGTTGACCGGACAGGTCGAGCTTACGGACTCCAGGGGTCTCAAGAGTAGCGAAGAGATCGGCTGCGCCAGAAACGAACTGATGTAAGCGGAAGGCAAAGAGCGGCTTACCGTTTACGTCTTTGCACTGATAAGCCGTTAGCAGGAACTCGGATAGATAAGTAGCGCAGTGCTCACTCGACACGCCACTGCACTCGGCAAGCCGTGCCGCCGCCTCCTCAATACTTAAGGGTTTGGCACGGACCCAGCGGCCTTCTGCATATGACAATCCGAGAGTCAGCTCAACCCAAGCAGAAATGGGATGCTCACGCAGGCTCTTGAAATCGGGGTTCTGAGGCACGCCAGCGTTGATCGCGCTAGCTAAGGCGGCAGCTGGAGGAATATCCGATACGGGCGTAACCCGCTGAAGAGTCTCAGTGATGATATTTTCAGGTTTGACTGGAGCACCAAAAATCTTGCTTGCGACCTCCGCCACCACCTTGTTGCGCTCAGCAAGAGAGCCTTGGGTCGACATCGTTGCAGAGGTGCCAATACACAGCAAATTACTGTTAAGACGCTCGCGCACCCGGCGAACCAACATCGCGACATCAGCCCCCTGACGTCCGCGGTAGGTATGAAGCTCATCCAGGACAAGGAACTGCAAGCCATCTGCTGCCCCCATGATCGCTCGATCCTGCTCACTCTGACGAGTCATCAGCAGTTCGAGCATCATGAAGTTTGTGAGGATGATGTCCGGAGGATTCACGCGCATCCGCTCGCGCTCCTCGGACTTTTCCTGGCCCGTATAGCGACCGTAGGTCACCGGGCGCTGGCCCTCTGCATAGCTGGCCAGAAACTTCTCCAACTCCTCGCACTGGCTATTCGCCAACGCGTTCATTGGATAAATAATGATCGCCTTAATGCCCGGCTGAGCGCCCTGCTCCTTGGCCTTGAGAATCGCATCGAAGATAGGAATGAAGTAGCTGAGCGACTTACCTGAGCCTGTACCAGTGGTTAGGACATAACTCTCACCGGCCTGGCAGCGAGTGATTGCTTCCTGCTGGTGCTTATGCAGGCTGGCCGGCACTCCCGGTTTTCCGCCTTCCTTGCCGAAGCGGAATATATGGGCACACTCCGGGTGCAGGATGCGACTGGCGACCAGTTGCTCAACGTTCTGGCCGGCAACGAAGAAAGGATTTACCTGAATCAGCGGAGATGGCCAGTAACGCCCAGTACCGTACTCGGCATCCAGATAGTTGCGGATATCTTCCGCCTTCGGATTGGTGAAGCTGCGAGCAAACTGCTCGTAATCACGAATAACCTGATCGCGAAAGCTAAATGCATCCACCTTGATGCGCTCCTTAGGCTCGAAAGCTAGTGGGACATCAGTCCCTTATATCTGCGTTGCATCTTAACTGCATAAGAGACTCAGATCACATACACCAGGGCACCGAAACCTTTTAGCTAATTCGCTGGCTCACAGTCCTTGGACATGGGTGTCTTGGCCACATCGCCCCGGCCGGTACAGATCAGACTGATGCGCATGCCGCTCTGCAGCCCTGCGGCATAGTTGGCATGGGCGTCATCGAGCTCGAATTGCGGCTCCATGAACTGGTTTACCCCGCCACGCAGGGTGACGTAGGGATTACCGAACATATCCGTGTTGATAGCCTCTACCACGCCTGTGATCCTGAAGCGCTTGCCTTTGAACTGCTGATCGGCCGCGACCGTGTTGCGGCCATACGCCTGAGCCAGTTGCTGGGCGCTCACTTCAAACAAGGGCGCAACCGGGGCTGCCACTCTTGCTGGCTGACTCTGGTTAGCCACGGGCGCGACTGCCTTACTGGATTGACGCTCTCCCGAAGCCATTCCAACGACCATCACCGCGAACCAGGCAAAGCCGATCACCCGGCTGGTAGTGCTATGCCCTTGGCGCAGCAGGAACCAAACAAAGATGACCGGAAACAGAAAAATACCGACGCCCAGCCAGAAGCCGACGTTGCGGCTCATAGCTTGGGCGGGATGCATTTGAACGGTGGCAGTCTGCTTAGCGATAGGCGCACCACAATGCGGACAGGCAACCGCCTGGTCGCTGGCCATGCGATCGCACTCGCCGCAGTTGATCAATGCCATTTCACTACTCCTTGATTGCACTTCCTGAGCCAGCCTGGATTGGCCGGCTTGTTTGTCAGGATCAAGATATGTAGCGTGGCTTGACGTATCTAGAGTGTGCGTCCGTACAGGTAAAGTTTTCGAGCAAGTGAGGCCGGCATGAAACGCAAACAGGAAATCGAGTCCGTGCGCTGGGATCTGGCGCTGCGCTATCGCCTGATCGAAACGGTGGTGTGGTGGGAAGGACGCTTAACCACCGGACATCTGATGCAGAGCTTCGGTATCAGCCGCCAGCAAGCGTCGAAGGACATCAATTCCTACATCACCGACTACGCGCCGAAGAACCTGGAATACGACAAGCATTTGAAGGGGTATGTGCCGAGCCGCCACTTCAAACCACTGTTTATCGATGACAGCGCCAGCGCCTACCTGCACCTGCTCAACCAGAACCATGACCGTGCACCACACATCGAGGGCCTGGCATTGGCCTATGCGCACACCGAGGTGCTGCTGGTGCCGGATCGCACGGTGCGTCCGGAGCTGCTGCGCCCGCTTCTGCGCGCCTGCCGCGAAGGGCTGCGGCTGGAATGTGAGTACGTGTCTTTCACAACACCGGACGGTGAAACGCGCCTGATCGCCCCACACACACTGATCTACACAGGTATGCGCTGGCATGTTCGGGCGTATTGCGAAAAGAACAGGGATTACCGCGACTTCGTGCTCAGCCGCTTTCGCGGTGTGCCGGAGTTGATGGACGACAAGACCGAAAATTCTCGCGAGCAAGATCCGGGTTGGAGTACGCAGGTGCAGGTCATCATCGAACCGGACTCGCGCCTGAAACCCGAGCAGCGAACGATTATCGAAGCAGACTACGGTATGCGTGATGGACAACTGGTGATCGAGACCCGTGGCGCGTTGGTGCAGTACGTGTTGCAGCGCTATCAGATCGACCCAACCAAGGTGCATGCCAAGGCAACGGCTCAGCAGATCGTCGTAACCAACCTGGATGAGCTGCAGGCCTGGCTATATCACTGACAAGGAACAAGCGCATGGGCTTTAAGTCGATGCTGCCAGGCGAGGCTATCTCTTAGTCCGTCGAACCACCGTAGGCCAGCTTGGCCAGCCCGAGCAGTGCAGGTAAGAGCAGCACCAGTGGCAAAAGATCGTTAAGGGTTGGCAGCAAGTTCATAGGAGATCCTCCCGGTCGGTTTTCACCAACCTAGCTAAATCGACCCTACAGCGCGATCTGTCTACTTTTCGCCTGTAAACAATCCGCGCATACCCCAGACACCGGCGACGAACGCACCTTGCCTGTATGGCGGAGCGCTGATTACTGTATATAAATACAGTAATCGAGCAGCCCGTTATGAGCACCGCACTTATCCTCGGCCCGCTGCAGCGCAGCAGGGCAGTCCTTCCCCTCTTTGATGCACGTGTTCCAGCTGGCTTTCCCAGCCCAGCGCTGGATCACATGGAACATAAGCTGTCGCTTGATGCTCTGATGGATCTGCAAGCACCGCACACCTATGTGGTTGCCGTGAGCGGTGACAGCATGAGCGGGGCTGGCATCTTCGACGGCGATTATCTGATCGTCAGCCGCGCCATCCCAGCAAAACCGGGCCATGTGGTCGTTGCCTGCTTAAACGGCGATGTCCTGGTAAAGCGCCTGGCACAGGAACAGGGCCAGTTCATCCTCCAGTCGGAGAACCCGGCCTACTCTCCGCGTTACATCCTGGAGAACGATGAGCTGACGATCTGGGGCGTCGTCACTCATAGCCTGCGGAACCACCTCACCCATGGCTGAGCCGGTATACGCACTGGTCGACTGCAACAGCTTCTACGCCAGTTGTGAGCGCGTGTTCCGCCCTGACCTATTGCGAACGCCCATCGTCGTGCTCAGCAACAACGATGGCTGCGTGATTGCACGCTCTGCCGATGCCAAGCCGTTCGTGAAGATGGGCGCTCTGTTCCACGAAATCAGAGGCGATCTCAAGCACCACGGCATCGTCGCCTTCAGCAGTAACTACGCCCTCTACGGCGACATGAGCGAGCGTGTAATGACGATCCTCGAAGGTTGCTTCCCGAGCATCGAGGTCTACAGCATCGACGAGGCCTTTGCCGATATGACCGGGCTACCTGAACCTCTGGATTCGATAGGTCGCCAGGTACAGGCAGAAGTCAGACAAAAGACCGGCATCCCTGTCGGCATTGGCATCGCTACGACTAAGACACTGGCCAAGCTCGCCAATAACGCCGCCAAGCG
>Ga0182744_1000795_pt1 | contig 28846 bp, 34 predicted proteins | sample eDN3rd30CKraftMG_FD_128525 | JGI IMG/M metagenome (GOLD analysis project Ga0182744, IMG submission 128525) | Enriched Miracle-Growth compost microbial communities from Emeryville, California, USA - eDNA 3rd pass 30_C Kraft MG (version 2) (version 2) ... | reverse complement strand
TGCGGCGAACGAGATTGCCGCGCGGCCATTGCAGGACCGTCCTGGAAAAGTGTTCCGCTATGGCAGCCCGGCCTTTCAGGTTGCCGGCGCGCTCGCCGAGCAGGCGACCGGCGAAAGCTGGGCGCACCTGTTTGAAACGCGAATTGCCCGTCCGCTCCGTTTACAGCACACCTATTGGGGCAACCCGATGTGGCCGGAACTCCCCCCTTCGGCCATCAGAAATCCAAACCTGCAAGGCGGCCTCGTCACCACGGCGGAAGACTACGGACGCTTCCTGACCATGCTCGCATCAGGCGGCGCCTATGAAGGCCATCGCATATTGTCGAAACGCGCGATCGAAGAGATGGAGCGCGTCCAGACCGCCAATGCCAGAGCGGGCTTCAAACCATACGGCGCAAACGCGATGCTGCAATATGCGCTCGGCAATTGGTGTGAGAAAATCGAACCCGACAAAAGCTGCAGCGTCGTCTCGAGCCCCGGCGCTTTCGGCACCTACCCCTGGATCGATCGGCAGCACGGCCTTTACGGCCTCTTCTTCATGCGCCGCCGTCTGCCGATCGTCGAGAAAGACATCCAGTCGATCCGGCGGCTCATCGCGCAAACGGATTTGCACGCGCAGCGCTGACAACAGGGCCGGTTACACTCCGTCACACTTGCTTACATGCCACTCACTCTGTCGTTTCGCTCGCAGGTGATCCTCCTCCGGCACATGAGATATCGGAGAGCAGACATCATGCAGCATCTTTATCAAAGGCTTCGCGCCATCATCCTGCATCTCGACAGTTTCAGGAACAGCGCACTAGCAACGGCGACGGCGGCCGGCATGCTGATCGGAGGATCGACGACGGGCATCGCGCAAGCACCGGCGCAAAACATGCCCGACGGCTTTGCCGGGCCGATCGATCCCGCCTTCACGGCCTTCGCCGCCGAGCCGGTCTGGCAGGCGCCGCCGCCGTTGCGGGCAGAGATCGTGCCGCTGGCGCGCGGCCCCGGCTGGATCTGGTCGCCCGGATACTGGCGCTGGATGGGCCGGCGCTATGTCTGGATCGAAGGCCGCTGGCTGCCGCCGCGACCGGGCTTTCGCTACGTTCCCGCCCACTGGGAGCGCGTCGGCGGCGCCTGGCTGTTCGTGCCGGCAAGATGGGCCCGGCACGGCGCCTTCGTTGCGCCGTAATGGCGGGCAATCAAGGCCGCCGGGCCTGCGTCGGACAGAAGGGAAGATGCAACACGACCGCCTCGTACTCTCCCTGCTCTGGAGCGACCTGCGCGCCGCCCTGCGCCACATGCGCAAGGGCGATCTCGCCTGGCTGATCCTGGGCGGCGGTGTGCTGATCGCCTATGGCATCGCCGATATCGTCTCTGCGCTATCACACCATGCGGAAGTGCTGCGCACTGCACGCATCGTCTGGACCGTTGAAACCCCGGCTGCGGCCGCAAGTCTCGGGCTCCTGCTCGGACTGACCGCGAGCCGGACGGCAAGAGCCAAAGCCCTGGCGCCATTTCTGCGACCGCTTCCCCTGTCGCTTGTCGCGCGGCGCCGCGCCGCGCTTCTCGCGACGTCCTGCTTCGGCATCTTGCTCGCCGCGATCGTTGCCGGGCTCGAAGGCCTCGCCGGATCGATCGTCGCCATCGACGATCCCCTCGCATCGGCACTGCGGGCCGCAGCCGCTTTCGCTTCAGGCTTTGCGGTCACCACATTCCACAGCCTCGCCGGCATGCGCGCACCCGTTCTCCTCGCAGCTCCAGCGCACGCATCGCGAAGCGGATTTCATCTTGCTGTCCTTGGTCGCCTCGATCACGCAACGCCGCGCTGGCTGAACGCCTGGGCCTGGCGCCTGCCCGCCGGCCGCATCCTGCTTGCAACGCCCTGGATCGTCGCCTGTGTCGCGGTGAGCATCGCCATGGTCCTCGCCACCGGCGCAAGTGTTGCCGCGCGCCAGGCCATTCCCGCCGCAGCCACCGCAACGCTCGGCGGCATCGCCGTCTTCATGCTGGCCTTGCGCTGTCATCCGCTGCGATCGCCGATTCTGCGCACCGCGCCTGTCGGCTTCAGCCGCGCCTGGCTGCGGCTGATGCGATTGCCGCTTCTGCTGTCCGTCGTGTTTTTCAGCCTGCCCGCTTCCGCCGCCGTGGCCGTCCAGCCCTCTGCCTGGCCCATGTCGGTTGGCTTCCTGCTGATGCTGTTTGTCCTGAACGCAGCCTATGGCGTCTTCGCCGCCTATTTTGCAACGTCACCATTCACAGCCGCGTTGAGTTTCGTGATGGCGGTCGGCTACGCCTACTATGAATCCTTCGAATACGGACGCACTGTCCTGCTCGGTCTTGCCGGCCTCATTGCCCTCCTCTGGCACCAGGCCCGCCGGAGATATCGCCATGGATAACGTAACCGCCCTCCAGGCGAGAAATCTCAGCGCCGGCTACGGCAGGCGGCCTGTCGTTGCCGGCATCAACTTTTCGGTTCGCACCGGCGATATTCTCGGCCTTTTGGGCGCCAACGGGTCCGGCAAGACGACGCTCCTGAGGGCACTCACCGGTCAACTGCCTCTAATGGCGGGCACGGTGACGATCGCGGGGATCGACATCGTCGGCAAGCCGGAGAAGGCCAAAGCGGCGTTCGGCCTTGCCATCGACCCTGGCGATCTTCCGGCGTCGCTCTCCGGCCGGCAATATCTCGAGCTTGTCGCCTCCATCCGGGGCTGTCCGGCCGATACCTGGCCCTGCGGCGATGTCATCGCCCGGCTCGGTCTTGCGCGCTGGCTGACGCGGCCGATCGCGGGCTATTCGCTCGGCACCCGCGCCAAGACCGCCATTGCCGCTGCCCTGCTCGGCGCGCCGCCGCTCCTCATCTTCGACGAATCCCTCAACGGCCTCGATCCGGAAGCCGCCTGGGAGGTGAAATGCATGATTGCCGAGCTTGCCGAAAACAAGGCTCGTGCCATCGTCATCTCGACCCATGTAGTGGAAAGCGTGCCTGGGCTGTGCAATCGCGCCATATTTCTCGCCGACGGACGCATTCTCGAAAGTTGGGACGCGACAGGGCTTGCTCAAGCCGCGCCGACGCCCGGCGCCTTCGAAGCGCATATCATTGGCCGCCTGCGGGAGCACAGGAGCCGCGTCGGTCAGCAGTTGCAGGAGAATGCCAGCGCGGCGTCTGTTTGAGTCGAACAGGAATCGGGCAGCTTTGGCCTCCGGCGCGCGATATAAGGGAGCAAGACAGCGGCTTGATTTATGGCCGATCGAACATGAGATATCCGTCATGGACCGTCCATCTCATCACTACCTGATCTTCGAAACCGCAGGCGGCTTTTGCGGCATCGCCTGGAATGACAACGGCATCAGCCGCTTCCAGCTACCCGCTCACAATGCCGAGGCGACGCAACGCAACCTTCTGCGCCGGCTGAAAGGCGCCCGGCCCGGCATGCCGACGCCGCAAGTGCTTGAAGCGGTCGCAGCGGTGAAACGCTACTTCGAGGGCGAGGAGATCGATTTTTCCGGCCTGCAACTCGATCTCGACGAGCAGGATGATTTCTTCAAACAGATCTACCTTGCCTTGCGGCGCGTCCCCTGGGGCCAGACGACGACCTATGGCGCTTTGGCGAAGCAGCTCGGCGCCGGTCCCGAAGCCGCGCGAGACGTCGGACAGGCCATGGCCAGAAATCCTGTGCCGCTGATCATCCCCTGCCATCGGGTGCTGGCGGCCGGCGGCAAGATCAGCGGCTTTTCGGCACCGGGCGGCGCGACGGCAAAGATCCGCATGCTCGAACTGGAAGGCGTGCACTTGGGGCCGCCGCCATCGGCACAGCAATCGCTGGGCCTATAATTCCGACGCGCCACCCAACTGCTGCTGGCTCGCCAGCAATGACTTGCGGATGCGCGGCGCGGCGAAGTCGAGGAAGCGGCGCATCTTCAGCGGCAGCAGGCCCTGATGCGCGTGCAGGAGATGGACCGGGATCGGCGGCGGCTCGAATTCCTCCAGGACGATCTGCAGCTTGCCCGCCTCGACGGCGCGGGCGACCTGGTAGGACAGAACGTTGGTCACGCCGAGACCGCCGATCGCCGCATCGATTGCCGCTTCGGCCGTGTTGATATGCAGCCGGCATGGCGGACGCACGAGCCTGGCCTGCTTTCCATGCTGGAACGTCCAGGACGTCTCCGGACCGATCGCAAACATCACGCACGTATGGCCGGCAAGATCATCGGGCGCCCTCGGCGTCCCGTGCGCGGCAAAATAGGCCGGGCTGCCGCAGACGACCCGCCGGATAGCGCCGACTTTCGTCGCCAGCAGACCGCTGTCTGGAAGATCGCCGATGCGCACCGCCATGTCGATGTGATCGTCGACCAGATTGACGTTGCGATCGGAAAGCGTCATCCGCACGTTGATCTCGTCAAAACGCCGTAGGAACTCGCTGACGACCGGCAGGATGTGAATGCGGCCGAAGACGATGGGCGCCGTGATGGTCAACTCGCCGCGCGGCACGCTGTATTCTCCGGAAGCCCGGGTTTCAGCGGTATAGATCTCTTCGAGAATGCGCCGGCAAGCCGCCACATAAGCGATGCCCGCCTCCGTCAAGGCGAGCTTGCGGGTCGAGCGCACGAGCAGCCGCGTCTTGAGATGCGCCTCGAGATCGGCGACCTTGCGGCTGACCGTCGGCAGCGGCACGCCGAGCTTGCGGCCCGCAGCCGAAAAGCTGCCTTCCTCGACCGAGGCCACCAGCATCGACATTGCTTCCAGACGGTCCATTATCTCTCATTTTCTAAGAGGATGCCTATCAAAGATACATGATTATTGAAAAAATCGACATAAACTAGTTTCAGCCCGCTCGCTTGAAGGCAGCCTTCCGCGGGGAGATCGACATGACCTACAGCTTCCTCGAAACGTTCTCGACACCGGCCGTAAAGGCGGCGCAGGCGGCCAATGGAAGCGGAGACCTCTGGTCGGGCTTTCATGGCAATCGCACATTCGACCGGTTGACCGAGAACGAAATCGCGTTCATCGCCGGGCGTGACAGTTTCTACATGGCGAGCGTTGCGGAGAACGGCTGGCCCTATGTGCAGCATCGCGGCGGGCCGGCGGGGTTCTTGCGTGTTCTTGACGACAAGACACTGGCCTTCGCCGATTACCGCGGCAACCGCCAATACATCAGCACCGGCAATCTCTCGGCCGATGACCGCGTGGCGTTGATCCTGATGGATTACCCGCATCGGGCGCGGCTCAAAATCCTTGCCCATGCCGAGATCAAGGATCTGACGGCCGATGCCGATCTCGTGGCAAGGCTGCTGACGCCCGGCTACAAGGCCAAGCCGGAGCGCGCTATCGTGCTGCATCTGGAAGCCTTCGACTGGAATTGCCCTCAGCACATCACCCCGCGCTTCACCGAAGCCGAACTGGCGCCTGCGCTGGCGCCGATCCGTGAGCGCATCAGTGAACTCGAGGCAGAGAACAAGCTGCTGCGCGAGCGTCTCGCGCTGGCGAACGCTAGGTAAGGCGGCCGAAACCTACCTCGCCTTCTGCCACCGCCAGCCGAAGTTCCCGGTAGGCGCGCACCAGCCCGTCGAGATTGAAATTACGGTTGAGGCCGCTGGGATTTGGCAATACCCACACCAGTGATCCGCCAAGGCGGACCGATTGCGGACCCCACAAAACCGGCTCCGCAACGATAGCAGCGTAAGCGGCTTTCCCGAGGAACGCCACCACGCGCGGTGCATGGGTCTCGATCTTCCGCTCCAGTGCGCCGGCGGACGAGGCCAACTCCAGCCGCGAGAGATCGCCGGCCCGCCGCGTCGGCCGGCCGACAGCCGTCGTCAGCCCGTAGCCATAGTCCAGGATCGTATGATCGTCCTGTGGTCTTATTTGCCCCGGCGTGAAACCAGACAGATGCAACACCCGCCAGAAGCGGTTGCTGGGGCTGACGAAGTGATGGCCGGCAGCCGCAGCCGTCGCACCTGGATTGATGCCGCAGAAGATGACCGAGAGATTGCTGGCTAGGATATCCGGTAATCGATCGCTCACGACGGCCCTTCGCATCAATCGACGTCTACACCCGACGATAGAACAGCGCCCGCGCCGTCGGAAGCAATTGCAGCAATATGTCGTAGTCGCCGACATTCGCGGTCAGCACGACCAGACCAAGCCTCTGCGCCTGGAGGAACAGCACGCAGTCCTGAAGCGCCCGCAATCTTTTGTCCCTCGCATATCCTTGCAGCCGGCATAGAATTCCACACAATAGCGCCGCCCGAGCAAGCACTTCTGTGTCGGGTACAAACAAGCGATGGGGCGGCATCGCCTCGATCTGCTTGCCGATTTCGGAAATGACGCCTGCGGTACGTGCATCCGACGGATCCAGGACACCGACCGTGTGCATCAATTCCTGAATCGCGACCGTCGAGTGATTGACCTGTCGCTGCGCGATCAGATCGTCCAGCATCTGCGGCGATCGATTTTGCATCTGGTCGATATAGACGCAAGTGTCGAGCAGCAGCCCCTGCCCGGCAATCCGGCCTGCATGAACGAACGGAAGCGCGTCGTCGCTTCGCCGCGCCAGCGTCTTCTGCGGATCGAACCGCGCCCATCGTCGCGCAGCAGCGAAATCGAAATGCGCCACGTCAGAAGCCGAGTTTCAATTCCGGATCGACCTTGCCTCGGGCATCCTTGAAGACCTCCGCGAAATTATCTTCAAGAGCGACTGTCGCCAACGCAAACTCGATCAGATCGGTATCAGTCTCGATGCCCGTCTGCCGTTTGGCCTGCCTGATCAGCGCGGGGCTCACCCTGCCGCCGATCCGGCCGCTTTTTTTACTGAGGAGACCGGAATTCTCCGCCGCCTGCATAACCGCCTCAAAGCGCGATTTACTAACCGGAAACTTGCCGGTTTTCGAAGCGCGTTGAGCGCTCTTCGCTGTACCTATGGATGGCTTCGCCATTCAACGACCTCATGTTCAACAAAAGATGCTTTTGTTGAACATACATCATTGCCCTCCGCCACGCAACGCGCAGCACCCTTGTTGGTGGCGTCGATAAACCGCCGGATCGGCGCGGGCATGTCGGTGCTCATGGTATCAGCAGTCATGGCAAAACTCCTTTCCCGAGCGAGTGAAAATCACACCATGCCGCCGTTGGCGCGCAGCACCTGACCGTTGATCCAGCCGCCGTCCGGTCCGGCGAGAAAGGACACGGCAGCGGCGATGTCCTGCGGCGTGCCGAGGCGCTCGAGCGGATTCATTTTCGCCATCCGCTCGATCAGTTCGGGCGATTTGCCGTTGAGAAAGAGATCGGTTGCGACCGGCCCTGGCGCGATGGCATTGACCGTGATCGAACGGCCCCGCAGTTCCTTGGAGAGAATGCCGGTCATGGCTTCGACCGCCGCCTTGGTCGCCGCATAGATGCCGTAGGTCTCGAGCCTGAGGCCGACCACGCTCGTCGAAAAATTGACGATCCTGCCACCATCGCGCAGCCGCTTCGCGCCTTCCCGCAAAGCATTGAACGTGCCCCTGAGGTTGATGGCGATGTGGCGGTCGAACAGCGCATCGTCGCTGTCCGCGAGCTTCGCAAGCCCCATGATGCCGGCATTGTTGACGAGCACGTCGACACCGCCGAACGCCATTCGCGCGGCCTCGAACAGAGCGATCACCGCAGCCGGATCGCTGACGTCCGCCTGCACGGCGAAAGCCTCGCCGCCTTTGCCCTTGATCTGCGCCACCACCGCATCGGCGGCGGCGCGGCCAGCCGCATAATTGACGACGACGGCAAAGCCATCAGCCGCGAGACGCTGCGCGACGGCCGCGCCGATGCCGCGTGATGCGCCGGTGATGATGGCGACTTTTCTGGTGTTTTCGAACGACATGGCTTGGCCCTTTCCTCTTTTCACGGCGGCCCGCTGCGGGCCGCCTGATGGCGTGGGCTTGATTTAGGCCGTCACCAAGCATTATAAAAATGCATAAAAGAAAGCCTTAGGATGACAAAAAATCAGGCTTACAATGGCCTTTGACAGTCGCCTGCTCAGCGGAATTGGGGTCCTGGCCGCGGTGGTGGAGGCCGGCAGTTTCGTGCGCGCCGGCGAGGCGCTGGGCATCACCCAGTCCGGCGTCAGCCGCGCCGTATCGCGGCTTGAGCAGCGCATCGGCATAAAACTGTTTCACCGCACGGCGCGCTCGATCTCGCTCACCGAAGAAGGCCGGCAGTTCTATGACCGGGTCTCGCCGTACCTCGCCCACATCGAGGATGCCGCGGTCGAAGCCGCGGGCACGGCCAGCGTCGTGAAAGGCCGTCTGCGCGTCAATGTCGATGCCGCCTTTGGCAATTACGTTCTGGCGCCGGCCCTGCAACCCTTTCTGACACGCTACCCGGACCTGACGCTCGAACTGGCTGTCCGCGACCGCATGGGCGATCTCGTCGCGGAAGGTTTCGACGCGGCGATCCATTTCGGCGAGTTGCAACCCTCGTCGCTGGCAACCAGGCTGCTGCTGTCGACGCGGGTCCTCACCTGCGCCGCGCCGTCCTATGTCGCGCGCAAGGGTCTGCCGAAGAGCCCGGAGGATCTGGCCGCGAACCATGAATGTATTCTCCTGCGAGACGCCGCGACCGGCAGCGCCTTCGGATGGGAGTTCCGAAGCACGACCCGCACGGTCGAGGTCCGCGCCCATGGCAGCCTGATGGTCAACGACACCGGCGCACTGCTGGGTGCCTGCCTCGGCGGACAAGGCATCGCCCAGCCGCTGGAGCTCTACGCCACGGCCTATATCGAGCGCGGCGACCTGGTGCAGGTGCTGCCCGCCTGGGCCGAGGAACGCTTCCCGCTCTACCTCTATCATCGCTCGCATCAGTTGATGCCGGCGAAGCTGCGCGTCTTCCTGGATTTCGTCGCCGAACTGACGCGCGGACGATAGCGCCTGCCAGAGTTTCGGTTCTGATAGAATCAGAACCGAAACTCTAGCCTTTTGTTCTAACGCGTTTTCTTCACGCGAACCGGCGACCACTTCGCTCGAAAACGCTCTAGCGCCCGACCGCCTTCGCCAGGACAGCCGATGCCTCGGCCTGGTCGATGCCTTCGTGCCAGACAACGTACTGGTCGGGACGAACGAGGATCAGCCGGGCTTCATATTGCGTCCGCTCGCCGCTGTAGTCGCCGCGCACCACTTGAAGCGGAATGTTCAATTCCCGCGCCGCAGCTTCGAAAGCGGCGACCGCCTGCGGCGGCGCATCGAACGACAGCAGAGTAAAGTCGTTGCCCAGGTTCTCGAAACTGTTCCGGCCATTGGACATCGGTACTGGCGCGAGATGATGCCCCGCCCGCGCGCGAACGGCATGCGTTCCGTGCGCGGTGTTGACGCCGCCTGCCGGACCAAACATGACGGGAGAGCCTTCGTAGTTGGGTTCGTACTGTTGAAAGCGGGAGCCGATGTCCGTCGAGCGCCCCTGCCAGGCGGCTTCGAATTCCCGCTTGTCAACGGCCGGATTATATCGGTCGAGGAAGGCCGCATCGCGCTTGATCCGGGCGGTGATAAAGTCGTCGGCCGTTTCCCAGAAAACCGGACGCCGCTCGTCGCTGTAGCTTTCGAGAAGACGGCTGCTGCCCCAGCCTCCGACGCAGGCGGCGAGCTTCCATCCCAGATTGCGGATGTCCTCAAGGCCGTTGTTCAGGCCGAAACCGCCATAGGGCGGATGACTGTGCGCGGCATCGCCGGCGATGAAGACGCGGCCCTTCTGGTATTGGTCGGCGACGGCGACCCGCATTTTCCAGAACGACAGATGTTCGAAATCGCAATGACACTCAAAGCCGGCCGCCTGCCGGATGAGCCCCACTGCATCGAAGCTCTCAAGCGTCGCATCCTTCGGCACGGGCGCGTGGAAAAACCATTCGTCCGGCTCCGAAATACGGCCGAAGAACTGCCAGTAGCCTTTGAGTTCGGGACGCAGGACCCTGTACGTCGAGCGCGGCGGAAAGCGATTGAGCTTCGCGCTGAGGTCGGGCGAGCGGAACACGGCGAGCAGCATATTCTGCTCGTAGTCCTGCTTGCTGCGTTCGATTCCAAGTTGCGACCGTATGTTCGAGTGAGCGCCGTCGCAGCCGACCAGATAGGCGCCACCGACGACCTGCTCCTCGCCGCCGCCCGCAGGCTTGATGGCGATCTGAACCTGATCCGCCGTCTGCGAGAACTGGCCGGCCTCCCATCCGAACAACACGTCCACCGAAGGCAGCGTGACGACCTTTTCGCGCAGGACTTCTTCCGTCCGGTATTGCGGAAGCCGCTCGTTGTCCTGCGAATAGAAGGCGCGCACCAGTTCGCGACCCGCCGGCGCATGCCAGTAGTCGCTCATCAGATTTCCGTAAGCCGTCAGTTCGCCGATCGGATAACCCTTGGGCATCAGCCGCGCGGCGCGCAACTGTCCGTCGAGCCCCCATGTGGCGAAGTGCTCGAGTGTGCGCTGTGTGAGGTTCTGGCCTTTCGGAACCTTGCTGAGCGTGGTTCGCGGCTCGACGAGGAGACAGGAGACGCCTCTCAGTCCCAGCTCGATCGCGAGACCCAGGCCGACAGGTCCACCGCCGGCGACAACAACCTGATAGTGAGCTTTCATAGGAGCCGTCCCATTCATCAGCGAGCTTCTTCGGAAATCTCACGCGCGCGCGAGATGACAGCCGGGCTGCTGGCGTAAACCTTGTCCAGGATGCCGGCGATGTCTTCGCCCGAGACGGGTGAGACGTCGATCGATTGCTTTTCCGCTTCCGCAATGAAGTCCGGATCTTTGACCGTCTGCGCAAAGGCGCTACGCAGCGCGGCGACACGATCGGCAGGGACATTCGGCGGCGCGGCAAATGGCCATGCCATGGCGAGGCGGGCCAGGAAGAACATCAGGAGCTGGCGATCATCTTCATCCGTGACGACATCCAGTGCGGACGGTACATCCGGCAGGTCTGACGCCTTTGTGAGACCAAACTGCAAGAGAACGCGAATCTGATCCTGCTTGATCCAGGCCGGACGGCTTGTCTTGAGATAGCCCCAGGAAAGTCCCGCCATTCCATCGGCCTCGCCGCGATCCACCGCAAGCAGGGCCTCATTGGCGCCGGGATAGCCGCGCACGATCTTCAGCTTCGTATTGAAAATCTTGTTCACGATGCGGGGGAATGTCGCCGTGTCGGCACCCCCGCCCGTCGTCGCGATGACCGTTTCCATCGTCCGCATATCTTCCAGCCGTTTGACAGGCGATTGCTGCCGAACGAAAACGACGTTCGTCTCCCGGCTGGGACTGCCGATCCAGTTGAGCTTTCGCGGATCGAACTGGGCGCTCTTGTTGCCGACGAGCGGCTCGAACGCGATGCCCCGCGAGAAGGTCGCAAGGAAGGAACCGTCCTTCACCGCAATGTTTGAAAGATAGTTGATCGCCGTGAGACTGCCGGCGCCCGGCATATTCTGCACGACGACCGTGGGATTGCCGGGAATGTATCTGCCGATAAAGCGGCTGACCGTGCGGGCCGCCAGATCGTATCCGCCGCCGGGCGAGAAACCGACGGCGATCGTCACGGTCTTGCCCTTGTAGAAACCGGCCTCCTGCGCGAAAGCGGTCGACGCACACGGCAAAGTCATCGCCACTAGAAGAGGCAGGCTGTTGACCGCGAACCTTTTGAGCTTCATGTATCCACCCTAATAGAATGTCATTCTATTTCCCGCTTAGCCGACCCTGTTCCGGATTGCAACGAAATAGAACAACGTTCTGAAATATCGCCGAGACATCCAGGAGACCGCCGTGACGCTTGGCCAGATAGAAGAATCCGAAGCCAAAAACGTGGCCTCGGTCGAACGGGCCTTGAGCCTCCTCCTGGCATTTTCACTCGAACGACCCCGCATGACGCTCGTCGACCTTGCGGCCGCGACCGGCCTGTACAAGAGCACCATCCTGCGCCTGGCCCAAACTCTTGAATCCTATGGATTTCTAAGCAGGAGCGACAGCGGGCACTATTACGTCGGGCCTGCGGGTCTTCAGCTGGCCCGGCTGCACCAGGAGGCGCTCGAGCCGGCCGAGCTCATCATTCCGGCACTGCGCCAACTGGTCGACGATACGGGGGAAAGCGCCTGCTTCAACATCCGAAACGGCGACAACCGTGTCTGTCTCTATCGGATCGAGTCACACCACCGGCTTCGCGATCACGTCATGATCGGCGATGTCATACCCCTGAAATTCGGCGCCGCCGGCCATGTGCTGGAGGCTTTCTCGGGCGCCGCCGGAACGCGAAATGCCGAAATCCGCCAGGCTGGCTATTCGATCAGCCAGGCCGAGGTCAGCGCCGGCGTCGCGGCGGTCGCAGCTCCGGTTTTCAAGGGCGGCGGTGAACTGGCGGGCGCCATCACCGTGAGCGGGCCAAAATCGCGCATCGACGACGAAACCCTGCAACGGCTCAAGTCGATCACGATCGAGGCGGCCGGACGCCTTTCCAGGCGTCTTGGAAGTCTTGGCCTGCACAAAGGCTAGAGCGTTTTGAGCGAAGTGGTCGCCGGTTCGCGTGAAGAAAATGCGTTAAAATAAAAACCTAGAGCTCGGTTCTGATTTTATCAGAACCGAAAAAGCTCTAGCTTGCCGGCGACGAACTGGACGATGAAATATAGCCCGTGCGCCGTGTCTCCGGCATCAGGGCATACGCCAGTGCCAGGCCGACAGTCGCAACCGTCGCCAGTGCAAAAAAAGCCATGCTGCTGCCGTAGTGATCGCTGATATAGCCGGCCAGCGCCGTGCTGATTGAAGCGCCGATCCCAGTCGCTGTTCCCACCAGACCCAGGGCCAGGCTGAAGTGGCCGGTTCCCAATGTAATGTCGGCGATGATCAGAGGCACCATGACCGCGAATACGGCCGCGGTGATGCCGTCGAGCATCTGAATGACGACCAGCACATACGGATCGGTGACTGTGGCGAAAAGGATGCCGCGGATCGGCAGTGCGGCAAGCCCCAGAAGCAGCAGGCGACGCCGCCCCCATTGCTGCGCCTTGCGCCCGACCCAGGGCGACATTGCCGCGACGACAATTTGCGGCACGATCATGCACGCGGCGATCAGCACGGTCGCCCAATTGCTCGACCGCGTAGTCACGACGCCCGCCATGATCGGAAGCATCGCCGCATTGGCAAGCTGGAACAGTAGGACACAGGCCGCGAAAGTCAGCAGCGGCCGATTGCGCAAAAGACGCCCGATGCCCGCGACGGAACGAGGCAGATCTGTCTGGCGAGGCACCGCGCCATATGTTCGTGCAGGGCTGATTTCGCCTGCGCGTATCTGGGCCAACGCCAATAGGGTCGGAATGGCCAGCGCGACGGTGACAAGGAAAACCGCGCGGCTCGACAGAAAATAGCCGCCGGCACCCATTACAGCTGCGGCAATGCCGCCGCCGATCGATGCAAACCGGGCATTGCGCCCGAAGCGTTCGCCGACTGCGGCCTGGCCGACAAGTCCGAGGCTCATTGCGGCAATCGCCGGGCCAAGGACGCAACTGGCAGACGCATGCAGAACGGCAGCCGTCATCACGACCAGAAAAGTCGGCAAGGCCGCATAGGCCAATGCGGCAACGCCGATGGCCGTCACGGCCAGGCCCGCGACAAACCGCACCGATCGAACGGCATCGACCAACGCCCCGCCCGGCATCTGCCCCGCCAGCGCAACCAAACCGCTGACCGAAAGGACGAGGCCAATTTCAACCTGCGTCCATTTCTGCGTCGTTAGATAAACCGCAACGAACGGCCCGAAGCCGGTCTGAACGTCGGCCAGGAAAAAGACGAACCAATCGAGACCGCGCAGGCTGCGGCGCGACGGTGACGGCTGTTCGCCGGCAGGCTCCGCCGCCTGTTGCGGTGGGCCGCGATTGCCGTCGCGGCCGATCCGATGGAGCACGGTCAATAGCTTTCTCCCAGGCTATTTCTCCCCAGGCTACTTCTCCAATGTCATCGGATCGATGAAACGCAGCGGCTCGAGACTGCCCGCCGCGCCAAGCACCACGACCGGCTTCCCCTCCTTGTACTCCGGCGCCGGCCTCACCTGCTCGCGCGTCAGTTCCAGAATGACGGCATCACTCTTGTTGGCGATGCGGCCAAAGCGCAGCGCGCTCCAATCAACCGCGATCTTGCGGCTGCCGACGCCGAGGAATCCTCCGAAATCGATGATAGCCGCCCGCACATGTCCGGCCCGATCGACAATAACATCGACGATCCGTCCCATGCTTTCGTCGGCAGCGGAACGCACTTCCCTGCCAAGGACTCCACGCGCATCCGCCGCGTTGATGATAGTCACCGAGGGCGTCGGCTTGGCCTCCGGCGCCGGACCTTTGTTCGGAGGCGTCGCAATCGGAGCATCAGCGGGCTGCTGCGACGGTTGCACGGCCTGAGGGAAAGCCCGAGGCGATGCTGCGCAAACAATCGAAAGAAAGGTCAGTACCGCAAGGGCCGGATAACTTCTGCGCATATGACCTCCAGCCGGAGTTTGAGAGACCCGCGCTATGCGGCATGGGCGGAAAGGCGCTTCATTTCGCTCTGAACCAACTCCCGATACGGCCCGCCGCGCCGCATCAGACGATCCGGCGGGCCATCTTCGATGATCCGCCCGGCCTGCAGCATGACCACCCGGTCGAAATTGCGCAGGGTCGACAGACGATGCGCGATCGCGATCACGGTGCGCCCCCGTACCAACCGGCCAAGCGCCTCGCGAATGGCTTCCTCGGATTCGCTGTCGAGCGACGCGGTGGCTTCGTCGAGCAGCAGGATCGGCGCGTCCTTTAGAAAGGCCCTGGCTATGGCAATACGCTGCCGTTGCCCGCCGGAAAGCATGACGCCGCGGTCGCCGACCATGGTCGCAATCCCGTTCGGCAAAGCGTCGATAAAATCGCACCGCGCGGCAACCGCCGCCTGCATGACATCCTCGTCGGAAGCATCCGGCTGGCCGTAGCGGATGTTTTCCATGATCGAGCGATTGAACAGGGAAATGTCCTGCGGCACGATCGCGATGGCCTGACGCAGGCTGTCGAGCGTGACCCGGGATATGTCCTGGCCGTCGATCAGTATCTTGCCGTCCTTCACATCGTAGAACCGTTGCAGCAGGCCGAACAGTGTCGACTTTCCGCCCCCCGACTGGCCCACTAACCCAACACGCTGGCCGGGTTCTAGACAGAGATTGAAGTCATTGAAGATATGGTGGCCGTCAAAATAGCTGAACGACACGTCCCTGAACTCGATACGCACGCCCTGTCTCACCAGTGGCTCGGCTTCCGGATGATCGCGCAATTCATGCGGTACCAGAAGAGTTGCAAGCGCTTCTGAAAGACGCGCAACGTGCTGGGTGATGTCGACGAGCGCCACTGCGAGATCCCGCGTGGCGTGCAGGATTGAAAGCCCCAATGTACACACCAGAATGACATCGCCCGTCGTCGCCGCGCCACGTTGCCAAAGCGCGATCGCCCACGCCAGCAAGACGACGATCATAATGATCGTGACAACGGCATGGCCCAGTCGCAACTTCTCGAGGTAGAGCAGACTTCGTCGCCGTGCTGTCAATTCCCGATTCACTGTCTCGTCGAAGCGGCGGTGTTCGCGACGGATACCACAGAATGCCCTGACCAGAGGCATATTGCTGATCACGTCCACCATCTCGCCATCGACCATGGCCGCCTTGTCGGCAAACTCAAAATGAAGACTTTTGCCCTTAACCGCAAAGCGAAACATTGCGACGACAACAATGCCCGCGATTATGATCAATGCAAGGCTCATCGTAACACTGATCGTAGCGACCAGCGCGATAGCTGCCACGGTTGCTATGCACGGTGGCATCACGTTCCACATGAACATGTTTTCGACAGTGTAGACGGCATTGGACGTCGACGTGACCCGACTCGTCAGCATGCCAGGCAACCGCTCGGCAAAATAGCTCGGCGAATGTCCGGTGAGATAGCGAAACAAATCCCGGCGGACGTCGCCTGTTACCCCGACGAAAGCGGAGCTTGCGGTCCATGTCGCCACGCGCCACAGAAGATTGTCGCCGGCGATCAGCGAAACCAGAAAAAGAAATGTCAGCCAAACCCTGCCATCGGCATTCGGGCCCGTAGCCAGTCTGTCGACAAGAAATTTAACTCCATATTGAGTGGTCACCGAGCATGCCACTGCAGCAACGACCGTTCCGAAGATCGCAGCATGGGGAACCTTGCGCCGGCGAACATATCGAAACACGAACGCGAATGGGCGGTCAGCATATTGATGAAGATCGACCATGCGGGCCTGTGAATTCAGGAACGGACAAGAAATTTCGAAGAGGCCATCGCGAAATGAATCCGGTCGACGCCATCTTCGCGCGGAACAGGTTGTCTGCGAACAGTGTCGAAAGTCTGATCGTAATCTGACAACAGCGAAACGTCATTTTTCACATGTCAGTGCTGCCGATTTTTATGGGAACTTCTTTTGCGTGGAAACGTTCGTTTCTTCGTGCCTAAGACTGGCTGCCAAGAATCGCCCGGAGAGTTCACTTGAAACTCTTCCGCAGGGGCAGAAAATTTCTTCAACTGACTCAATGACTTTTTGCAGATGATCAAAGAGGAGGCACACAATGCGCATCGCGCAAGTTGCACCATTGACTGAAGCTGTGCCACCCTCGCTATACGGCGGCACCGAGCGCGTGGTTCACTGGTTGACGGAAGAACTGGTGGCGCTCGGCCACGATGTCACGCTGTTTGCCAGCGGCGATTCCCGCACCTCGGCAAAATTGGAGGCTGTGTGGCCGAGAGCGCTGCGCCTGGACGGATCGGTTCGCGATCCGAATGCGCTGCATCTGGTCATGCTGGAGCGCGTGCGGCAGCGTAGCGATGACTTCGATTTCCTCCACTTCCATCTCGACTATTATCCGTTTTCGCTATTCTCGCGAAGCTCAACCGGCTTCGTAACGACATTGCACGGCCGGCTCGATCTGCCCGAACATCAGCCTGTTTTCAATACCTTCGCCTCCGCGCCCGTAATCTCGATTTCGAATGCGCAGCGGCGGCCGGTGCCCCAGGCAAACTGGATCAAGACGATCTACCACGGGCTCCCTGAAAAATTGCTCGCGCCGAAATCCGCAAAACCGAGATATCTGGCGGTTCTCGGCCGCATTGCGCCCGAAAAGGCCGTCGACCGTGCCATCAGGATCGCCAAACGATGCGGCATCCCGCTCAAAATCGCGGCTAAAGTAGACAAGGTCGATCAGGAATATTTCGATGAAATCATTCGCCCGCTCCTCGACCCGCCGCACATTGAATATATCGGCGAAATCAGCGATGCCGAGAAATCGGAATTCCTCAGCGGCGCGCTCGCCCTCCTCGTCACCATCGACTGGCCGGAGCCGTTCGGTCTGGTCATGATCGAAGCCATGGCGTGCGGAACGCCGGTCATCGCTTTCAATCGGGGATCGGTGCCCGAGATCGTCGAAGACGGCCTGACCGGCTTCATCGTCGAGGACGAGACCAGCGCCGTCGGAGAGGTCAAACGGCTGTCCGAACTCGATCGCCGCAAGATTCGTATGCGCTTCGAGGAACGCTTCACGGCACGCCGCATGGCAATGGATTATCTTGCCGCCTATCGCGGCCTGATGCAGACCACGACACCGAGGCTGAAGGTCATCAGGAACGTGGAATAGACGAAGAACCGACGGCGCACGCGGCGATCGCAACACATGGCGACCTCCCACAGCAGGTCAGCCCCTCGAACCTATAGGCGAGCGCTGTTCCGACGACCAGCCGCTGTCGGATAGTTACACACGTTCAAAGCCGGCCCTGTCGCGCGTTGGTCTGTGCCAGGAAACGGAACCCTCCCTGATTGGTTCTTCAATGGTCAAGCTAAATCGCGACGGTGATAATCTTGCCATGGCATGATCTCGATCAGCGACAACACCGCCACCGACGCGCTCATCCGTCTCGTCGGACGCGATGCGGTCGAGGCGGTCTCGCCGCGCAATGTACCGTTTCCCACGACACGCGAACTGTTCACCTTGAAGACGCAGGACAACGCGCCGCTGCGCGCACAATGGCAGAGGGGCGACACGGCCGCGCGTCGGGCCATCCTCGACCGCATTGCCGATGCGCCCCTTCCCCTGCCTGCTGCACTCAGCCAAGGCGTCGCGCATGAGGTCGAATGGTTCATGACGGCAAAGGAACGCTGCCGCCTTCTCAACGCGACCGCCGACATGCCGGCTCTCGGCGTCAATCCCGGCCCTGTCGATGGCAAGGATTGGCAGAGCATAGCCTATAAAGGCAGTTAGGAAATCGGCGTGCTCAATCTTTCGAGCCGGTTCACCGGGAAGGACGGACGCGTGCATTGCGTGGTCACGACATGGAACGGCGACGGTCCGCTTGACCAGACCAGGCTATTTGCCCCCTATCGCGGACTGGTCGCGCAACTTGCCAGGCAGGTCGTCAGGCCGAACGACTGATCACTTATCTTCCCCGACGATCGCGTAGTATGTTTTTGTTATCAGCTCGTCGACCAGTTTCGGCGGCGCCTCGCGGCGCGTCAGATATCCCTTCACGGCAGCGACCGGGACCTCCGCCAGCACGAAGGTAGCGCGCTTGATCTGCGCCGGACCGGAACGGCCGAAGGTCTCGCGTGCAAAGCGGTTCAGGCAGGCCTCGAACCGGTGCGCCTGATCCTGCACGCCGCGCTTGAGAGCGGCGGGCCAGTCTCCCTGAGCAAAATCGTGGCGGCTGTGGAGCAGCAGCAGTCGCGCATCATCCGGATTCTGCCGTGCCCAGACGGGGGTGTGAAGCGCAGCGGCAAGGCCGTCACCGGCTTCGATGGCAGCCACAAATCCCTGCTGATAGGCGAGCACGGTCGTAAGCCACAGCTCTCCCAGCAGCGCGTCACGCGATGCAAAGCGATGATAGAATGAACCTTTTGGCGCGCCCAGCCGTTGCGTGATCGAATCGACCGTCACCGCGCCGGGTCCACGTTCACAGGCCAGCGCGCGCGCTGCTCCGAGAAAGTCGGCGTTGTCAAAAAAGGCTCGTCCCATTTTTCTAGACTATACGGTCTAGACTTTCTGGTCAAGACGCGATATCCAGCGATCATCACATTGCCTGATGGAGGTTTTGCCCATGTCACGAGGGAAAAACGCACGCGATGATGACGACGTAAGCCGGCTTCTCGCAGCCGCCGCAAAGACGATCTCGCATGTCCGTTATTGCTGGCTGCTGACCGGTGCCATCCATGCACGGCCGATGGGGCATGTGATGTCCGACCCGGACGATTGGCACATCCGTTTCGTAACCGGCAGCCGCTCGCGCAAGGCGGCCGACATCCGCAACGCCGGCAGGATAGGACTCATCTTCCAGCATGACCCAAGCGAAGCCTACGTCGCCTTGACCGGAGCTGCCACGCTGGTCGGCGCGTCCGAGGTCGAGCGGCTTTGGAAGCCTGCCTACGACATGTATTTCCCGACCGAGACGGACCGGGTGAACGCAACATTCATTCAGGTTGCCGTCGAGCGAATGGAACTCTGGATTCGCGGCGTCACACCGGAGCCGTTCGGACTGCAGACCACAGAGCTCGCGCGGAACGCCGAGGGCACCTGGCGTTTCAGCGATCGCAATCTGAAAGGCAGCAAATCCAATGCGGATTCTGGTTAGCGGCGCCACCGGCGTCATCGGCCGGCGTGCCATTCCCCTGCTCCTGGCGCAAGGACACGCGGTCACCGCGCTGACGCGCCGAGCCCCGGTACGGCAGCGGCCGGCAGGCGTCGAGATCGCCATGGCGGATCTGTTCGATCCGGATGCGCTCAAGCACGCCTTTGCCGGTCACGATGTCCTCATCAACCTGGCGACGCACATGCCCTCGTCCAGCATGAAGATGATGTTTCGAAGCGCCTGGCGACTGAACGATCGCATTAGAAGCGAAGGCGTCGCCAATCTGGTCGCGGCGGCACGCAACGGCGGCGTCAACACCTTCATCCAGGAATCGTTTGCACCGGCCTACCCCGATCAGGCCGACCGCTGGATCAACGAGCAGACGCCGCTGGCGCCTGCCAGCTACAATGCGACTTTGCTCGACGCCGAACGCTCCGTCGCGGCATTTTCTGCTGGCGACCGTACAGGCGTTATTCTACGCTTCGCAGCCTTTTATGGCCCCGATGCGATGCAGGTGCGCACCTATATCGAAGGTCTTCACAAGGGCTGGGCGATGTTGCCCGGCGGACGGGAGCGCTTCATTTCGTCGATCTCGCATGATGACGCCGCTGCGGCCGTTGTCGCCGCCTTGAAGGCTCCGGCAGGCGCCTATAACGTAGGAGATGATGAGCCGGTCAAGCGCGCCGTCTACTTCGACTCGCTGGCCGCGGCGCTCCGTGTCAGCCGGCCGCGATTCCTGCCAGGCTGGACCGCGCCGCTACTGGGGACGGTCGGGCCGACGATGGCGCGATCGATTCGCCTCTCCAACTGCAAGTTGAAGGAAGCAACCGGATGGACACCGAAATTTCCCAGCGTCCGGGAAGGATGGCCGGCAGTCCTTGCTGAGATGAGGGAACGTTAGAATGCAGCAGCGTCGATTTGGAAATGGTTTGCGCGAGATCCCGATCATCGGCCAGGGCACCTGGAAGATTGACGAGAGCGACCGGGCGGCCGCGGTCACGGCGCTGCGCCAGGGCATCGACGACGGGATGACGCACATCGACACCGCCGAAATGTACGGCGATGCCGAACTCGTCATCGCCGACGCGATACGGGACCGGCGTCGCGACGAGCTCTTCCTGGTCTCGAAAGTGCTGCCGCAGAATGCCTCGCGCAAGGGCGTCGTCGCCGCCTGCGACCGCTCGCTGGCACGGCTCGGAACCGATTACCTCGATTGCTATCTGCTGCACTGGCGCGGACGCCATCCGCTGACAGAGACCATCGAAGGCTTCGAAGACCTCGTGCGCGCCGGCAAGATCCGCACCTGGGGCGTCAGCAATTTCGACGTGGCCGACCTCGACGAGACGCAGGCCATCGCCGGGCCCGGCAAGATCGCCTGCAACCAGGTGCTCTACCATCTGCGCGAACGCAGTATCGAGCACGCCGTCCTGCCCTGGTGCGAGCGCAACGGAGTCTCTGTCGTCGCCTACACGCCCTTCGGTCAAGCAGCTTTTCCAGCAGCGACCACACCAAAAGGACTCGTGCTTGCCGAGATCGCGTCAGCCCATGACGCGACCCCGCGGCAGGTTGCCCTGGCCTGGCTCGCCCGCCGCAGCTTCGTCATTCCCAAGGCATCGAGCACGGCGCATGCCGCCGAAAATGCCGGCGCCGGAAGCATCGAACTCAGCGAGGACGAGGTGAAACGCATAGACCAGGCGTTTCCCAGAGGTGCGAAGCCACGCGGCCTGCCGATGATTTGAAGCATCGGCGAGTGCCATCGTCATCGTGCAATTAAAAAAAGAACCATATCTACAGTCTGTTGATTGACCCTGCCGACCCGGCATCGTATCGCCGATGTGCTTATCTCATAGAGCCCATCAGGAGCAGCCGTTGCCTCGTTTAGTCAAAACTCTCGCAGCCATCGCACTCCTTCTCGGCGTCGCGGCCTCGAGCCAGTCGGCGCGGGCGGACCAGGTGCAGGTCACCTCAGGGGTCAGCTACGAACTCATCGGCCGCTGGGATGCCGACAAGCTCAATCAGATCCTGACGACAGATACGCCGAAATTCTTCGGCGTGTCGGTGACCTATACGCAGGCGCGCAATGCGGTGCGGCTCTATCGCGTCACCTATGCCTCCGTCATTCCGGAGATGGGCAACAAGCCGACGACGGCCACCGGCCTGCTCGCCATTCCCGACACCGGCGACACCAGCTTCCCGATGTTCTCCTATCAGCACGGCACCGTGTACGGCAAAGAACAGGTTCCCTCCTTCCCCGATCAGTCGCCGGAGACGCAACTGGCTCTCGCCCAGTTCGCCGGCCAGGGCTATGTCGTCATCGGCGCCGACTATTTCGGCATGGGCCTGTCGAAGGAACCGGAAGGCTATATGGTCAAGGGCAGCCACCAGCAGGCAACCTACGACATGCTGATCGCCAGCCGCGCCGTGCTCAACCAGATGAAACTCACGGCGCCCAAGCTGTTCATCGGCGGCTGGTCGCAAGGCGGTTTCGTCACCATGGCTTTCCTCGAAAAGCTGGAAAGCGCCGGCGTGCCTGTCGCCGCTGCGACGACCGCGAGCGCGCCCGCCGATGTGTTTGTCGCGCTGAGCGGCTTTCTGGACTTCCCGCGCAAGAACGATGCGGACTGGGTGCCGACCCTGTTCATTCTCTCGTCCTTTGCCTTCGAGAATTACTACGGCGTGCCCGGGCTGGCCCGCTCGCTGCTCAACGACGCCTATTACGACGTCTCCCGCAAGGCTTACGAGAAACAACCGTTCGACGCGTCGCAGATTCCGACGGACCTGCACAAACTGGTGCGCGCGGAATATTTCGATCCGAAGTTCTTTGCCGCCTCCGCCTATGGCCGGCTCGTGATCGAGAAGGCGAACGCCTATCGCTGGATCATCAAGAGCCCGGTGCGCAACTATTACGGCGAGACGGATGAGGCCATCAGCACCGGCCTCGGCCAGCTTGTCATGACCTATCAGCGCGCTATCGGTAGTGGGAATACGCAGGTGGAAGCGGTTTCCACCGGCAAGACCAGCCATCGCGGCACCTACGCCACCTCCATTCCGCAGTGGAAGGTCTGGTTCGACAGCCTCTAGCGGCCATCACCGCTGCTTCAATCATACAACTTCTAATGCGGCGTACCGGCGATCAGCGTGCGCAGCCAGCGGTGGCCGGTATCCTCTTCGTGCCGCTTGTGCCACCATAAGAGTACGTGGCTGGGCTCGGCGTCGAACGGCAGCATCACGCTGCAGAGACGGCCATCGCCGCAGAGAACGCGCGCGCAGGTTTCCGGCACGGTTGCGATCATCCTCGTGCCGGGCAGGATCGCCGACAGCACCATCGTGTGAGGGATGGAGAGCGCGATCTGGCGTTCCTTCGCATCGCGCGCCAATGCCCGGTCGACGGGATTTCCCGTGGCGCCGCGCGGAAGCACCGCAATGTGGCGGGCTGCAAGATAGGTTTCGCAGGTGATCGATCGCGTGCCGTCGGCCGCGACGGCGATGCCCGGATGATCGGCGTCGAGGATCGCCACATAAGGGCTCGTGATCAGTTGCTGCGAGCGAAAACTGTCGCGCAGCGTGACCCGGCCGACAGCCAGATCGGCCGCCCCGCTTTCGAGATAGTCTTCGTAGTCCTCACGCCCAAGCTCCAGCACCCGCAGGCTGATGGTGGGCGCCATCACGGAAATCTTCGACATGAGGTGTGGCAGAAAGGTTATTTCCCCGACATCGACCATGATGAGCGTGAAGGTCCGGTCCGACGCGGCAGGCTCGAATGCCTGGCTCTGGCGCAACGCCGCGCGAATGGTCGCGAGACTGTGCTGAAACGGATCGCGCAGGCTCAGGGCCATCGCCGTCGGCTCCATGCCGTTGCGTGTCCGCACGAACAGCGAGTCGCCCAGAAGGTCGCGAAATCTGTTGAGCGCATTGCTCACAGCCGGCTGCGACAGGCCGAGGCGGTCGGCGGCAATGGAGACGCTCCCGTCCTTCATCAACGCCTCAAAGACGCGCAGCAGATTGAGATCGAACGTGTTCGGGTTGATCACGGCAGTGCTCCGGCAAGATCAAGACGCCCCAGCATAATTCATAAAATCAATAATACATATAATCGATATTAATTTGAGTGTTGAAACGAACGGCGGCACTCTGAATGCGCGCCTCAGAAGAAGACGGCACCGGCGACGCGACATATGCAGGGGGGATCAGGATGACCGTTCAGGATCATGCGGTAACGGCAGATTACGCGGCGCCCGTGGCGTCGAAAACGCGGCGCTCCGTTGTGATCGCGAGTCTCGGAAACATCCTCGAATGGTATGATTTCACCGTCTACGGCTTTGTCGTCGCCATACTCGCCAAACATTTCTTCCCGGCCCAGAATGAAAGCGCGGCGCTGCTGGCGACGTTTGCGGCCTTCGGCGTCGGCTTTTTCGCGCGGCCGCTCGGAGCCGTCATCTTCGGCCGGCTCGCCGATATCAAGGGCCGCAAATTCGTGCTCTTGCTGGCGATGTTCCTGATGGCCGGCGCATCGATCCTGATCGGCATCGCCCCGACCTATCAGGCGATCGGCCTTGCGGCGCCTGCAATCATCGTACTTGCGCGCCTGCTGCAGGGCCTGTCGGCCGGCGCTGAATTCGGCGGCGCCGCGGCCTTCCTCATCGAATGGGCGCCGGAATCGCGACGCGGTTTCTTCGCCAGTTTTCACCAGGTCGGAACCTACGGTGGCCTGCTGCTCGGCTCTGCCGTGGTCGCGACGCTCTCGACCCTGCTGACAACGGAGCAGATGGATGCGTGGGGCTGGCGCGTGCCGTTCCTGGCCGGCGGCCTGCTCGCCGTCGTCGCCCTCTACATGCGGCGCAATGTGGAGGAGACGCCGAAGTTCCAACACCCGCCGTCCGAAAAGGCGAACGATGCCGATGCCGCTCCGGCATCAACACTCATGTCGGTGTTCCAGTCGGTCGGCATCGTGACCTTGTGGACCGTGACCGCCTTCGCGGCGATGGTCTATATGAATACCTATACGCAGCGCTATGGCGGCCTCACGCCGAAGGAAGCCCTGTGGTCCACCGCGATCGCCACCATGCTTGCCGTGCTGCTCATCCCCGTGGCCGGCGCCATCTCGGACAAGGCCGGCCGTCGTATCCTTATGGGGATCAGCACGATCGGCTTCGTCGTGCTGCCCGTTCCGCTCTACGGCATCATCGTCGGCAAGCCCGGTTTCGGCACCATTCTGCTGATCCAGATGGTGCTGTCGGTTTTGACGGCGATGATCGCCGGCGTCGGTCCGGCAGCCATCTCGGAACTGTTTCCCACCCATCGCCGCGCCACGCTGGTCGGCATTTCATCGGCCATCGCGGTCACGGTATTCGGCGGCTTCGCACCGTTCATCTCGACCATGCTGATTGAAAAGACCGGCTCGCCCGTAGCGCCGGCCTACTATGTCGTTGCCGCCGCCCTGTTTACCGGCGCAACATTGCTGACCATCCGCGAGACCGCCCACAAACGGCTGCGCTAAAGTCTTCAGGGAGGCCATCATGACCAAAGTTGCCATTGTCACAGGCGGAACCGGCTCGATCGGCAAGGCCACCTGCATCTGCCTGCTGGCCCAGGGCTGGACGGTCGTTGCCGCCGACCTTGCCGCGCCGGGCAGCCTGCCGGAAAATCTGCACTTCGCGCAACTGGATGTCACCTCGACGGCGAGCGTCAACGCCGTCTTCGACCTCGCCGCCTCGCTGGGCACCGTGCAGGCGCTCGTTAACGCCCATGGCATTCTGCTCGAAACGATCGTCGGCAGCTATGACGAAGAGCGCTTCCAGGCCGTGCTCGACATCAACCTCAAGGGTGTTGCCAGGATGTGCGACGCAGCTGTACCGCGCATCGCCGATGGCGGGGCCATCGTCACGCTCAGCAGCGTCACTGCGATGATGGGCCGCGCCAAAGGCTCCTCGGCCTATGTGGCCAGCAAGGCCGGCGTCGAGGCTTTGACCCGCAACTTCGCGGTGGCCCTTGCGTCGCGCGAGGTGCGCGTCAACTGCGTCGCACCGGGATTCGTCTCGCAGCCCATGGTCGGCGAAGGCTCGATGCTGCGCGCCAGGCAAGGCGGCAACGATGCGGTTCAGAGCTTTACGCCCTTCGGCCGGCTCGTCACGCCGCAGGAAGTTGCGGAAGTGATCTGCTTTCTGTGTTCGCAGCAGGCCTCTGGCGTTTCCGGCGTCGTCGTTCCGGTCGATGGCGGACAATTGGCCTTCTGACCTATTCCGCAGCGATGCCGGCGATCGTGCCGACGACCTTCTTCCAGCCCTCGCCCATGATCTTCATGGCGGACTCATTCCTCGGCATGGCGAAGCCGGAATGCACGAGGCGAAGGCGCGTGCCGTTCTCGACCCTGGACAGGGTCCAGGTGACGACGGTGTCGAGCGTTGAACCATAACCGACGTTTGCGTCATGGCCGCCTTTCCAGGCATAGACGAGACGCAGGTTCGGCACCGCCTCCAGCACCTGGCAATGGATGATGCCATCCCACGCACCGGCCGGCTTCGTCTGATAGGTGAAATGTTTGCCGACCACGGGCTCGAAACCGGTCGGCTCCATGAGCCAGCGGCCGATCAACTCGCCGGTCGTCAGCACTTTCCAGATCGTCTCCGGCGCGTGCGGCAGCACCTCATCGACGACGATCTCCTGTGTGCCGGTCTTCAATGCAGCGTCGTTCATGGATCGATCTCCTTCAACAAGGTTCTGAGATTGGAGAAGCGCTCGCGCCAGAAGACGCCGTAATGGCTCATCCAATCCACAAGCGGGGCAAGCCCTTGCGGCTCGGCGTGGTAGAAGACGTTGCGCCCCTCGGAACGGTCGGCAACCAGGCCGGCCTGCTTCAAGGATTTGAGATGCTGGGATATGGCGCCCTGCGTCACCCCACTGCCGCGGGTCAATTCGGCCACCGTCATCTCATCGGCGCCGACGATCCGCTCGAACAGGGCGCGGCGGGTCGGATCGGCGAGGGTGCGCATGACGGCGTCGATGGGGGCCATTTGGGTCATGCACAACATATTAGTGCATGCTAATGAATTAGTCAATACTAATCAATATTTCCTCCCTGCCCTACATCGGCGGCATCCTGTCAAATTTCGGCAGCACCGGATCGAGGCGGTCCCATGCGTAGCCGCGCACACTGTAAGTCACCATTTGGGGCGTGTAGCGACTGGGATCGTCAAGGCTCGCAGCATGGATCGTGAACAATTCCGGCACGGCCGCGAATGTGAGATAGACCGGTGATCCGCAAGCGGGGCAGAACGCGCGCGTTTTCACATTGCCGCTATCGGCGACGATGTCCCAATGCTTCGCCTCACCTTCCAGCTTCACGCGTCCTCTGTCCGAGAAAGTCAGATAGGACCCGTGGCCGGTACCGCTCTTGCGTTGACAATCGCGGCACTGGCAATCGTTCATCACCACGGGCGCGCAGGAGATTTCATAACGGATCGCGCCGCAGGCGCAGCCGCCGGTATAGGCTTTGCTCATGATGGTTTCTCCTCGCCATAGGTATCGTGATGCCGCCACCAGAGGCTCGTCTGATTGCGGCCTTTGGGCGCACGGTCGAGCCATTGGAACATGCCCCACAAGCCGTCGACGCCGCGCGAATAGGTTGAATAGGTGTGATAGATGACTCCATCCTCGATCACGAAGGCGCTCAGGCCTGGTCTTTCGCGGGCATAGGTCAGCACATCGGTTTCGGCCGCCGCGGCGAAAGCGACGCCCCTTTCCCTAAGTTTCTCCGGCACATCCGACACGGGGCTCGGACGCCTGTAATTATATTCGATGCCGCCCGCGCGCTGTTGCTGCTCGGTCATCGAGACGTTGAAGTCGAAGTTGAAGCTGCTGTCGGACGATGACGCCCAGGGAAACGTCCATCCCATCCGCCGTTTGAACGCCTGCAGCTTCGCCAGTGGTGCGCGCGATACCGCCGACAGCATGACATCGTGATTGGCAAGATGGACGGCGAAACCATTGAACCCGTCGGCGATCGCCGAGCACGACGAACATCCCGCGCCATAGTCCGGCCCGAACATGAAGTGATAGACGAGAAGCTGCGAGCGCCCTTTGAAGAGATCTGTTAGCGAGGCGCTCCCCTCGTCGGTCTCAAAGCGATAATTCTTGTCGATCCTGACCCATGGCAACTCCTGTCGCCGCTGCGCCAACTCGTCGCCGCGGCGCGTCAGTTCTTTTTCATCCTTGAGCAGTTCGAGGCGCGCTGTCAGCCATTCCTCTCGCGTTCCGGTCAGATGTGTCGTCATGATTCGCTCCATTCTCGGTTGTTCGGTCATGCAATAGGTTAGGACCGTGGATCGCGCAGTGTGAGTAGCAAGCGTGGCGGGATCTGATCGGCTCCCAAGGCGCCACACACCGCGTTCACTTCACCTTCGGAAGATCAGCTTCAGCCAGGGCGCCGAATGGAACGCGCTCATCAGCAGATACATCGGCACCATTCCGGTCAGCCAACTCGTGCTGAGCCAAGTCGTGCTGAGCCAAGTCGTGCTGCCTGACATGCACAGCATCTCCGGCGCACCGCTGCCGGCAAAGCTTGTCAGCAGCGCCATCATCGCGAAGGTCGGCGCGGCCGCCAGCGAGAGCCAATCGGCTGCTCCCGGCGCGGCCACCCTGCTTTCCCTGGTATCGGCCTCGCTCATGCCTTCTCTCCAGCAATAAGATGCGGCTATTCCTTGTTGCGGAACGCCGCCTCGCCGGCATCCGATACCTCGACCCATTTTTCATCGGGCGCGGCATCGGCGATGTAACTGTCGTGCCAGTTCCACCACTTGTATGTCGGGGTCTGGGGATAGCCCTTGGGCGAATCTTCCCAAACCTCCTGGCGGCCAAGCGGCGTCGCATCGAGGTAGCTCCAGGTCGTCCCCATCGCCTCATCGCCGCGGTTGTTGATGAAGTACGTGCGGAACACGCGCTCGCCGTCGCGGAAGAACACGTTGTGGCCGTGCCATTCGTCGACACCGAAGTCGGCGTCGAAACTATCGGTGATCGTGTACCAGGGCATCTCCCAGCCCATGCGCGCCTTCAAGCGGGCAATGTCGGCCTGCGGCGCCCGCGAGGCATAGGCGAGCGTCGTGTCGCGGGCATTCAGATGAGCGAGGTGCGCAACCTGGTCGGCGCCGAGCGAGCAGCCGCGGCAGGCGTGGTCGGGCCAGCCGAACACCCCTGGTTCGAAGAACGCGCGATAGACGATCAACTGACGACGGCCTTCGAACAGATC
>Ga0182744_1000794_pt1 | contig 28848 bp, 34 predicted proteins | sample eDN3rd30CKraftMG_FD_128525 | JGI IMG/M metagenome (GOLD analysis project Ga0182744, IMG submission 128525) | Enriched Miracle-Growth compost microbial communities from Emeryville, California, USA - eDNA 3rd pass 30_C Kraft MG (version 2) (version 2) ... | reverse complement strand
CTCGCCGATACCCTCCGGGCCATCCTCGACGGACACCCCAGATCCCGCATCGAGGACCTCATGCCCTGGTGCTACGACCAAGCGTCAAGCCTCGCTGCATAGGGCCTCGTCGTCGCGCTTACCAAAGATCCGGAAGTAAACGCCACAATTCGTTTCCGCGTCCTGCCTCTCGTGCAGGACGCGGATGTTCTCCAGCTAAGTCACATCGAGTTCTTACGACACCTGTCATCGGTATAGAGCTACCTTGGGGGCTCTACCCCTCAGAGAAGCTCCTTGAACGGAGCGAGCATCGCCGCCGCCTGTGGTAATCCTACCTGTTCCATTCGAAGCAGCAGCCCATCTGCGACCACCTCGGGTTGCTTGAAACGCTCGCGCATCGTCTTAAGAGCCAGAACAGCCTGCAACGGGCTCATATCGATGCAGTCCGAGATGAAATCATCATCGCTCTTCGACTCGACATTGTGCTGCGCGAGGATGTCTGAAGGAAAGTCCTTTAGGTTTCTCGTCACGATTACACCCGCGCTGGTCTGAATAGCAGCGGCAAGCACGTGCCTGTCGTCTTGATCTGGAAGCGTAAGCGATCCCATGACCTGCTCATCCTCGATGGCGAGAGCCTCCGGAAAGGCGCGCTCCATTGCCTGTCGCAACCGCGAGAACGCTGCTTCCTGACCTGGTCTCAGCCGAAGGAAGTGATGTCCAAACTCACGCTCGAAGGTCGCCTGGGACCACCGAGGACGATAGAGACCAGCCTCAGCCAGAGAAAGCAAGATGTTCCGCGACAGATTGCTGAGCAGAACATTGGTGTCGATGACGGCGGTGAACCGGTTAGGCCAGTAGCTCAATCCAACCCCATAGATGCATCCAGTTCGGCCATTTCAGACAATGCCTCTGCCCGTTCCTTGTCACGGCGTTCTTTATACGCGAAAAGGTCCTCCGCCTTGACCCTACGATGTCGTCCCACGGTCGTGTAGGCGATGTCGCCACGCTCCAGAACCTTGATGAAGTAGGGGCGCGAGACGTTGAGCAGATCGGCGGCCTCTTGGGTGGTCAACTCAGCGGTGACAGGGATCATCATGAAGCCGTTGCCACTGGAGATAAGCCGCAGCACCTCTAGGAAGGTCTGGGCGATCGCCGGGGTCAGCGTGATCGGCTGGGGAGCCTTGCCGTTCTCCGTCACCACCTTCACGGTGGCCTCGCCGTCGACCATGGCATTGGCGACGATCTGACGCAGTTGGTCCGCATTCTCGATCTCTTGGGCGCTCGGCAGGCGCCTGGAGAAGTTCTCTGGGGCTATCGCGTTCATCGATCCATCCTGCCTTATTGTTTTTGAGACAGCGATCCGGCCGTCATTTCAGAACAGAAATAAACCTATTCGAAATATTCGCAACGGATTTCTGACCCGCGTTTGATCACATTCTGTGGCGGTGGAGAGAAGCGGACAGGCGGCTCGGCGATCAATCAGGGCGAGAAAGCCCGATCACCCTAAGCAATTTCATAAGCTCAGTCTCCACTCCAGCAGCGCGTAACACATCATCGAGATCAAGCTTCGCACGAAGATCGACGGCCGGCATGTTCTTGTGGTAGCCGGGCCAGACCCTCTGAAGCGCCGCCATAGAACTGCCGGGGTGAGGGTCATGTCGCTCGCGCCCCTGGAAGTGGCGAAACAAGAACCCCTCATGATCAGGCCGTTGCCAGATCGTGATGAAGCCCTCTCGTGACAGCAGTTCACGAGCCTCGCGCCCTCCATCGCGCAGGTCAGCCAGCCGGTCCGTGTCGAGCATGATCGCCTTCGCGATGAACCCGCCTTTGCTCGCCTCCTGAGCGGACTTCAAGACCGCCTTCTTGGCAAGTTTCAGGGGATCTCCGGCAGGCTGCAGGTTAGTTACTGCGATATGCACCTTCAGCTCGTGCGCGTCAGTCAGGCGCTGCAGAAAAGCACCGTAGCCCTGCTCACTCTCGCCTTCACAGCCGAGAAATATCCGTGCCCTCCGTTCTATGACGCGCCGCGGTCTCATCCGATGCTCGGAACCCCGCCGTATACGCCGCCGAGATAGTTTTGGAGGAAGTTCTCGTCGCGCCGGATCCCCTTGATGTCGCTCAGCCCGTAGATCTGGGTCGCACCGTCCGCGCTTTTCTCGCAGATCAGCACTTCCTCCTTCAGAAGACCTTCAAGCAAAGACACCGCGTGACAGCTCATCCAGAGTTGCGCCCCGTATGGGTTACGCTCTGGATCAGAAAACCAACGAAGGATCTCGGGCAGGACGGAGGGGTGTATCGCTACATCGAGCTCATCGATAACCGCAATTCCCCCAGCCTTCAGCACCCGATAAAGCATGGGGTAAATTCGGAAGAACTGCTGCGTGCCGTGGCTTTCGAAAACCATTCGCACCGGAACATCAAGACCAGCATGTGAGAAGCTGGCAACTGGGCCGCCATTCTCCGCCAGGATCTGAACCTGATCGACGCCGAGGTCGATGCGACGGATGTCACGGTTGAGCGCGCTCAGAAGATCCGCGTTTGCGGCATAGCCGGACAAGAGATCAAAGTCGTTCTGCTCGAACCGGGTCAGCAGGATATTGGTGTCGATAGAGCTGGCAGCTCGGATGAGTTCCTGGGCGAGCTTGTTATTGAGTTGTCCGAGCGTGGCGATTACGCTCGCATCCGGGCGAAGGATGCTTTCCAGCACCGACAGCTCACGCCCAAGGCCCACCCAAGGCGCGACCTTCACGACACCAGATGCATCTCGATCAAAGACCCGCACCAAGCGTGTTACGCCGCTTGGACGGTAATACAGGCTTTCGCTGATCACGCGGTCTTCGCCGCTCCCCCGTGATGACAACTCGAGGGTGTAAACATAGGGACAGGTCTTGAGATTACCTTCGCTCAGCGGCTCCTCGAGACCTGCGAAGGAAATCGACAATCGGGTCGGCGTCCCGTCCATCTCCCGCGTGAGAAACTTTTGGTAAGGGAGCCCCGCTTGGGCCCTGCGCTCGAAGCTGAATTGGACGAACCACGCCAAGAACGCGATGGCCCGCAATACGTTCGACTTTCCCGAAGCATTCGCACCGTAGATCGCGACGACCCGCGGCGCCCGATCATCGGAGCCATCGTGGATTTGCTCCAGGCGCCCAGCTTCTTCTGGAACTTTGCGCCCCACGGTCAGGTCGACGTCCTGACGCTCTCGCACCGAGTAGAAGTTCTCAAGCTCCAGCTGGTAGATCATCATCGCCCCTCCGAAGTCGAATTTTAAGCTGTTAAAGTGGCACTTTCAACGATTTTTCGTCAAAATTGCGCCCACATTTGAATAAACCACCTTCCTTATCGCTTGGGATGTCTGAGCAACCTAGTAGATCAAGCCCTCCACCCCTCCCGATAACGAAGCTTCGCACCCGCCGGAACGGCAGGTCGACGCGGATTTCACTAGAGCTGTTCTTTGGCGGAGGTGCACGCGTTGGCCAGTGACGGTCGCCCTCACTCCTTCGGATCCCAAATGATGTCCCCACGCAAGCTCTCTGGATGGATGGCAACGACGGGGCGCTGAGAGATCAAACGCGCACTTTCGGTCGCCCTACCCTGCAACCATTCCCGCACGGCGTGCTGGGGAGTTTGATCGGGGCCGCGCTTGATCGACCTACCGATGATATCGACCCGGCGGCCCTCGAAGCCGATATCATGAGGATGTCGCCCAAAATGCGAAGGTCCGAAATCTCGCTTGCCGCGGCGCCGATAGGGAAACGGGCGGCTGGGACCTTCATCGAAGAAAGCCCATACATCTAGATCCTTCACACCATTCCGACGGCGAACGAAATGCTCGGCGCCGCCTTGGCACAGGCAAAGCATCAAAAGCCGCTTGCGATAGATTTCACCTGTTTCAGGTTTCCTTTCAAAGAGTTGCTCCAGGTCATCGAGGGCGAGCATCGCCAGGCGCTCGAGATCACTGGGGTCGAAGGGCTCGTAGCAACGCTCTGAGATAACGGACTTTTCCAATCTGCCCTCCACCCGTTTCGTGATCGCAGGTTAGCAAGTGGGACAGCACTAAACTAGACGTCTGCACGCGCACCAAGCCCAGGGTAAGCCCGCCTACCGCCGGTCAGACTTCCACATCAGCGCCTCGCGCCACCGGCCCTTGAGGTAATGCCTGAGAGCGAAGAGGCCGAGGCCTAGCGCCGTGTAGATGATGGGCAGCAGATCGCGGGTCCATCCGTGCTGATAGACGAAGAGGCCTGCGCCACCGAGAAAGATGCAGCCGACGGCGGCGAGGTTGAAGAGCATCGCCTTGCACCTTTCGTATTTGATGCGGTCGACGTCCGGGACGAGTTTGGTCGTGCAGTTCTCCTGGTTGCTTACACCTGAGTATTACCGCTCAGAACCGCGATCGTCGGGTGGGACGTGCGAAGAAGTTCGCGGTGCCCGTTTGCAGTGAGCCGAGAGACCGACGTCGTCGTTCAGCACGATTTTCATGGGCTGAGCGGCCACTGAGCGCGCGCTAGGTGAGCGGTCAGGTCCCGGTAGACAGATGAGGGGCCGGGGCGGTATCGAGGGGCCAACCGGAAGGCGTCCATCCTGTGGAGAGACCAAAATGATGATGTATCTGCAGGGGAAGAGGTGCGGTGGATTCCAGACTGCTGGCTTGCTCGCCGCGGACAACGCGGTTGTTCTTCCGGCGAACCTCAATGGCGGCATTGTGCCTGCGGGGGCGCCCTGCAAGCGTTTGACAGCGGCCGAGGCTATGGCGCGCACCAAGGAGCGCTACAACCGGACAATCGCCTATCTAGATTGATGCCGACAATGGCGTTGCCCTGAAGCGCCGCCCCTTCGTGGCCGAGGCTGTGCCATATCGCACCGACCGGTCCCGCTATGCTGCCGTTCCCCGCTGCCCCTCTCGAACATCAGACCGCGGGGCGGAGGCATTTTACGCGCTCGAACTCGGTCCAGCCGCGAAAGTCGAGTCGAAGCCCGACGTATGATAAGTATAGTCGACGAGGGGCTCGACCGCGTTCAACCGATGCCATCGTGGATCTTGTCGACGAGACCGCCGATATCCTGGCGCGCCGTCCCGCTCGACCATTTGGGGTTATCATCGACATGAGCGGATCGGCTTTCGACAGCTTGGTGCCGCCGTCGTTTGCACGGACGAAGATGTCGAGCACACAATCAGCCGACTGGTCGTGCTCGATATGGAAGTTGATGTCAGGGCGCGGGTGGCGGTGTGCGTGACGAATATGGCAATCGGGGTTTGCATATCGCTTCTCCCGTTGACGCGGATACCCTGCTTGCCGATTAGTCGGGCTTCAAGCAGGTCGGGAGTCCGAGATGCGCTTTCAAGGCTGGATAGGCGCTGCCGCGTTCATGATAATTGGCACCGCGGCTTCTGCTGCAGATTGCGCCGGCATCCAACTGAGGGGATCTGTCGACAATGCGCCGGCGGACACAGTCCAAGCCGGGCAGCTTGAGAGCTGGCTCAACAGCTCGGAATGGACCGGCGGCGTGAAGCTGGATGTCGAAGAGCGGGGAAAGGATCTCGCCCTCGATGTGACTCTCTTTCCCGGTCAGACCACTGCAGCTGCTGCGGGCAGAATTGCGATGCTGGTCGGGCGGGTCACGGTGGGCGACTTCGAGCGCATTGTCTTCGTCGACGGTGGCCGGAACCAGTTCTACATCGACTTTCCTTTGCTGAAGAATATCGGCTGCCGTTTCGTGGTGGGGGAGGCCAGTGGTGGGGAGAACCCGATCGCTCTGATGCGGGAGCTGTTCGATGGTCTCCGTGACATGAGTGGGCTGCGGGTCGCGCCGCCCTATACAGGGGCCTTGCTCGGCGACACAATGATCGCGACCACGGTCAACAACGAAGTCTTCGTGCCGAGATGGGCGATGAGTGCGGTGAAGTAAATTCGTCGGTGTAACCCGACGGGCACTTCTATCCGGTCTCACTTTGGCTTCCTCAGCTTCTACGCGTGATCCATCGAAGCCGGAGGGCGCCGGTAGAGTTTCTAACGGTCATCGCACTTCGCGACCTGCCGACGCCTCCACCCTGCCGGAGCCAGTTTCGACCCGGTATCGCCGTGTTCCGGATGCGAGTGGCGGACGGACGACAGGTGATGCTCCCCTGCTGCGCGGTCTCAGACACTGCGCCACCTACCCGGCACCACCTGAGACTCGCCAGGGCGCGCGCTGAGCGCGTCCGTGGCGCTTTCTGATGCGACGGTAGCGCAAAGACCGGGAACCGTCTCTACGAGCGGCTGAGCGCTTCGTTTGACAGCCGAGGATGGTGCTCATCCCGATCCGTCTCTCGTATAGTATATAGCTTTTACTAGAAGTTACTTACTAAGAAGACGAAAGACGGATCGGGATGAGATACCTCCGTCTCCGGGTTGAAGCCTGCGCCCACACGGTGAGGATCTGTTCCGGCTCAATCGTCCGTGTTCCCAGATCCAAGGCCGGGTCGCGCCGCTGTTTCGTTTCCGGATGTGCGGATTTCGATCGGGTGATGTCGTCCTGCGGTCCGTCTCTCGTAGTGGAAAAACGATTTTCGGCGCTGATTTTGGAACACTTATGTTAAAGTGTCCCGATTTTCCCAACGATTTCAGGGGTGAGCGTGTAACATTTGGGCTCTCGGACGTTACGTTTTGGCCCCAAAATGTGACGTTTTCGGGCCTCGGATGTTCCATTTTTGGGCGTTCGCTTAACATTTTGGCCTCCGAATGTAACATTTTGCGCCCGGTGGAACGGAAAATGTTAACCCGCGCCCATCACAAGATCAACGATCGTTGACGCGGCGGCTAGGTTTCGGCATGGTCGACAACAACATCAACGATCATTGATGCTCCCATGCAGAACCAGCCATCCACTGCCATCACGACCCCCGCCGACCTCGGCCGCGCCATCCGCGACCGACGGTTGGCACTCGGGCTGACCCAAGCCGATGTCGCGATGCAGAGCGGCGTGTCCACGCCCACGGTCAGCGCCATCGAGAACGGCAAGGAAACAGCGCGTCTCGGTCTCGCCCTCCAGATCTGCCGGGATCTGGGTCTGCATCTCACCATGGAGAGCTGATCCGTGCCACCGCTCGATCTCGACGTGTTCTTCGAGGCATTGCCCGATCCGATCGGACGGCTGACTAGGTTCGATGACGGGTCCATCTCGTTTCGCTATCTTGTCGATGCGCTTCCGCATCCGCTCTCGTTGTCCCTACCTCTGCGCGAAGAACCGTTTGGCGACGCCGTGAGCCGGGCCTTCTTCGCGAACCTGCTCTTCGAAAACGCGCAGCGCGAGCAGATCATGCAGCGCTACAGCCTCGATTTCGGCGACGTGGTGGGGCTCCTCGAGCATCTGGGCAGCGACTGCCCCGGTTCGGTCTCCTGCGTGCCCCTAGGTGCCGGCCCAGCGAAGATGCCGGGCGATCTGCTGACCGATTACGACGTGCTTGATGACCACGAGCTGCAGCGCATCATGGCTTCTCTGCGCGACCGCCGCCGACTGCCGGACGATGCCCGCGATCCCTCGCCCTTGGCCGGTGCGCAAGGGAAGGTCGCGCTGTCGCAGCTGCCGGACGGGCGCTTCGCGATGCCCAAGCGCGGGCTCAACGTGCCGACCACGCATATCCTGAAGGTGCCGCGCCCGGCAGACATGATCACGGTCGACCAGGAGCACCTGCTGATGGGCATCATGGGCGAGGTGCAGCGTCACCCTGTCGCAGATACCGCGGTTCTGGGTGAAGGGCCGTTGCGTGGCCTGCTCATCACTCGCTTCGACAGGGTGGTCGAGGGCACAGCGGTGCGGCGCCTGCATCAGGAGGACTTCGCCCAGGCGCTCGGTCTCGGTCCACACCTGAAATACGAGCGCAACGGCACCGAGGAGCATCGCTTCTCAGCGACTGCCGTAGGTGCTCTGCTGACCCAGACGGCGAACCCTGGCCGGGCGCGGCAGGCCTTTCTGGAGGTGACGCTGGCGAATATCCTACTCGGCAATACCGACAACCACGCCAAGAACCACGCGCTGCTCTACAGCGGACCTCGGCCCCAGTTCGCGCCAATCTACGATGTGGCGCCCGTCCTGCTCGATGACCAAGTGACCCACCAGCTGTCCTTCGACATCGGAGCGGCCCGTATGGCCGATGAGATCATCGCAGGCGACCTCACCATCTTCATCATGGCTCTAGGCTTTCCACGGCCCACTCCGGGCCTCCTGAAGCGTCTGCGCGAGCTGGTGACGGATGTGGTGGCGAAGGTCCCGGAAATGCGCGGACCGGGTCGCAAGAGGGTGGGTGACGCGATCGCAGAACAGGCGGGTGGACGGGTTCAAGCGCTGAAGATGAACATCGACATCCCAGAGCGCGACGCGATGGTGATCAACCAGCCCCACGGCGCAGCAGGCTCGGGCTAGAAACCCCATACCCGCAATTCGCGGCCCCAGCACGTCCCGCACCTGCAGCAAGCCATTCTCCGATATTCAATCGACCACCTCGCGGATATGGCCGTGATCGCCTTGGCAGTGTTCGTGGTTTCCAAGCACTTCGATGACCCGGCAGTCGGCAATGGTGCCGCAGGCGCATTGATGCAGCATACGCTCCAGCTCGCCTTGGAGCGACGTCAGGCGCACGATACGCGTTTTGACCTCGGCCAGCTGACGGGCGGCAATCCGGTCCACCTCGGCGCAGGACTGGTCGGGATTGTCCGACAGGCTGAGCAGGTCACGGATCGCTTCCAACGGAAATCCGAGATCACGGGAGTGGCGGATGAACACCAGCCGGTCGACGCTTGCATGCCCATAGACCCGTTGGTTTCCGGCCGATCGGTCCGCCTGCGGCAGCATCCCGATTTCCTCGTAATAACGGATGGTCGGCACCTTGACGCCTGTGGCCTCGCTCAACTTTCCGATGCTCAGCATGAGAAACCTCTTGAACCTCTAGTTGCTTGAGGAAGTAATTTCCCGATTCGATGGATGCAAGATGCGGGAATCCGAAGAATGGCAGAGCGGCGCGAGTGGACGGTGACAGGCATGGATTGCGCATCCTGCACCACGAAGGTGACACGGGCGCTGGAACGGATGCCGGGCGTCAGCGATGTAAAGGTCGCGCTGATGGCCGAACGCTTGACGCTGGATCTGGTGGATCCGGCGCAAGGGGCGATGGTAGAGGACGCGGTGCGCAAACTCGGTTTCGGCATCGCGTCAAAGGGACAGGATGTCCCGCGCAAGAAGGCCTTCGTTCTGCCAGCAAAGGCCGCGCACGCTGACCCGCAACCGATGGCCTGTTCCGACGGCTGCCACGGTACGCATGCAAAGCATGACCATGCCGCCCCCGACAAGCACGACGGCCATGGGCACACCCATGACGATCTCGCCGATCGCGGAAAGCCTTGGTATGGGACGGCGAAGGGACGGTTGGTGATCCTGACCGGCGCGCTTCTGGGCACCGCCTGGGGGATCGAGGTGCTGACCTCCGACGAGCTTGGCTACTGGGCGTTCCTGCTTGCCTGCCTGATCGGTGTCGCCCCTGTCGCGAACCGCGCGTTCGAGGCGCTGCGCATGGGACAGCCGTTCACCATCGAAGCACTGATGACCATCGCCGCCACCGGTGCGCTTACCATCGGTGCCGCGGAAGAAGCCGCACTGGTCGTCTTTCTGTTTGCCGTCGGAGAGGTGTTGGAAGGCGTTGCCACCGGAAAGGCCCGCGAGGGGATCAGGGCTCTGGCGAATCTCGTCCCCAAGACCGCACTACTGGAGATCGATTGCCAGACCCGGACTGTGCCCGCCGATACGCTGATGATCGGCCAAACGGTGCTCGTCCGTCCCGGTGACCGCATTCCAGCGGATGGCGAGATCGCGGACGGCACCAGCGGCATCGACGAAAGCCCCGTCACAGGCGAAAGCGTTCCTCTGGCCAAAACTGTGGGCGATGCTGTGTTCGCAGGCTCAATCAACACCGAGGCCGCGCTGCGCATCCGTGTCACGCGCGAGCCGTCCGACAACACCATCGCCCGCATCGTGCGGCTGGTGGAGGACGCCGAGGAGGCCCGCGCCCCGACCGAGCGGTTCATCGACCGTTTCAGCCGCTGGTATATGCCCGCCGTGGTGGCGATCGCCGCACTGGTCATCGTCGTGCCGCCGTTGGCGATGGGGGCGGATTGGGGCACGTGGGTCTATCGTGGGTTGGCGCTGCTGTTGATCGGTTGCCCCTGCGCACTAGTGATCTCGGTGCCCGCATCCATCGCCTCCGCACTTTCGGCGGGGGCGCGGCGCGGGCTGCTGATGAAGGGCGGCGCGGTGATCGAGGCAGCGGCGAAGACGACCCACGTTGCCTTCGACAAGACCGGAACCTTGACACAAGGCAAGCCGGTGGTGACGGACATCGTGCCTGCCGCAGGCGTCACGGAGGCGGACCTGCTGGCCGTCGCCGCCGGGGTCGAGACAGGATCCAGCCATCCACTGGCGCAGGCGATCCTGGCCCGCACCGGGGCGCGGGTTCTGCCGTCGCGCGATGCCCGCGCCATACCGGGCAAAGGGGTGGAGGCGATGGTGGACGGCGCGATGGCTTGGGTCGCATCGCCCCGTCATGCTTCCACCCTTGGTGGGATCGACAGCATTGCCCTGCGCCGCGCGGTGCAGCTTGAAGATGAGGGCAAGACCGTCGTCGCCGTCTTCCGCGATCGCCAGCCGCTCGGCCTGATCGCTTTGCGGGATGAGCCAAGGGCTGACGCCGCTGAGGCTGTCCGGCAGCTGAAGGCGATGGGCGTGAAGGCGGTGATGCTGACGGGCGACAACGCCCGCACGGCAGCAGCTATTTCCAGCGGGCTTGGTCTTGAGCACCAGGCGGAAATGATGCCGGAGAACAAGCTGACCGCCATCCGTGAGATGGGTGCAGGCGTAATGATGGTCGGCGACGGGATCAACGACGCCCCAGCTCTGAAGCAGGCCGGCGTTGGCGTTGCCATGGGTTCGGGCACCGATGTCGCGCTGGAGACGGCAGATGCTGCGATCCTTCGCGACCGCGTGACGGACGCCCCTGCGATGATCCGGCTGTCTCGCGCCACGATGGGCAACATCCGCCAGAACGTGACGCTGGCGCTCGGGCTGAAGGCGGTGTTCCTCGTGACCTCGGTGCTGGGAATCACCGGCCTGTGGATCGCGATCCTTGCCGATACCGGCGCGACCGTGCTGGTTACACTGAATGCGCTGCGCCTGCTAGGCTTTGATCCGACGAAGGAGGCATGATGGTATCGCTTGGAATCCTTGCCGCCTATCTGCCGATATTCGCCCTCTGCGCTACCTTTGAGAACGCGGATGCGAGAGCTGGCCGCCTCGAGGTCAACAAACCCGGAGGGTTCGGCCATCCCCACGTCTCGAGCGCTGGATGCACCCCCATCACCTGCTCGCGTTTTTTCTAAGACTTCGCGTCGGGTGAAGTCCCCACCCGACGCAACGCGCACCGTTCTTTACGGTCGATCTCAGTCAACAACAGATGAGACCGAGCATGACCGCACCCCACGCAGCGACACCTGCAGCGAAGCTGATCGCTGACCGCATCCGCGACCTCTCCCATCGCAAGACTCAGGCCGAGATCGCCGCGGAAGCAGGTTTCGCGAACCCGAACATGATGACGTTCCTCAAGACCGGGAAGAACAAGATCCCGCTCGACCGTGTGCCGTCTCTGGCGAAGGCACTCGAGGTCGATCCGGCTTACCTCATGCGGCTCGCACTCGACCAGGCGGTCGGCACGATGGCTGCGAAGGCGATCACCGAAATCTTCGGCACTCCCGCCACCGAGAACGAGCGCGTTTGGCTCGACGAGATCCGTGAAGCATCACAGAACACCGATCCTCGGCTGACCTCGCGGTCGAGAACGGCATTGAGAGGGATCTTCGGCAGATGAACGAGCCTCTCTTCATGGTCCCCACGGGGCCGGTGGGGCCGTGGGACCAGCTTACCGAGAACGAGAAGGCTTGGATCGAGTTCATCAGGGTCATCTCCGGTGGACGTGACCCGAAGCCCTCTCCGGCGCGTGTGCGGGCGCTGCGGGAGCTCCTTGACGCGGGATGAGGCGACGGGCGGGGAACGTTCAGCCGTTCCCTGCTTTGGCCTCCTGCTGCACCGAGAGCGCCCGCAGCCAGCTGGCGAAACTTGCCTCGCTTACTGTGCTCGAAGCCAAGTCTTCCATCATCCGAACGCCCTCGCCCGGCTCTGGGCGCAGGTTCAGCCCGTTCAGCCGCAGGAAGGTGAAGCTCGCAACGAAGGCCGTGCGCTTGTTGCCGTCGACGAACGCATGCGCCTTGCTGATCCCGAACGCGTAGGCGGCGGCGATGTCGAACACATCCGGCTCGCCGTAAGCCGCCAGGTTCATCGCTCGCGCGCAGCCCATCTCCAGAAGCGCCGAATCGCGCATGCCCGTCGCGCCGCCATGCCGGGAGATCTGCCGGTCGTGGACAGCCGTCAGCGCCCCCAAGGGCACCCAGATCCAATCGGTCATGCGAGGGCCTGCAGCAGATCCCGGTTTTCGTCCATCACGATCTCGGCTGCTGCCAGCGCTGCCTTGAGGTTTGGATCTTCGACCATGACTTTCAGTCCACCGTCATCGGTGCGCACGACATAGAGCGTGTCCCCCTCCTTGGCGTCGAGCAACGTCAGCATTTCGGTTGTCAGCGTCATCACAGCCGAATTGCCGACCTTGCGGATCTTGGTCTCGATCATCGTAGTCTCCGTGTGTTCCCTTTTGTATATACGTTAGCGCATTAACCGACAACTCTTTGCCTGTCGTCTTCGCTCTTCCTGCGTAAGGCTCGGGCTGTTCTTAGCCCCTGCCTTGCCTCCAGTAGCGGTGACTCGAGTGGAGTTATCCACAGCCATTTTTGGGCCTTCGAGTGTTTATATGTGTTTAATAAGTGTTTAGGGGTGTTTTTTTGCCGCTAACATCATGAACTAAAATAGAAAATCGTAACGGCCGGTTCCTAATACCCCGAATCTCGGTTCCTAATGTCCGCGTTTTGGTTCCTGATGTCCGCGTTTCGTAGAGAAGTTATCCACAGGCAAGATTGGAGGCTCTGGTTCCTGAAACCCCGAATTGAATCGTTGACTGTGGTTCCTGATACCCCGAAGATGAGTCCCATGTCTTCGGTTCCTGATACCCCGAATCTCTTGGACCAACTCCTGCCGGATCGCCATCCGCAGGCTGACTTTTTTATCTGCGATGTAGCCGATGCGGTTCTGAAGGACCTCATCCCGCAGATGGAGCACCCCTTCTACGCATTGAGTAAGAAGCCCGAGACAGCGATCCGGCGCTACGAGCACGAAGGGAAGTGGCTTGAGGTCATCCCAAGCGTGAAGGGCCAGGCGACGATCTATGACAAGGACATCCTGATTTACGTTGTGTCTCAGATCATGCACTCGCTGAACCGCGGTGAGCGCGTTGAACGCCGGCTTCGGTTCAATCCTCGTGATCTCCTGATCTTTGTGAACCGTGGGACCGGCGGCAAGGATTACGGAGCCTTCTGTGAGGCCTTAGACAGGCTCATGGGCACTGTCATCAAGACCAATATCACTACGGCCGCAGACGACGTGAGCGTGCCCTTGGGCGGCGAGGAAGGGCTCGGCTGGTTTCACCTCATCGAGAAGGCCCATGTGCAGCGGAAGAACGATGACGCAGATGGGCGCATTATCTGGGCTGAGATTGAGATCAGCGAATGGATTTTCAACAGCATTCGGCGCAAGTCGGTTCTGACCCTGCATCGGGATTACTTCCGGCTCAGGAAGCCGATCGAGCGGCGCGTTTACGAGATTGCGCGTAAGATGTGTGGGGCGAGGCCAGAGTTTGAAATCAGACTTGAGAAGCTTCTCAAGCGGACAGGATCTCGGATGGAGCTGAAACGCTTCCGGCACACGATCAAAGAGATTGCGACCCACAACCACCTGCCTGACTACCGCGTCGCTTTTGATGAAGAGCGCGATGTGGTGGTGTTCACGGGTCGGGGGACGGTAATTTCGATTGATGACCAGTCCCGTCCGTCCATTCCCACTCTCAGACCAGAGACCTATGGACACGCCCGGAGCGTGGCTCCTGGCTGGGACGTGCACGTCCTTGAGCAGGAGTGGCGGGGTTGGGCAACGGAGGTCCCTCAGAGCGCTGATGCGGCTTTTGTTGGCTTCTGCAAGAAGCGCTATGCGGACGAAGGGCGTCCGTGAGGTCGCCAGAGAAGTTGCCTGGAGCTTCGGGGTATTGGGAACCAACAGAGGTCGCATTTGCACGTTTACGTAAATACGTCAAAACGAAGCTGCGCGTTATACGCGCCTAAACGGAACCACGTTGTCGCCGCGCATGAAGGCAAGAGCGCCCTCCTGTTCAATTTCTTGCACGGCCGTGTTTAGGGCATCCTTGTCGGAGGTGAACCGCTCTTCAAAGACGTGGCTGGTGCCCTTGTGGTCGACCACCTCCAGCGTCCAGGTTCGATCGGTTTCAAGTCGATATATCTCGATTGAGAACGGGTAATCGTCGATAACAACCCGCTGACTTTTGCCGGAAGTAACGATGTTCGGTTCGTCATCATTCATCGCGCTTGATCCTTCAGTTCTGTGCCGCTCCAAGTCTGTCCCGCCATTGATCCAGCGACAACCAGAGTATTTTTTTTACTTACTCACACCCCGACCCTAGGAGAAATTCTTTGTCTTTTTACGTAAACGCACAATTACGCGTAAGCGTATTTCTGACCGTAGTCGCGTGCCACCGTCCTCCTCGCGCGGTCTGAATCCCACGAGAGTTCAACTCAATGGCGATGGCTCGCAGAGAGGCGCCCTGGTTCGATAGCCGCTGAATGATCGGCAGAACGTTCGCCGCGTGCTGATCAGCTTTCTGTGCGTTGACCAAGGCCCCTGCACGGGCTGCCAGACGCTGTTCCCCTGCCCTACTCGGAATCGCCCATCCCAACGCCACTCCACGCTCCTTTGCAGCCGCCAGTGCAGCGCGTGTCCGATCCGAGATCATCCGCGCCTCGTGCTCAGCCACTGCAGCCATCACATGAAGTAGAAAACGGTTCGCCTCAGGCATGTCGGCCGCAGCGATCTCCACGCCAGACTCGAGAAGGTTGGCGATGAAGGCGACGTTTCGTGCGAGTCGATCGAGCTTGGCGATGAGCAGAACGCCCCCTACCCGCTTCGCTTCCGCCAATGCCAGAGCCAGCTGCGGTCGATCGCTTTTCTTGCCGCTCTCGACCTCGACGAACTCTGAAACGATCTGTCCTTTGCCGGCAACATGGTCTGCGACGGCCTTTCGCTGCGCCTCCAGGCCGAGGCCGCTCCTGCCCTGGCGATCGGTGCTCACACGCAAATAGGTAACGAAATGCACGTCCGGGCCCTCGCTGTATAATCAGTCTACGTCGGTAGAGAGATTATACAGCGAGGGCAATCGCGCAATCGCGTATGAGCTGAAATGCATATTTACGTAAGTTCGCGAAGTCACATTCATGCGTCTATGTGTTTGCGCTGCTGCGTAACGGCGTTATTGTGCGCTCATGAAAACGATAGTTATTGCCGCTCAGAAAGGTGGGGCAGGGAAGACGACCCTCGCTCGGAACCTTGCAGTAGCCGCCTCGGGTGAGGGTGGCCGCATCTTGTGCCTGGATCTCGATCCCCAGGGCTCGCTTCGAGGTTGGTGGGAGAGCCGTGAGGCTGATATGCCCGCCATGCTCGAAAGGGACCCGGCACCAGATGCGCTCAGGTCCACGTTGGCGGCTGCCAAGGCGCAATTCGACCTCTGCATTATCGACACTCCGCCGGCGGCTCCCGAGTGGCTTGCCGAGGCGCTTGGTGCGGCTGATTTGGTGCTCATTCCGGTCCGACCTTCGCCAGACGATCTTCGCGCGGTCGGTGCGACGATCGCCGCCGTCAATCGCGCCCAAGTGCCGTTCGCGTTTGCTCTCTCCCAGACACCGCGGGCCAGGATCACTGACGAGGCGGCTCGCGTTCTTGCCCAGCACGGGCGCGTGGCGCCGGTTAACATCGCACAACGCGTGAGCTACGCGGAGACAGGTGCCACGGGGCAGGGTGTGACCGAGACATCTGACGATAGGGCAGGGGCCGAAATCGCGGCTGTCTGGGCTTATGTGAAGGGGATTCTTGATGGCTAAAAAACCCGTGAGCCTTGATGGTCTGCTCGACACCGAGGCCAAGCCGCTCGACACCGGCATTCCTCAGCGCGGGGCAGGGCAGGAGACACCGGTAACGAAGCCCGCCCCAAGGAAAAGGGAAGGGGAGAAGCGTCTGACGCTTGCGCTAGATGGTGAGACCTATCGTCGACTTCGCATGCACGCCGCGACGACCGATGAGACGCACCAAGACATCCTAGAGCGCGCACTTACGGAATATCTCAATCGCGTGAAAGCGTAGTTACGTAAATATGCCAGTATCTGGCAGGATCGGACCAAGCCTTTAACGATCAAAAATGAGCTTGAGCCGTTCCGCGTTCCCTCGGATGCTGCGGCTGGGCACATAGTTAATATTTAAGGATTTCGCGTGGAAAAGCATCTTCTGACCGAGCGAGATGTGTGCACCAAGTTCATCACGCCAGCCCTTCGGGCGGCGGGATGGGACGAGATGACGCAAGTTCGGGAAGAGGTCAGCTTTACGAAAGGCAGGATCATAGTCCGCGGCAAAATGGTCGCTCGTGGCCAAGCCAAGCGAGCGGATTACATCCTTTACTACAAGCCCAACATACCGATCGCTTTGATCGAGGCGAAGGATAACAAACACAGCGTGGGCGATGGCATTCAACAGGCGCTTGATTACGCTGAGACACTGAACATCCCCTTCGTCTTCTCGTCCAACGGTGACGGGTTTGTCTTTCACGACCGCACCGGAGCTAGTGATCCGCGAGAAACGCTGGTTGCTCTCGATGCCTTTCCCAGTCCTGAGGACCTTTGGGCGCGCTACCGGAACTGGAAAGGGCTCGACAGGGATGCCGAGCGGATCGTCCTCCAAGACTACTATGACGATGGTAGCGGGAAGGCTCCGCGCTATTACCAAGTCAACGCAGTCAACGCGGCTATAGAGGCGATCGCCAAGGGGCAGGATCGTGTCCTCCTGGTCATGGCGACAGGCACAGGCAAGACATACACGGCCTTTCAGATCATCTGGCGGCTCTGGAAGGCAGGGCAGAAGAAGCGGATACTGTTTCTGGCTGACCGCAACGTCTTGATCGACCAGACGATGGTGAACGACTTTCGACCATTCGGCGGAACGATGGCTAAGCTGTCGACTAACGCCAAGACCATCGAACGCCACGACGGCAGCTCGGAGGACCTTTCCCTCGCGATAGACAAGAAGCGTCGCATCGACACGGCCTACGAGGTCTATCTCGGCCTCTATCAGTCAATCACCGGCCCGGAAGAGCGCCAGAAGCTGTTCAAGGAGTTTTCGCCAAACTTCTTCGATCTTATCGTCATCGATGAGTGTCACCGAGGGAGCGCGTCTGACGACTCAGCCTGGCGCGAGATCCTGGAGTATTTCTCGACCGCAACGCAGATAGGCCTGACCGCCACACCCAAGGAAACAAAATACAGTTCGAACATCGCCTACTTCGGTGACCCGGTGTTCTCGTATTCGCTCAAGCAAGGCATCCGAGATGGCTTTCTCGCCCCCTACAAGGTCGTGAAGGTCCACATCGATCGAGATGTGCAGGGATACCGGCCCGAGAGGGGCCAACTTGACCGACACGGGGAAGTCGTCGAAGACCGCATCTACAACACCAAGGACTTCGACCGCACGCTCGTTATTGATGATCGAACGAAGCTCGTTGCACAGAAGGTCACTCAGTTCCTTAAGGAGAGCGGTGATCGCTATCAGAAGACCATCGTCTTCTGCGTTGATCAGGAGCACGCAGGGCGGATGCGTCTGGCACTGATCAACGAAAATGCCGATCTCGTCGCTGAAAATTCACGCTACGTCATGCGGATCACAGGCAATGACCCGGACGGTCAAGCACAACTGGGCAACTTCATCGACCCGGAATCCAAGTGGCCGGTGATTGTCACGACCTCCCGGCTGCTCTCCACCGGCGTGGACGCTCAAACCTGTCGCCTCATTGTCCTCGACCGCGAGGTGGGCTCAATGACCGAGTTCAAGCAAATCGTCGGTCGAGGCACCCGCGTCCACGAGGACAGCCACAAATACTATTTCACCCTGATCGATTTTCGCGGCGCGACCAATCACTTCGCCGATCCTGACTTCGACGGCGAGCCGGTCCAAATCTACACACCGAAACCCGGAGACCCCATCGATCCGCCCGAGGTTCCTCCGTCTGATGAGGCGAACACCAAATCGTCGGATGGCACGGGCGAGGACGAGACCGAGAGCGGTGGCGGTGATCCCGTTCTGCCCGACCCTGCGCTGGGACCGCAAAAGAAGGTCTATATTGACGGCGTCGGCGCGCGCATCGTTGCAGAGCGCGTTGAGTATCTCGACGAGAACGGCAGGCTGGTCACGGAGTCTTTGCGTGATTTTACGAAGCGGGCCCTGCGTAAGCGCTTCTCTAGTCTTGATGACTTCCTCAGGCGCTGGAACGCCGCTGAGCGCAAGCAGGCGATCCTGGAAGAGCTCGCAGCCGAGGGATTGCCGCTCGATCCCATCATCGAGGAGTTGGGGCGTGATCTCGACCCCTTTGATCTGATCTGCCATGTCGCGTTCGACGCCACGCCGCTGACGAGGCGAGAACGGGCGGAAAACGTCAAGAAGCGAGATGTATTCACCAAATACGGCGATCAGGCTCGTGCTGTTCTCGACGCGTTGCTCAGCAAATATGCCGACGAAGGCGTCCTCAACCTCGACGACACCAACGTATTGCGGATCACACCCTTCTCTACTATCGGCACCCCCATCGAGCTGATCCGCGCGTTCGGCGGAAAACCCGGTTTCGAGCAGGCTGTCCATGACCTGCAATCCGCACTTTATAAGGATACCGCCTGACCATGTCCGTCCGCACCCTCGTCAAATCTATTCAGGACATCATGCGTCAGGACACCGGCGTCGATGGCGATGCGCAGCGCATCAGCCAGCTTTGCTGGATGTTCTTTCTGAAGATCATCGACGACCAGGACCAGGAGCTTGAGCTTCTGAAGGACAACTACCGCTCGCCCATCCCGACCCGCCTGCAATGGCGCAGCTGGGCTGCCGACCCCGAGGGCATCACGGGCGAAGCGCTGCTTGCATTCATCAATGACGACCTCTTTCCAACGCTCAAGAATCTGCCGCCCGCCACTCCGCGCGCCCGCACTGTCCACGATGTGTTCGAGGACGCCTACAACTACATGAAGTCCGGCCAGCTGATGCGGCAAATCGTCAACAAGATCAGCGCCGTCGACTTCAACAACCTGGCAGAGCGCCAGCACTTTGGAGATATCTACGAGCAGATCCTGAACGACCTGCAGTCAGCCGGCAATTCGGGCGAGTATTACACGCCTCGCGCCGTCACCGCATTCATGGTCCAGATGATCGATCCGAAGCCCGGCGAGGTCCTGTTCGACCCGGCCTGCGGCACCGGCGGTTTCCTGACCTGCGCCACGCGCCATATGCGCGAGCGTTACGTCAAACGGCCCGAGGATGAGGCCACCATGCAGGCCTCCCTCCGCGCGGTGGAAAAGAAGCAACTTCCTCACATGCTGGCCGTCACCAACATGCTACTGCACGGCATCGAGGACCCTTCGTTTCTCCGTCACGACAACACCCTCGCGCGCCCCTACATTTCATGGGGAAAGGACGAGCGCGTCGATATTGTGCTCTCCAATCCGCCCTTCGGCGGCAAGGAAGAGGACGGCATCGAGTCGAACTTTCCCCAGCACTTCCGCACCCGCGAGACCGCGGACCTCTTCCTCGCCCTGATCATCCGTCTGCTGAAGCAGGATGGCCGGGCGGCCGTGGTCTTGCCTGATGGCTCTCTCTTCGGCGAGGGGGTCAAGACCCGGCTCAAGGAGCACCTGATGGAGGAATGCAACCTCCACACCATCGTGCGCCTGCCGAACTCGGTCTTCCGCCCCTATGCCTCGATCGGCACGAACCTGCTGTTCTTCGAGAAAGGTTCACCGACGCAGGACATCTGGTTCTGGGAGCATCGCGTGCCCGAAGGCCAAAAGGCCTATTCCATGACCCGGCCCATTCGGGTCGAACATCTGGCGGACTGTGCCGCCTGGTGGGGCGGCGCGAAGCGTGACGGGCGCGTGGAGTCCGAGCGTGCTTGGAAGGTTAGCGCCGAGGATGTGAAAGCCCGCGGCTACAACCTCGACATCAAGAACCCGCATACGGTGGCGGACGATCACGGCGATCCCGAGACGCTGCTTGAGGATCTGAACGCGGCCGAGGCCAAAGTGTCTGCGATCCGCGACCAACTGAAAGCAATTCTGACCGAGGCGCTTGCACGATGACCTACGAGATCGATGCCGATGTGCTCGGCAAACTTCGAGCTGCGAAGGAAGTTGCCAAAGGCAGCGGCGAAGTTCACGATATCATCGTTGCCAGAGACGAAGTCCTAGCGCGCTACTCGCCGATGTTCCAGCCGCAAGCAATTGCGCAGATCAGCGAAGACGCTCTGCGGTCATTCCTCTATTTCGAGAACAACAAGCACTGGACCGGCCTGAACCGTCAGGTGAACCGTGTCTGCGCCGACATGCCTGCAACCCGTCAGGCTCTCGTCGACCTCGTCGATGAGACACAGCCTATTGAGACCCGGATGGAGCGTGCCGCGGCCATCAAGGGCATGGGGAAGGGCATCATCACGGCAATCCTGCACGTGGCCTATCCAGATCGTTACGGCGTCTGGAACAACACCTCGGACGCGACGCTCGTCGAACTAGGGCTCATGCCCACGGTTGGGCGCGGCGCCCGGTTTGGCGAGCGCTATGCCGCCATCAATCGGGTGATGGTGCAGGTCGCGACAGCGATCGACGTGGATCTTTGGACGCTTGACGCTCTCTGGTGGCGACTGCTCGACAAGGATGAACTGGACGATGACTTGGTCGCCGAAGAGGTGCCGGGCATAACGGCTTCAGCTACCGCCGCGGTAAAGCGCTCATTTGCGCTGGAGCGCCATCTGCACGACTACCTGTTCGACCATTGGGAAAACCTCTCGCTCGCGAGCGAATGGGACATCTATTCCAGCCCCAGCGATCCACAGGCAGGCTACGAGTTCTCAACTCCGATTGGGCGGATTGATCTTCTCGCACGCCATAAGACCGCGCCGCGCTGGCTCGTCATCGAGTTGAAGCGCCACGGCTCCTCGGATCAGGTGGTCGGCCAGGTCCTGCGCTATATAGGCTGGATCAAGGCCCACCACGCCAGTGCCGGAGAAATGGTCGAGGGATTGGTCGTCGCAGCAGAAGGGGATTCCCAGCTGCACTACGCGATTTCTGCGGTCCCTGGCCTGTCGTTCAAGTCCTACGAGGTGAAGTTCACCCTCAACGAAGGACCGAGCTTCGAGGAGTTCGCCAAGCCATGAACGCCGACCGCCTTCTCGCCCTCTATGAGCAGGTTGCCGACGCACCTGACGCTATTGCCCGCCTGCGAAGCCTCGTTCTAGACCTCGCCATTCGAGGAAAACTTGTTGCGCAGAATCCGACGGACGAGCCCGCTTCGGAACAACTCAAGCGGATCGCGGCCGCAAAACAAACCTTCCCAAGCACGGGAAGGATCCGAAATACGAAGGTGGCGGATCCTTCGCTGACGGGATTATCCTTCCCGCTTGCCGATGGCTGGGCTCAGGCTAGCCTAGCCGAGCTCGTTCGTGTGCTGAATGGGCGGGCCTATAAGAAGTCGGAACTGCTAGATACAGGCACTCCAGTTCTTCGAGTTGGAAACCTTTTTACCTCCGTGCACTGGTATTATTCGAATCTCGAGCTTGAGGACGACAAATACTGCGACAAAGGCGATCTAATTTACTCTTGGTCCGCCTCATTCGGCCCCTTCATCTGGGACGGCAGCAAGGTTATCTTCCACTACCACATCTGGAAGTTGCCTTTGTTCAGCGAAGCCGATCTCGAAAAGCAGTTCCTTTATCTTTTCCTGCTTCAGAAGACGCGAGAGATCAAAGATGCAGGTCGCGGCATCTCTATGGTGCACATGACAAAAGAGAAGATGGAGCAACTCGCTGTCCCCCTACCACCCCTCGCCGAGCAGCGGCGGATCGTGGCGAAGGTCGACGAGTTGATGGCGCTTCTGGACCGGCTGGAGGCTGCCCGCACAACGCGCGAGGCTACCCGCGACCGGCTGACCGCCGCCAGCCTTACCCGCCTGACCGCGCCCGACACCGAGGCGGAGGATTTCCCCTCCCATGCCCGCTTTGCCCTCGACGCGCTCCCTGCCCTCACAGCCCGTGCGGATCAGGTCAAAGCCCTTCGCCAGACCATCCTCAACCTCGCGGTGAGAGGGAAGCTGGTGGAGCAGGATGCGGCGGACGAGCCAGCATCGGAGTTGCTTGAGCGGATTGCTTTTGAACGGACCCAGTTGGTGCAACAGGGTCACATCGCGAAGTCAAAACCAGTCATTGCGGTAAAGGAAGAAGAACAGCCGTATTCATTGCCCACACGTTGGTTTTGGAGTCGCCTTGGCGCGTTGGTTCTGGATTCGGATGCTGGCTGGAGCCCAAAGACTGAGGGCCATGCCCGTGACGGTGACAACTGGGGTGTTCTCAAGGTTAGCGCGGTCTCTTGGGATCAATTCGACTCGTCCGCGAACAAACAGGTATTGCCAGGAACAAAGCCACGACTTCAGGCGCAAGTGCATCAAGGGGATTTTTTGATCTCTCGTGCTAATACCGCTGAACTCGTTGCCAAAGCGGTTCTAGTGACAGAGGAACCACGGAACCTGATGATGAGTGACAAGATCGTTCGCCTTCGTTTGGCTGCCGAGTGCGATCACCGCTTCGCTTTGCTAGTGAATAACTACGCAGACTACGCTCGTAGCTATTATGCGGTCAGCGCGACCGGCGTCAGTGCGTCGATGAAGAACGTTTCACGGGGCGTCATTTTAAGCCTCCCGGTGCCTCTCCCACCCCTCGCCGAGCAGCAGCGGATCGTGGCGAAGGTTGACGCCCTCATGGCCCTCTGCGACCGCCTGGAGGCCGCTCTGGCGACCGCTGACACCAACCGAGCCAAACTTCTCGAAGCGCTGCTCCACGAGGCTCTCAGCGGCTCTCAGGACGGAGCTGAGATGCAGGCAGCTGAATGAGCGAGGAGGTCGACTGGTCGGTCGTCGCCCGCCACCTCGACGATCTCTACACCGCCGCCGACGGCCTCGAACGCCTTTTCCCCGGCCGCAAGTTCACACTGGACGGTCATCTGGTCGGCAGCGTGGGCGAGGTCGTCGCGGCATATATGTTCGAGCTGGACCTGAACCCTGCTTCGACCATGGGTCACGATGCGAAGGCACCGGATGGCAAGAACGTCGAGATCAAGCTCACCCAAGGCAAGACCGTCGCCATCCGACACGAGCCGGACCACCTTCTGGTCCTTCATCGGCCGAAAGGTGGTCCGATGCGCGTGGTCTTCAATGGTCCTGGCACGCTCGCTTGGAGTAACGCCGGCGCCATGCAGTCGAACGGTCAGAGACCAATCTCGATCTTCAAGTTGTCCCGTCTGGCACGGGATGTTCCAGAGGAAGAAAGACTTGTTCAGTTCCGCGATGCGCCTGTTTGACCTGCACACCTGCGCCCTTCGGTCCACTGCAATCGTCAACTTCTAGCGCGATGGCCTCCGGTGATCGCAGGGCCTCAAGCGCTGGCCAACCACCCAGTCTATGGATGTAGCATGAAAAAATTTGCCCTTCTCTGTGCTCTGATGCCCACCGTCGCCGTTGCGGATGCTGACCCAAAGATGTGTCACTCGATCGGCGAGGATGCCAGTCGTCTGGCCTGCTACGACCGGGAGACGAATTTCAGCAAGGCTGAGGCGGCCCCGGTAGCTGCACCGGCCAAACCTGGGCCTGACGGGAAGCAGTGGAACGTGCAGATCGAGGGGAGTGCAATCGATGATCGCAAGGACGTCTACCTCCGCGTCATGAGCGATAAACCCGAGGGAACCGGCTACGGCAACACCAGCCACGCCTTCTTCTACATGCGATGCATGAAGAACTCGACGAGTTCTTTCATCACGTTCAGTAGCTATACCAGCGACGGTCAGTCAGTGAAGTATCGTCTCGACGACGGACCGATGCAAAAGGTCTGGATGGAGCCCCCGGCAGGCGGGGAAGGCATCGGCATCTGGTCAGGGGCTCGCGCAATTCCGTTTATCAAGGGCCTTCTCGACAAGGAGAAGCTGGTCGTGGCCTACGAGTCCTACAGTAACGCGAACCTCGAGTTCACGTTCGATATCTCCGGTCTGCGCAACCAGATCGGGCCGCTTGCGCAGAGCTGTGGCTGGAAGCTGTGACGTCGGGCTATGCCGACGTCAGATCTCTCTCCTTCCAGCACCTTCCGTTAACTTTTCAGCTTTCTCTCGGGTAACCAGTCCCGCTCAAGCTTACTGACATCCGCCCGCCAGCTCTCGATAAACTTCCATGCCTCGAACGCTTCCCGCAGGAGGACTTTCATGTTCATGCCATTGGCTATCGCCGCTGACTTGAATTCCGTGTGCCAATCCGCCGGCATGTTGAAGGTCATACCGCGCAGCTTGGTTTTCTGAGATGCCATCAGGCTCTCCTTTCTCAGTTGATGATTACTAGACACATTTGCGTAATTACGCATTTGCGATTAAGTTCACTTGCTTGGCCCCACGGGACCAGTGGGGCCAGTGGGACCGGCCACAAGCCGAACCCACCAACCACTCCGCTTACTCTGCCTTGTAGGCAGCCACCCGATCGGCATTCACCGTGTAGACCCGCGGACGATTGGGGATGGTGCGCGGAGCCTTGCGAGTGTTGCGTCCGTTCTCACCCGGCAAGAGCAACTGCATGTCGAGAAGCGCCTTTGCTGCCTTCGCACCTTCCTCGCCAGGATAGATCTTGGTCCAGGTGCTCGACGGCAGGTAAACGTGACCGCCAGAGCGCCATCCGAGAACAACACCACCTGCCTGAGGTCCGGGCGATACCAGCGCGCCAGAATTGGCCGCCAAGAAGTCCTGCAGGGTCTTCACAGACGCGCCAGCAGCCTCGCGCTTTGCGCCGTAGCGACGATCATACCAGTCGATGAAGGCCTGCTTCGCAACCTGCGCAGCTTCCCCTTTCTCCCATCCAGTCAGCCCCGCCACCGTGGCCACATCACCGGCCAAGGCGATCAGAGCGAACCGCTTTGCCACCCGAGAGATCTGCCCGTCAGGGGCACTCGGCAACTTACCCAACCAGCGCGCAGCGCTAGCGTCGGCGAAACCTGCAAGCTTTTCCCATCCATCCTTCCACCCGATCAGCCTGCGAACAAACTCCCGGCCCACCTCGCCGTGGTTTGCCCGAACGGCACCCTGGACGACCTCGGCAAAGGCCGCGGCACTCGCAGCCCCATGAAGATGATCAAACGCACCGTAGGCACGGCTGTCGGCCTCAATGTCGATCAACCTGACCTCATGACCTGCCATCGCCTCGAGCCGCGCCTCCTTCAGCTTCTCCTCGACACTGATCTCACCAGAGGAGATCAAAGCCAGCCGCCAGCGCGCCTGCTCGGCCAGAGTGACGTCCTTCGTCATCCGCGCTTTGCCGGTGCCATTCGCAAGCATGTAGATCGCGTTGTGCAGGTCGCGTGCAGAGACCTCAGCGATCTCGTCCAAGGGCAGCAGCATGTCGTTCCGAGACCATGCAATAGCTTCCAAGCCGTTCGAGGTCGCGCGCCACTGGCTGACGAGATTACGGTCACCCCAGACCGAGGAGGCGAGGTTGAGGAGCGTAGTCTTGCCTGACGAGGATGCGCCGCGGAAGTGCAAGCCACCGCCCAAGAGACCAAGCGGCGCCAGCAGCGGTCCAGAGAAGGCCAGGGACACCGCCAGGATCATAAGCGGGTTGTCGCGGCACTTCATGCCCACATTGACCTTCCAGCCCTCCAGGCTTCCGTCGCACGAAAAGCCGGAGACCTGTCCGGCCGACGAGAGAAGGGGTAGGACCTTGGCGGTGCCCACGACCTTTCCTCCGAGGACAAAGGCTTCGTATCCGTCGTTCGTCCAGCCGGCATGGTTGACGGTCTGAAGATGCTCACTCGGCTTCCAGCTCTTCAGAAGGGTCAGGAGCCTATCCTTGGATTTCCGGTCGACCGCCAGATCCAGGCCACGATCAAGCAGCATGGCGATGACGTCGGCGGGACGGCGCTGCAGGTCGGCATTGGTAACCGGGACCTCGTGCCACGTGCCATTCGCAGCCTTGAGACTGATCAGCCGACCCCAGCCGCAGCCATTCTGATCCGTAAAGGCGGCATCCACGCGGATCGGCGTGCAGATGAAGATCGGTTCCGCACTCTCGTCTTCCGGCATCTCATAGGTGCCATCGTCAAAGATCGCATAACCCGAAGGCAGATATGCATGGTCGGTTGCGATGTTAGCGGATCCTGCGGTCACATCGGCACTGCCGGCTTCCGGAGCTCTGGCCTCCTCTACTGAAGAAGTATTCGACGTAACCGCTTCGTCGCTCTCCTGCTCGATGGGACCGGTGGGGCCAATGGGACCAGCTTCGGCTACCGCTTCGTGGGTCTCTTCGTTCTGAATTTCGCTGGACATTTCAGAAGCGGAAGTCTTTGCCTCAGCGGCAATGGGCAGCTGAAGATCCGCGAGCAGAGCGGCTTCTTCTTCGGGAGTGCAGCGACGGATACTGTTGTATGCGTTCATTATTCTCTCCTTGTAGCCTGAAATCGGCATGGCTGGTTGTTCGCAGCCGGACGAGCTGCGTTGATGAAAGCAGTGGATCTTGAAAGATGGAGACCGGTCGGCCCCAGTGGCCCCAGTGGCCCCGGTCAGCTGGCGACGAGCATGGGACCGTTATCGTTCGCGCTCAGCTTCAGGCCGAGGCGACTGGATTCATATTCATCGCGGACGATGCGGGTCATCGAATGGGAGACCCACCAAAGACGTTCGTCGGAAGAAGAGCCGAGAACGCGACAGGTCCAGCGGCAGTCCTTCATGAGATAGTTTCTCCAGCCGTCGGCGGCGTAGACGAGCTTTGCCTTGAACTGCCGGGAACCGCGACGACCTTCGACATAGCCAGCAGCACGGCGCATGGCCTCTTGGATGCGCGGCGTCGAATACCCTGCTTCGAGGTAGACACCATGCAGGTGCAGGCGCCCCTCGGGCCGCGTTGCCTCGAGGACCATCAGGGCAGGCAACTGACGCAGGTCCAACCGGTTGAGTTCGGCGTTCATGCGCTTGCTGACCGCACGCATGGGGTGCTCCTGGCTGCGCAGGTGGATATCGAGTTCGGGTTTGAGGTTCACGGTGACAGCCTTGCCGCGGTGGCGTTCAGCGTAGCGAATGATCTCATGGTTGCGCTCTGTCGGATCGAGGCGATCCCAAGGGCGGTAGGTGAGGGCGTGGGAGGGGCTGGCGGTGACGTTCTTGCTGGGCATGGCTGGTCCTTTGGGTGAAGGGGTCTTTGTTCTCGGTTGGTATGGGTTAGTGCGCACTGCGCACTGGACAAGTTTCCGGCAATGGGGCGCCATAGCCGGAAAAACCAAGGTTCCTTCGGGTAGGGGCGCGTGACGCGTTTGGACATTTTTTGCTTGGTAACAGGGTGCCTCGAACTGACCGACACAGGCCACTATCTGTTCGTCAGTGTGCTGTTACCAGTAGCAGGGCGCTATCGCTCTCTGGGGAGCGAGGTTCAGATCTTGGTAACGTCGACCTTTAGATCAACTTTCCAGACCGGCAACGGCCACCGGATTGTCTTGTCGAGATCGCCAAGCATTCGGGTCAGTTCAGCCACCTTAGCGAAGGCCTCGCTCCTAGCCTCTGGGGTCGCTGCTTCTGCTGCTTCAATCTCATGAATGCGAGATTGGATCTCAGATTTCTTGTAGTTGTTGACCCATGCTGCGAGATCAGACGCGGCATCAAGGAGGCATCCGATCATCACTTCGGCTCTGCCGAGCGAACTTCCTGCAGACGTCCCGAAAGGGTTGATCAATCCACCTTCCACGGTCGGGTCACTAAGGTCATCAAGCGTCGACGCTTCCGGACCGCGATCGTCATCAAACACTGGGGGATCAATCCCTGTCAGCTCAAGTGACTGCGAATATTGCGAACCCATCTGCTCGTCTTCCGTAAAAAATTCGAAAAACGGCTTCTGGAACAGGTTGCTGGAAGGCGCAGGCTGCCTAAGCTGCTCCTGTTTTTTCGCCTTCTGACGCTCTCGATAGCGTCTGACTTTCTCTGCGTTTGATAAGGCCACGTTGATTCTCCGTTGCTAAGTAACGGTTACATCAACACCGACACCAATGGCAATCGTTTTTTTTGAGTTGCCCGCCACACCCGAAAGCCATATCTTTCTTTCAACGCATAGGAAGTGCGGACCTTGTTGTAATCAGGTCGGCTCTCCATGCGCACTCTCGCCATTTGTGCCGACCGAGAGTGAGGAAATGAACATGAAAATTGTAAGTGAAATCAATCTGCATCACGGCAGCACAACGCTGGATGTGATCAAGTATCTGGAACTGGCTCATGACGACGACGATCTTCAACAGATTGTTGACGAGCTCGATATGCAGGGGAAAGCGCTGTTCGGCCCGAACTATGGACTCCGCTTTGACCCTACAGTCCCGTCCCGTGACTTCCGCCGCCGCATCTTTCTGACCCGACCAAAGATCGTAAGCGCGACGCTGATCCCCTCCTGCCGCTGGTGATCTGAACGGGCCAATCTCCGTGCGCATGAACGTCGGAGGTGTTGGCTTGGAACGAGACGGCAAAATGGGCGGCCATTTGGACGGCT
>Ga0182744_1000792_pt1 | contig 28853 bp, 24 predicted proteins | sample eDN3rd30CKraftMG_FD_128525 | JGI IMG/M metagenome (GOLD analysis project Ga0182744, IMG submission 128525) | Enriched Miracle-Growth compost microbial communities from Emeryville, California, USA - eDNA 3rd pass 30_C Kraft MG (version 2) (version 2) ... | reverse complement strand
TCTGGCCGTCCGCGAAGACCTGCACCAGTTCGGCGCCGGCCAAACGTTTGAGTCTGAAACGCAGGCACGCAATGCCGCCCGGCCTATGCTTCTGTCCGCTTTGGAACAGGCCGGGAGCGTCGAAGCGGGCCTTTCGCCGGCGGTCTTCAAGCCCGCGAACATCGCCAGTGCGGCGGCAAACTTCCTCGCCCGCACGCCCGCACGCTTATCGCTTCTGCCAGTCGAAGACGCGATCGGCCAGATCGAACAGCCTAACCTGCCGGGAACGACCATCGAACATCCCAACTGGCGCCGGCGTTATGAAAGCACGGCGCAGCACATGCTCTCGTCGGATGGCGCCCGCGCTGCGCTGGAGGGATTTCCACGGCGCAAGACGGGTGTGAGATCCTGAGCGCCGGAATCCGGACGCGAGCGCCGCTACGGATCAATTGTTCATAATGGTCTTCGCCCGTTCGATCACCTTGGGCGGTGCGTTCACGATGGCATCGGAAATGGCTTGGGCCTCCTCCCCGGTCAGCGGACTGATGTCCATATTCTGCTTCGCCGCCTCGGCCAGCAGTTCAGGCGATGAGATGGTCGCATCGAAGGCCCTCCGCAGCGCCTTTACGCGATCGGCCGGCACACCTGGCGTCGTCACGACCGCCCGCGCGATGGAAACACTGGCTGACAGAAATTCCAGAACCTGGCGGTCTTCCGCATTTGTCGCCAGCTCGTGCAGCAGTGGAATCTGCGGCAACTCGGGATGGCGCTTGTGGCCGACCTGGACGAGATGGACAACAAGTCCATCCGCCAGCCACTGCGGCTTGCCGGATTTCCAGGACGCATAGGTGATCGACGCCCTGCCGTCGATCTCGCCACGTTCCATGGCGAGATTGATTTCATTGCCGCCCGGATAGCCTGAGATCACCTTGAACTTCGTGCCGATCATCTGATTGAGCGCACGTGCATAGTAGATGCCGGTATTTCCGGGCGTGGCGCCGAGCACCAGTTCCTTCCGCTTCGCATCTTCAATGGTCTTGACGCCACTCAGATGCCAGGCGCTCATGACGTTCTGGCTGTCGGTCGTATTGCCGATGAAATAGAACTGCCGCAGGTCGAACGCGATCCCCGGCTCGCCCGTGACCTGCAGCGGCCCCATGTTCGGGAACATCATGTGCAACGTCGTACCGTCGCGCGCGGCTCTCGTGGCCATATGGTTCATGGCGACGATGCCGCCGCCGCCCGGCATGTTGCGCACGATGATGTTGGGATGGCCGGGAATATGCTGGCCCATGTACCGCGCGAGCATGCGGCCGCGCATATCGAAATCATTGCCGGTCGTCGCGCCGATCAACAGTTCTATGGAATGGTTTTTGTAGAAGTCGGCAACGGGATCGGCGTTCGCCGGCGCCCCTCCCAACATGCAAATCGCGATGCAAGCAAGCAGGCGGATACGTGCGCCCATAGTCTCCTCCCCCGTCTGTTGCGGCCATCAAAGGTGGCCGCCACGGGAAAGTCAACTTGGCCTATCGCTTGATACTTCGCCGTTCCTACCGCAGCCGCTCCAGCGCCGCCTTCAGCTTGCCGATGCGCGACAGCGCTTCCTCACGCCGCTCGCGATTTTCCTCGACCACTTCCTCCGGCGCACGGCGGACGAAATCCGCATTGTTGAGTTTGGCGTCGACCTTGCGAACCTCGCCTTCCTCCCTGGCGATTTCCTTCGCCAGACGAGTCTTCTCGCCGGCGATGTCGACGACGCCGGCAAGCGGCAATGCCGCAATGGTGCCGCGCACAATCATCTGGGCCGATTCCGGTGGCGCCGCATCGGCGAAGGAAATATCGGAGGCGCGGGCGAGACGCTTGATCGTCGCATCCCATAAGCCCGCCCGGCGGCGCACATCAGCATCGACGCCGACGAGCACCAGCGGCATTTGCGCGCCGGCCGGCACGTTCATCTCCGAACGCACCGAGCGGATTTCCGAGATCAAGTCGACGACGAAACCGAGTTCCGCCTCTGCCGCGGGGTTTTCCAGACCGCTGAAATCCGGCCATGCCGCCAGCGCCAGGATGCTCTCGCGCTTCGGTCCATCCTCGCCCTTGATCGCCCAGAGTTCCTCGGTGATGAACGGCATGAACGGATGCAGCAGCTTGGCGATCTCGTCGATGAGGAACGCGGTCGTGGCGCGCGTCTCGTCTTTGGCGGGACCATCTTCAGCGCCCTGCAGAACCGGCTTGCTCAGCTCCACGTACCAATCGCAGAAAATGTTCCAGACAAAGCGATAGGCCGCCGCCGCAGCATCGTTGAACTTGTAGGCTTCGATGGCGGCGGTGACGTCGGCCGAGGCCCGCGCCAGTTCGCCGACGATCCATTTGTTCAGCGTTTCGTTCACATCCTTCGGATCGAACCCGGCCGTACGCACGCAGCCGTTCATCTCGGCGAAGCGCGAGGCGTTCCACAGCTTGGTCGCGAAATTGCGATAGCCTTCGACGCGCTGGGTCGACAGTTTGATGTCGCGTCCCTGCGCCGCCATCGCCGCCAGCGTGAAGCGCAAGGCGTCGGCGCCGTAGGTGTCGATCAGGTTCAGCGGATCGATGACGTTGCCTTTCGACTTCGACATCTTGGCGCCCTTCTCGTCGCGGACGAGGGCGTGGATGTAGACGTCGTGAAAGGGGATCTCGTCCATGAAATGCAGGCCCATCATCATCATCCGGGCGACCCAGAAGAAGATGATGTCGAAGCCGGTGACAAGCACGCTGGTCGGGTAGAAGCGCTTCAGCGCCGGATCGTCCTCCTCCGGCCAGCCGAGCGTCGAGAACGGCCACAGCGCCGAGGAGAACCACGTATCGAGCACGTCCTCGTCGCGCGTCAACAGCAGCTTCCACTGATCGGGGTCTTGCGCGATGCGGCCCGCCTCGACGTCATCATAGACCTCGCGCGTCACCGCGTCGGCGAGCGCGGCTGCCACCGCCTCCTCCTCGCTCTCTTCCACGTAGACGCCACCCCAGGCCGAATACCAGGCCGGGATCTGGTGGCCCCACCACAATTGCCGCGAGATGCACCAGGGCTGGATGTTCTCCAGCCAGTCGAAATAAGTCTTCTCCCAGTTCTTCGGCACGAACCTGGTGCGGCCGTCGCGCACCGCGGCAAGCGCCGGCTGCGCCAGGGTCTTGGCGTCGACGTACCACTGATCGGTGAGCCAGGGCTCGATAACGACGCCCGAGCGGTCGCCATGGGGAACCGTGTGAACATTGGGCTCGATCTTCGGGCAGAGGTTGCGCGCTTCCATCATCGCGACGATCTGCTTGCGGGCGACGAAGCGCTCGGCGCCGTCCATCGCCAGAATGGCATCCAGGTCGGGGCCGGCTGTCGCACCCTCGAGAAAATCGGCGTTGCCCTGCAGCAAGAGCTTGGCCTCCTGATCGAGGATATTGATCGGCAGCAGATCGTGCCGCCGCCCGACCTCGAAGTCGTTGAAATCGTGCGCCGGCGTGATCTTAACTGCGCCAGTGCCTTTCTCGGGATCGGCATAATCGTCGCCGACGATCGGGATGAGGCGGCCGACCAGCGGCAGCACCACCTTGCGGCCGATGAGATGTTTCAGCCGCTCGTTCTCTGGATGCACGGCCACCGCCGTGTCGCCCAGCATGGTCTCAGGCCGCGTCGTGGCGACCGTGATGAACGTCTCGGGATTCTCGGGATCGTAGGTCTCGCCTTGCAACGGATAGTTGAAGTACCAGAGATGGCCCTTCACCTCGACCTGCTGCACCTCAAGATCGGAGATCGCGGTCAGCAGTTTCGGGTCCCAGTTGACCAGCCGCTTGTCCTTGTAGATGAGGCCCTGGCGGTGCAGTTCGACGAAGACTTTCAACACCGCCTTGGACAGGCCCTCGTCCATGGTGAAGCGTTCCCGGCTCCAGTCGCAGGAGGCTCCGATGCGCTTCAACTGGTTGACGATGGTGCCGCCGGATTCGGCTTTCCATTCCCAGACCCGCGCGAGAAACGCCTCGCGCCCCATCTCGCGGCGAGTGGGCTGCTGGCGCTCGGCGAGTTGCCGCTCGACCACCATCTGGGTGGCAATGCCCGCATGGTCGGTGCCAGGCTGCCACAGCACGTCCTTGCCGCGCATCCGCTCGAAACGCGCCAGAATGTCCTGCAGCGTATTGTTGAGCGCATGGCCCATGTGCAGCGAGCCGGTGACGTTGGGCGGCGGAATGACGATGGAAAAAGCCGGCGCGTCGGCGCGTTCCGGACGTCCGGCCCTGAAGGCCTGGGCATCGTCCCAGAGCTTGCTGATACGGCTTTCGACTGCGGCGGGGTCGAAGGTCTTTTCCATCATTGGAAGATCTTTTCCATCATCTTCAAGAGTATTTCGGTCGCAACACATGCCAATCCGCGTGAGGAAACGCGCCTATCCGACTCGAATGAATCGGAAAACGTGCCTCACGCACGACCGCGCGGACGCGCCGCCAGAAAACCGGCGCGCGCCAGAATGTCAACAGAAAGAGCCGGTTCGAAGGCGCCCGAAGCCAAAAGCCCTGGTTTAGCGCCCGCCTCGGGCGACGCGCTCGATTTCGGCGCGCACCAGCCGCTCGACCATGGTCGGCAGATTGTCGTCGAGCCATTGCTTCAGCATCGGCCGCAGCATGTCGCGGGCCATGTCCTCGATCACGCCCTTGTCCTTGAACAGCATGGTCTGCGCCAGCGACTGAAAGGACGAGGCGATGCTGGCGTTGGCGGATGCCGACAGCAGACCCGACGGCTCCTCGGCGGCTTTGCGCGGCTCGGCCGGACGCGTCTCCACCGCGCGGGCGTCGACAGAACGGGTTTCAACGGCGCGGGCTTCGAACGACTGCCTGGCGCGCGGCTCGGCAATGGTCTCGCGCGGCGGAGGAAATTTCGGCGCCACGAAGGCGCTGTCGACCAGCGAGGGGCGAAGCGCCGCTTCGGCCTTCTCTTCCATCCAGGCCGGGGCGGTTTGCGCCGCGGGCTCGGCGGACGCCGCCGTCGCGCGTGCCCGGACGGGCTCCGCCTCGGCTGCCGGCTCGGTCTTCAGCGGATTCGCCTCGACCAGGGTCGGGCGCACCGGACGCGGCGTCAAAGGCAGAACCTGGTCGTCGGCGATGATCCGGCGGATCGACGCCAGGATTTCCTCCATCGAGGGATCGCTCGACTTGGACACGGGGGACGTGGAAGCGCCTTGCTGGGCGGGAATCGCATTCATGGCCTATGCCGCTTTCATTGCTGTCGACTGCTTCGCAAAACCGAATTGGCAAACTGATTGGCAAGATTACTACATGGTCTGCACGCCGAAGCGCAGCTCAATCCAGAGCGCGGCAAGCGCGACTCACAGATGATTCGCTTCTCTTACAGATTGAGCTGCCGAATGACTCTCGGCAAGTGGTCAGGGCGGCGGGACACAAGGTCTTGGCGAAGGTCCGGAAACCCGTCCTTCGCCATGCGCTCAGATGAGAGCTTGCGTCCGGTCCTACCGTCCGTCCGGCGTCCGGACCCCGATCCACTTATCCTTCACCTGATCGTAGTGAATGGTGGGATCGTAACGATTGACCCTCAGACCCAGGGTCGCAGCCGACAGCCGCCCGATGGCGGAGATCAGCGCGTAGGAATTGACGACGCGATCACGCTGCGCGGAGACGAGATCGACGCGCGTCTGCAACAGCAACTGCTGCTGGTTGAGCACTTCGACCGTGGTGCGCTGGCCGACCTTGGCCTCTTCACGCACGCCGTTGAGCGCGATTTCGGCGGCACGCACCGCGACCTGCTGCGCATCGATGACGCGCCGCGAATTTTCCCAAAGCCCCCACGCCGAGACAACGCCGGCACGGATCTGGTCGCGCTGCAGATCGGCCTGCAGACGCGCCTGGCCGAGCAATTCCTTCGACTGGCGGATGCTCGCGTAATTGGCGCCGCCGTCATAGATGGGCACATTGAGCGAACCGATGATCGACGCATTGATGGCGCGGCTGCCAGGCGCGTTTTGCGCATCATAGCTGCGCAATATCGATCCGGTGACACCAAGCGTCGGATATAGTGTGCCCTCGTTCAGCTTCACCGCCAACGATGCGACATCGACGTTGTGCAACGCTGCCTGAATGGCCGGATGCTCGGTCTGCGACAGCATCAGAGCATCGTTCAGATTGCGTGGCGCAAGCTTTTCCAGCGGCCGCGCCGGATCGAGACTCTTGGCATCGACGCCGATGAACTGACGGTAAGCGGCAAGGCTCGTCTGCAATGTCGATTGCGCCACGAACGCATCGGACTGGCCCTTGGCCAGCGCCGATTCCGCCTGCGCCACGTCCGTGCGCGTCACTTCGCCGACCTTGAAACGGTCCTGCGTCAGCCGCAACTGCTCTTTCAGCACGTCGACGTTGTTGTTACGCAGATTGAGAATGGCGGTATCGCGCAGGACGTTCATGTAAGCGGCAGCGGCGTTGGCGAGCAGCGTCTGCTCGTTCAAACGCAATTGCTCGCGCGCCTGCAGGATTTGCGAATCCGCCTGCCGCACACCGTTGATGGTGCGGTTGCCGTTCCAGATATTCTGCGTGACGCTGACGCCGAAACTGCCCGGTATGGTGCTGGCATAGCTGTTCGCACCGCGGGTGATGATAGTGCCGGCCGCGTTCGTCGCGATACTGCGCGCTGTGTTGCGAGAACGGTTCTCCTGATAGCCGACGCTGCCCGTCGCCGTGATCGTGGGCCTGTATCCGGATGTGGCCTTGGGAAGGTTCTCATCGACCGAGCGGGCAAAGGCGCGCTGGGCGTTGAGATCCGGGCTGCTGCCATAGGCGCGCGCCAGCGCGCCGGAAATAGTTTCTGCCTGTGCAGCGCCGCCAGCAACCATGCCGGCAGCGAGAGCCATCATTGCAACCACACCGGCGTTACGTGCCAGTGGAGCTGCCGTACACTGGCGCGATTTCAACACGCCACGGAAACGTTGAACCGACGCAACCAAACGACCAACCTCTTAACTGCCGACCAACAAGATCGACCTACCAGAGATCGACCTGCGCTACGGACTTGTTAATTATTCCTACCGATTCAATAACAGATTGGCGCGCCGGAGAGGCAAGTTTTGAACACCTGCCCCGCTCCTGTCCCGGCTTTTTTTTAAGGTGACGCAAAAATGCGACACTCCAGCAAATAACTAGAAACTGAATTCAGCCTTTCTTTCAAACCCTTCCAGCAAATCGCCCGCGGCGTCGAAGAGCACGCGGCTGCCAATGTGTCCCGTGTTCTTTTCGTAAAGCATGGCCTTGCCGCGACGTCCCGCCGCAGCGACGGGGAGTACCACCGCCGTCAGCCGGCCACCCTCGCCCAACTGCGCCAGCAGCGAATCGGGTTGCGCCTCGATCGCGCCGTCGATGATGATGAGATCGAAGGGCGCGTGCTGCGGCAGACCGGCGGCGAGAGGCCCCGTCGCGACCTCGATGTTGCCGGCGCCGAGGCGCGCGAAATTCTCAGCCGCGAGGCGGCTCAGATCGGCATCGCTATCGAGCGCGTACACACGCGCCGCGAGGCGGCCGACCAGTGCCGCCGTATAGCCGGTCCCTGCCCCCACCACGAGCACGCGGTCGGACGGAACTACGATCGCCGCCTGAATGAGCCGGGCCACGACCATCGGCGCCAGCATCGAGCGCTTGCGACCGCCCGCCGCTCCGATTTGCAGAATGCTGTCGCTATAGGCCACCGCGGCCGGCAGGCCGGGCAGAAAAATCTCGCGGGGAATATCGAGAGCGGCATCCAGGACCGCGCGATCGGTGATGTCGAACGTCCGCAACTGGCAATCGACCATAGTTTGTCGCAAAGCGGCGCAGGACGAGGCGGCCGCAGTCTGAACGGCCGTAGCTGGAACAGGCATCTGATTATCCTGCATTTTATTGTGCAAGCGGAAGGATCTCGGCACATGGCCGCATGCGCAGGCTGACTCGCTTGCGCATGCGGCCATTTATAGAACTTCCACCCCGTCCCTGTCCATGCAGGCGGACCGACGGAGGACCAAAAGGAAAGCTGCCGTCAGGCGCGCATCAGCCCTTCAGGCGGGCGTTGCACTGGCTGTAATAACCGCCGCCCTTCTGAATCCATTTCAGGCCGCCGTTGGCGTTGGTATCCTTGTTGGCGTTGTACTGGTCGAGACAGGTCTTCTGGCGTTGCTTGCCGGCCGAAAGGGTCGAATATTTCGGCGAGACCGCGGTCGGGAAAACCGCATTGCCGACGGCAGCGGGAGCTGCCGGAGCCATGGTGGGTTTCGCCGGTGCGGCAGCAGGCGCCCCGGGAGCGGCAGCCGGCGCGGCGGCGGGTGTCGCAGCCGCCATGTCCTTGCGGCATGACGCAAGGAACTGGTTCCATGTCCGAGTGCCGATCGTCTTGTCGGCCTTGGCCGCCTGGTATTTCTCGCCGCAGGCTTTCATCACATTCGCCTGGGCGCTGGCGGGCGATGTGGCGCTCAGCAGCGAGCAGCCGACGACAAATGCGCCCGCGAGGGCGAGGACGTGTTGTTTGGACATTGAAGCCTCCATCATATCTGTGCGCCGAAACCGGCTGCGCCCGGCTCGCGACAGTTGAAGTTCCTCCTTTTCAACGTCATCGTCAACGCTCGGAAATCAGGCCGAAATAGCTGACTACGAGCCAAGTTGACGCCTGCCCACCATCAGCCTGCTCCGGACGCATGAAACGAAAAAGGCCGGGCTTTCGCCCGGCCGTGAAAGTTGCCTCGATTGCGAGGATCAGCGCGAGACCACAAGGGGAGCGGATGTCTCTTCGCCGATATCGACCCACAGGTTCGGATCGGTCTGCGATTGACGTTTCACGAACTTGTAGGGGACTCTCGACCACGGCTTCACCTCCTCGACGAGATTGTCGAGGATGAATTCGCCCTGGTTTGTCTTCACCGTCAGCACGGCATGCCCATCGCCATGCTCGTCCTTCACCACCGTGACCAGCAGGCCCTGGCGGGGAAATCCTTCTTCCATCAGCAGGCGGCGCTTCAGCAGCACGAAGTCTTCGCAATCGCCGTAGCCGTCGGTCGGATAATCCCAGCGATCGACCGTGTTCCAGTGATCGTTGTCGGCTTTCGCCTTGATGTTGGCGTTGACCCAGGCGTTGATGCGCTTGATGACCTTGAACGACTGCGACGTGAAGTTCACGTCGAGCGCCGGCATCGGCCTGGTGGCGCATTCGCCCGCATAACGATTGCAGAAGTCCACCCATCCGTAAGGCACCAGTGCCGGGGCGCCAACGGCGATATAGGATGCTTTCAAAGACTGCGCTTCCGTCGACGACTGACCGACGAAGTAACCGCCTGCGACAATTCCGAGAACCACAGCCATCTTGGCCACTGACTTAAACATTCGACCGCCCCTGTTTTCTTATGGGGACAGTCTCGCAAGCCGGTTTTGCTGTCGGTCTAAGGTAATCGCGCGCTTTTTACGCGAATACGTTTACAATTGGCCAGATGAGCGTAAAGTATAATGCAAGCTTAGAAAATTCGATCAAATTCTATATATTGAAATTAAATACCTGATTTAATTCAAGAAAAATAACTCATTTGATGCCTTTTCAGATGACTCGAAAACCTGCCGGGAATCGTAGTATTAACGTGTCCGCCTGGAAACGGGCAGATCGTGGTTAATTTGGCCTGCGGCAACTGGTTAAATTCATGAATTGGGCGATCTGCAGGCCGCGGACATGTTGTTGACAGCAGCAGCTTTCACGCAGCCGTGAACGGCACCGGTGGGCTTTCTGCATTCGCCGCGCTCGGCCCCCAGCCTGCCTGTTCAAGGACCACCCTATAGCCATCAGCGTCAGCAAACGTGCGCCCTCGTTCGGCCCAGTAAGGATTAAACGAACGAACTTCGCTAAATCCCGCTCGCACCATGCTGGCGCAACGCTCCTCCCAAACCGTCAGTTCCGGCAGATAGAAAACCACCAGGTCCTCTACAGTCGGGGCTGGCAGCACGGAATGCGTCCTGCAAAAGGTGAATTCAAAATGATAGCTGGATTCCCGCGCGCCCAGAATGATACCGTCAAATCCGGAATGGTCTTCAAAGCGGCCAATCTCTTCCAGCCCCAGCCCTTCCCGATACATCTCAGCCGACCGCTCCAGATCGCGGGCAGGACGGGCGATACGTAGATGTGGGTTCATGCAAGACTGCTCCGAATACCGGCTTCGAGGATAGCCGGCCGGACGCCCCTTCGAAAATCACGTTCCGGTGGATTTCCGCAGCTTTGAAGCCCACATGAAACGAGCACTCAGGCTTGTAAATCTCCGCCATCGCACCACATTTTAGAGGCTTCCGCCGGATCGTCGGACGGAGACCGACTGCAACACCAGATGGTGGGCCAGCCCATGTCCGACACGAAGACCGACATCAACACCCCTACGCCACCCGTCGAGGTTATCGAGCCTGATCCGGCGCAGTTCTACAGCCCGCTCGAGACCGGGGACGAACAGGCGCTGGCCGAGGCGGTGCGGCTGCTCGAATATACGTCGCTGGCGGCGCGCCTGAGCCATGTGCTCGGCAAGCAACTGACCAGCGCCACGTCGCTGCTGCCGGAAAGGATCAGGTCGGTGGCCTCGAAGGCCGCGTCGATGGCGCTGCGCAGCGCCATGAAGATGGCGCTCAGGAGCCTCGACCAGAAGCCCGGCGCCGCCAACTCGCTCTATCACAAGACGCTCGCGACCGCCTCGGGCGCGGCCGGCGGCGCCCTGGGCATAGCCGCCCTGCCCGTCGAACTGCCGGTCTCGACGACGATCATCCTGCGCGCCATCGCCGATATCGCCCGCAGCGAAGGCGAGAACCTGAAGGATCCGGCCACCGCCATCGCCTGCATGGAAGTTTTCGCGCTCGGCGGCCGGTCGCAGGTCGACGACGAGATGGAGAGCAGCTACTTCGCCGCCCGCGCCTTCCTCGCCAAATCGGTATCGGACGCCACCAAGTTTCTCGCCTCGCAGGGCGCGGCGAGCGAAAGCGCGCCGGTGATCGTCAAGCTGATCTCGCAGATCGCCGCCCGCTTCGGCGTCGTCGTCAGCCAGAAGGTCGCGGCGCAGGCCGTGCCGGTGCTCGGCGCCATTGCAGGCGCCAGCGTCAACTATGCCTTCGTCGATCATTTCCAGGGCCTGGCGCGCGGCCATTTCACCGTCCGCCGGCTGGAGCGCAAATACGGCGCCGAGCACATCAAGCTCGAATACGGCCGCCTGGCGCAGATCTGGCGCGACAATCGCGACGGATCCTGACCCCTTGCCTCGGCTCGCCACCCGCATGCTATAGCTCGCGCAAGCGCCAACCGGCATAGGCGCGGCGAGGAGTGAAGCATCATGGTGAGCAGCAAGGCCAATCCCGTCATCGCGCTGGAAGAACACTACTGGGACGCGGAGTTGGTGGCGCAACTGAGCGGCGCCGAGGGCACGCGCTCGAAGGACCTGCTGGCGAAGCTGCACGATCTCGGCGAAATTCGCCTGCGCGAGATGGACGAAGCAGGCATCGACATCCAGGTGCTGTCGCACGGCGCACCGTCGGGCCAAAAACTTTCGCCTGGCATCGCCGCCGACCTGACGCGCCGCGTCAACGACCGTCTGGCCGAAGCCATCGCCCGCCACCCCACCCGCTTCGCCGGTTTCGCCGCGCTGCCGACCGTGGTGCCCGATGCGGCCGCCGACGAACTCGAGCGCTGCGTGCGTGATCTCGGCTTCAAGGGCGCGATGATCCACGGCCTGACCAACGGCAAATTCATCGACGAAAAACAGTTCTGGCCGATCTTCGAGCGCGCGGCGGCGTTGAACGTGCCGATCTACCTGCATCCCTCATTTCCGCATCCGCAGGTGATGGAGGCCTATTACAACGATTACGCCAAGGACTTCCCGATGGTGATCCGCGCCGCCTGGGGCTATACGGTGGAGGCGGCGACCCAGGCGATCCGGCTCATCCTGTCGGGGGTGTTCCAGGCGCATCCGAACTTGCAGATCGTGCTCGGCCATATGGGCGAGACCCTGCCCTTCGTGTTGTGGCGCATCAATCAGGCCCTGTCGCGCCCCGGCCACCAGACCCTGAATTTCCGCCAGACCTTCTGCGACCATTTCCACGTCACGACGAGCGGCAACTTCTCGACGCCGGCGCTTGTCTGCACGATGATGGAACTCGGCGCCGATCGCATCATGTTCTCGGTCGACTGGCCCTTCGTCGCCAATCCGCCGGCGATGGAATGGATGCGGACCTTGCAGATTTCAGAGACGGACAAGCAGAAGATTTTCGGCGGCAACGCAAGGAAGCTGCTGGGGTTGTGAGACAAGCGTGCGCCAGCGCACGTCCGCAGGCCGGCATTGCCCTACACTCGGCTACCCAACTCCGGAGCCCGTGATGAAAACCCTGCTCGCCCTTGCCGCCTTCGCTGTCGCGCTTCCTGCCGCCGCGACCGAGAGCCAATACAGCCCGCTGGGCAGCAAGGCGTGCCGGCTCGACAAGGCGGCCTCGCGCAAGATCCCCCGGCACGAGGATTTCGACCCGATGCTGTATCGCTGCGGCACCGCCAACGGCCGCGCCGTGTCGGTCACCTATCACGGGCTGAATGTGCGCGTGTCGCTCGCCCGCAAGGACGGCAAAACCTTCGAGGTGTTCACGCCCTATGACGCAGGCCCGAAAATCGAATGGCGTGGACAGAAGGGGGCGGCAACCGCCGCGATCCTGCGGTTGAGCGCCCGCGGCGACGATGGCAGGCCATCCTCGGTTCTGGCCGTGGTCAAACTGGGGCCGGAGCAGGACTGCCTGATCGGGATCGTCGATGCCAAGACCAATCCGCAGGCCAACGACCTCGCCCGGCAGACCGCCGACGCCGCCGGTTCAAGGAGCTGCAGTAAGCCGGAGATTCTGGGAGCCGCCGGCAGTGTCGCGCGGGAAATCCTCGATTTCAACGTGAGCCGTTAGAAACGGTTGTTTCAGCTGGACCTTTCGAAAGAACGACAATCCCGGTTGACTTTTAAGACGACCGGTCATATTTGATCTCCATGGCTAGACTCAACACCCGCGACCAAATCCTCGATGCCGGACTGAAGACCCTCCTGGAGAAGGGGTTCAACGGCGCTGGCGTACAGGACATCACCAGCCTGGCTGGCGTGCCCAAGGGCTCGTTTTACAATCATTTCGAGAGCAAGGAGGCACTCGGCGCCGAAATCGTCCAGTGCTACGGCAAGGCGGGCAGCGCGCGCCGGGCCGTGCTTCGCGATAAGTCGATTCCGCCGCTGGAGCGGCTGCGCCAACATTACACTGCCACGATCGAGGCATTTGTCGCCACGAATTACGAACGCGGCTGCCTGCTCGGCAATTTCAGCGCCGAGCTCTCCAACCAGAGCCCCCTCATCCGCGACAGCCTGAAGGACGTCTTCGCGCAGTGGACGGCGGATCTCGAGATGGCCGTCAAGGACGCGCAGGATCAGGGCGCGATCGCCAACAAGGCGGACCCTGCCGATCTCGCCGCCTTTCTTCTCGATTCCTATGAAGGCGCCCTGCTGCGCGCCCGCGTGGAAAAAAGCCGCCGGCCCTTCGACCGGTTCATGCATCTGATCTTCACCCAAATCCTGGTCTGACCCGGCCACCGCGATCCACAGAAACCTTTGCGCGCCTCCATTCAAGACGACCGACCATCTTATTCCCAGCGCTTTCCTTCTCCAGGCCCCTTCCAGACCATCAACTCCGAAAACGAGATCGCCATGAATACCGTTTCCCCCAAGCCCCCCGGCAAGACCTCACGGTTCCAGTTGTCGCACCACGCGATGGCGCTCTATGCCGTTATCACCGCAATCACCTTCTCCGCCAGCGGCGGCGCGCCGACGCCGCTCTACCGTCATTACCAGGAAGCACTCGGCCTGACGCCGGGCATGCTGACCGTGATCTTTGCCGCTTATGTCATCAGCCTGTTGATCGCCCTGCTCACCGTCGGTTCTCTGTCGGACTATGTCGGGCGTCGTCCGGTGATCTTCGCTGCCCTTCTGTTGAACGCCGCCGCCATGGTGGTCTTCATCGAGGCCGACAGTGCCGGCCTGCTGACCACGGCACGCATCGTTCAGGGCTTTGCCAACGGCGCCGCGCTGACGACGCTCGGCGCCACCATCCTCGACACCAACCGAACGCAAGGCCCGCTGCTCAACAGTATCACCGCCTTTATCGGTCTCGCTGTCGGCGTTCTCGGCGCCAGTGCGCTGGTCGCCTTCGCGCCTTTGCCGACGCAGTTGATCTATATTGTCTTGCTGACTTTGTCGCTCATCGAAGCCGTGCTTCTCCTGCAGATGCCCGAGACGGCGACCAGAAAGGCCGGCGCATTGGCGTCGCTGCGCCCTGACATTCGCGTGCCGCCGCAGGCGCGGCTGATGCTCGCGCAGGTGACGCCGGTCAACATCGCCGCCTGGGCGCTCGGTGGGTTCTATTTTTCGCTGATGCCCTCGCTCATCCGTGTTGCTACCGGCCTGACGTCGCCGTTCATCGGCGGTGCCATCGTGGCGGCCCTGCCCTTCGCCGGCACGCTTGCGGTGCTGGCCATGCGCAAGCAGCGCGCCGGCCGCATGCTCGGCATCGGCACGCCGGCGTTCGTGGTGGGCGTTGTCGTCACGCTCATGGGTGTGCACGAGCATCTGTTTCCGCTGATGCTGCTTGGCACCCTCGTCGCGGGATTCGGCTTCGGCTCCGCCTTCTCCGGCATCGTCCGCGCCGTCATGCCGCTGGCCGCCGCCAACGAACGCGCCGGCCTGCTCTCGGCTTTCTATATCGAGAGCTATCTGGCCTTCAGCCTGCCGGCCATCGCGATCGGCCTGTTCTCTCCCATGCTCGGACTGTCGCTGTCGACCTACATTTACGGAACGGTGATCGTCCTGCTGGCGCTGACGTCGCTGATCGTACTGCGCATCGCACCGATGGTCCTGCCCGTCACGCGCCGCTTCTGATAGCCGGACGCTGCCGTCAACGCGATCGTACGCCCATCCGGTCGCGTTCGAAGCCCCACTTGTCCGCAGCTCAATCTTGCAGCGGCTCGCTTTCTGCGCGATGCTTTCTCCGAGTTGGGGAAAAGCCATGAAACCATTTGCCGTGATCGCCGCCGCGGTCCTCTTCTGCGGCTGCGCACTTGTGACCGCCGTCCTGACGCCGACCGCTTACCTGGGCGCCCATGCGGCCGAAACACTCGACCTCAGTCTCGTCAATACGATCGTCATGGACGGCGATACGATCCGGGTCCAGGGCGTCAAGGCCTCCGTCCGCCTCATCGGCTACACCAGCCCGGCCACCAAAGCCGTCTGTACGAACGAGCGCGCGCTTGGAGCGAAGGCCAAGGCGCGCCTGTACGAGATGATTGAAACCGGCCCGGCGACGCTGCAACTCGTGCCCTGCGCCTGTCCCCCCAACACCGAGGGAACCGGCCTGTGCAACTATGGCAGAGCCTGCGGCATCCTCTCCGTCAAAGGGGTCGACGTCGGCAAGACGCTGGTTGCCGAACAACTGGCGATTCCCTATGTCTGCGGCGCGACCAGTTGCCCTCCGATATCGACGCCATGGTGCAAAAAGTAAGCGATGCCGCCGCCAGTTAGTTGCCTCATCGGATACCGGGAGCCCGAACAAAAAAAGCCCCTGCCGGCGAGCGGGGGGCCTGGGCGGCAGGGGCTTAGCGATGGTTGGCGAAAACCATCCGTTGCCAAAATGCGCATGTCGCAATCCGGTTCCATTGGCCGTGGGAAAATTGCGTTATCGGAATAATTTTCCGCACCCGGCGACACCTGCTGCCTCCGGGCGATGAAAACCCGAACAAGAAAACGTTCTTGATCGTCCAAGACAAGCACCTGGGCGGGCAGTTCTTCTATGCGATGCGGCTCATACAAGGATGTATCTGATGAAGACCGATCGTCGCTGGGAGCATGTCAGGGCATCTGCTCTGGCGCTCCTTCTTGGCCTGCTCCCGCACGCTTCAATTGCTCCTGCGCACGCCCAAGCCAAGCCGCTGCAAAAAGCGCGCTTCATGATCGCGACGAACGTGTTCGACGTCACTTATTCGGAATTCACCCTTCCGATCATTCTCGGTTACAGGCGCGACGAAGGCTACGACGTCGATATCCAGCCCGCCGGCGGTTCTCTCCAGGCGTTCCAGCAGATCGCCGGCGGCGGCGCCGACCTCGCGGCCGGCAGCGGCAATGCCATCATAGCAGCGTCCGTCAAGGCCAACCTTCCCCTGCGCGTCGCCATGACGATGAAGACGGCAGACTGGGCCGTCGGCGTCGACGCCGCCGGACCTATCAAGTCGGTGAAGGACCTGAAAGGCAAGACGATCGGCGTTTTGAACCTGGCAACCGGCGGGCTGCCGTTCCTGAACGACTCGCTCATCGCCAATGGCCTCGATCCCTCGAAGGACATCGATCTCGTCGCCACGAGCATGGGCCCCGCGCCCGTCCAGGCGCTTCAGTCCAGGCGTGTCCAGGGGCTCTTCTACTGGGGCTCGGCCATCGCCTCGTTCGAGAATTTTGGGCTGAAGCTTCGGGAGATCGGCGGCGACGACTGGAGCAGCTAACCCGATTATGCCATCGGCGTGAACCAATCGACAATCGACTCCGATCCGGCGATGATTGTCGGCGTCCTGCGCAGCATGGCGAAATCGATGGCCTTCCTGACGGCTAATCCCAGTTGTGCGCTCAAGTTGCACTGGGCCGCCTATCCGGCAAGCAAGGCTTCCGGCGTTGACGAGGCGACGTTGACGAAGCGCGACCTTCACAGCATCGACCGGCAGTTGAAGCCGATCAAGGAAGCCTATGCGCTTTACGGGAAAGATAAGGTGCGCGGCGCCTTCGACACGGCGGCCTGGGATCGGCTCGTTGCCTTCATGGTCCGCAGCAAGCAGATCGACAAGGCGATCCCCGCAGAGAGCGTAAAGGCAAAGATTCCCGACCTCGAGCGCAGGATCAACGACTTCGATCTCGCCGCCGTTCAGGCGAGCGCCAAAGCCTGCAAATTCTGAGATCGGCAGTCGGGGGGCAACGCCCCACGAACCGCATATCCCGGTCGCCGGATCCTGTTTCGCCTGCTCAGCTCATCTGCTTCCAGGCGCGCTTGTAGCGCTGCACCAGCCAGTTGTTCAACTCGCGCTGCGCCTTCTCCTGCCACGAATAGCGGCCCCGGACGGCAAAGCGCGACCGCAGCCCGATCGGGATCTGCGCATCCACATGGAGATCCTGCGCCACGATCGATTTGATGGCCTCGGCGCCCATCGCCAGCCGGTCCTTGAACAAGGGCTGCTGCATTGCGCCGGGCGGAAAGAGCTGGCCGCGCGTCATCGCCAGTTCGTTCGTCGAAACGGAGTGCAGGATCATGTAGGTGACCATGTCGTGCATGACCACGAGCGACAGCGTCGGCGGCAGGTTGCCGAAGATGAAGCGATGGCGCTCTTCGTCGGTGAGATCGGGGAAGATCGGCAGCAGCGCCTTGTTGGTCGGATTGAAGGCGGCGTCCTTCAGCTTCGTGCCGTTGAAGCGGAAATAGCCTGCCGCATCGTCCGGCAGATCGGGAAACACGCTCATTGCGCTTGGAACGATGTCGTGCAGCGGCCCTGCATGCAGCTTGTTGGCGTGGTAGCCGTCGTTGTTGTTTTCCATCATCACCTTCCAGTTCCAGGGGAAGCTGGTCGCCTCGGCGGGCATGGGTCCTTCCGCCGTTTCGAGGTGATAGTTCTTGAGCGCTTCGGTGATGGCGGTCAGCCTCGGCGCCAGCGGCGGCGCATCGTTGTCGAAATTGATGAAGACGAAGCCCAGCCATGTCTCCATTTTGAGCTCGGGCAATCCGATGCAGCTCTTGTCGAAACCATGTGTCTGCTCCATCGCCGGCGCGCCGAGCAGCTTGCCGTCCAGCCCATAGGACCAGTGATGGTACTGGCAGATGAGCGCCCGGGCGGAACCATGGCCTTCGGCGACAAGCATGGCGCGATGCTGGCAGACGTTCGAGAAGGCGCGCAATTTCGCGTCCTGCCCGCGAACGACGACGATCGGCTCGCCGATGTGGCTCGAGGTGAAATACTGCCCTGGTTCGGCAGCCCAGCTCTCGCGGCCAACGCAGAGCCATTCATGATCGAAGATGGCCTTCTTCTCGAATTCGTAGAATTCGTCCGACACGTAGCAGGCCGGCGGCAGCATCTGGGCGTCAGCGACGTCGAGCGCCGATGAATCCAGGCTGTCGAAAAAGCTGTCGTTCAATATGGATTGGTTCCAACCAGACCGGTTCACACCAGACCTCCTCTGTCTCGTTATGCGCTTCAGGCTTTCATATCTTCGGCTAGCGGCTTGCGGGCATAAACCGCGCTGATTTTGGCGATCATGTGCTGGCCCGCGGTCGTAGGAGGATACAGCGCCGGCCGATCCTCCGATGCACATGTCGGCAGGCACGCGACAATGGCGTCTTCGTTGGGATGGTGGAAGAACACGACCGACAACCGACGCGCCGATATTCCGGCCTCGCGCGGCGGATTGACCACGCGATGTACGGTGGAGCGCCAGCGGTCGTTCGTCCACCGCGCCATCAGGTCGCCGATGTTGACGATGTAGAAAGACGGGTCCGGGGGAGCGACGTCGAGCCAGCGCCCGTCCGCCATGCGCACTTGCAGGCCGCCGGGCTTGTCCTCGGCAAGCAACAGCGTCAACGACCCGAAATCGGTATGCGCGCTGGCCCTCAGTTGCGATTCCGCTGGCGGGCTGCTCTGGTCGGGATAGTTGACGATCTGGAGCTGGGAGACGCTGCGGTCGACGAACGGCCGGAAATATCGCTCGGGAAGCCGCAGCGCCAGGGCCGCCAGGTCCAGCGTTCGCGCGGCCACATCCGCCATCGTCCGATGGTAGTCCGCCATGATGTCGCGCATCTCCGGCAGGCTCTCTGGCCAGATATTCGGCGCGAAACAGCCCTCGGCAGCCACGCCTGCCGGCACATCCGGCGGCCCCATCAGGAAGCTTTCGCGCAGATCCGGAGGGGCCGACTTTCCCGACGAAAACGCCAGCGAGCCGGTGTCGAACCCGCGATAGCCGCGATTCTTGCCCCGGCCGACCTCGACCGCCATTTTCTGAGAGGTGGGAAGATCGAAAAAAGCGCTCGAAACAGACCGGACCTTGTCCTGGAGCGCCGGCGATACCCCATGACCTTTCAATAGAATAAAGCCGATGGACTGGCATGTCCCGGCAAGCAGTTCGGCGTTCGCCAACGAGTTCTCTTGCGAGATATCTATGACGGGCAAAGACTGCATGTCCGGCTTCCACTCCGTCCCAAGCTCGCATCCTGGGGTCCGACTGCCCCATCCTTTGCCATGATTATTGCTGGAACCGTCGGCCCGCTTGTTTGCCCGCCTCCAATCTCTTGACCGCAAACGAGATGCACAACCACAGATTGTGGAGCGGCGGGCGCCTTTGGAATTGCGAAGCTTGACTGCAAGGGGACGGGTGCCGTCTTCGCCCGCCAGGTCTGGCGCGTGCACCACGCCCGACCTGGCGGAGCGAGGACGTCCGCCTCACGATTGCGCCAGCACGCACACGAGATCGCCCGCGCGCAATGTCTGCCCGGCGCGGACGGCAATGGAACGGACGATGCCGCCGGCAGGCGCCACAACGACAAGCTCCATCTTCATCGATTCCACGATGATCAACGGGTCGCCGATCTCGACTTTTGCGCCGGCTTCGACCATCACCTTCCAGACGTTGCCGGGAGCCTCCGTGTACGCTCCGATATGACCGTCTGGAACCTCGTCGGGCAAATCCGAAGTTGCGGTCTGCTCATCGACCGGCACCTCGTCTATCTTGTCGTCACGCCAGCGCTGGCGTTCGGCTTCGAAAGCCGCCTGCTGGCGCTGTTTGAAGGCGGTGATGCCTTCATGCTCGCGCACCAGAAACGCCTTGTAATCCGCATACGAGAAGCTGGTCGCCTCGATGGAAAGCGGATAGGCGCCCTGTGGAAAGGCTTCGCGCGCTTCCAAAAGCTCGTCCGGACTGACCGGGAAGAACTGAATCTGATCGAAGAATCGCAGCAGCCAGGGTTTGCCCGGTTCGAATTCCTGCGTGCTGCGCCAGCTGTTCCACATCTGGATCGTCCGGCCGAAGAGCTGATAGCCGCCCGGCCCCTCCATGCCATAGACGCACATATACGCGCCGCCGATGCCGACAGCGTTTTCCGGCGTCCAGGTGCGCGCCGGATTGTATTTCGTCGTCACCAGCCGATGGCGCGGATCGACGGGCGTCGCCACCGGCGCTCCGAGATAGACATCGCCCAGACCCAGCACGAGGTAACGCGCGTCGAAAATCACCTGTCTGACGGCGTCCTCGTCTTTCAGCCCGTTCATGCGGCGAATGAATTCGATGTTCGACGGACACCAGGGCGCATTCGGACGCACGAGTTCCTGATATTTCCGCATCGCCAGCTCGGCCTGCGGATCGTTCCACGACAGCGGCAGCCGGACGATGCGGCTCGGCACCACCATTTCGTCGATGGACGGCAGCTCGGCCTCCATCTCCCGCAGCACGTCCAGCAGTCTTGTCCGCGACAGCTTCGCACCATCGTAGTGGATTTGCAGCGAGCGGATCCCAGGCGTCAGCTCGATGAGACCCGAAAGATTGGCTTCCGTGATGGCCTTCGCCAATAAATGCACGCGCATCCGAAGACCGATATCGAGCGTCATCGGGCCGTATTCCACGAGCAGGTTGTCGTCGCCCGAACGCCGATAGACCGTCGGAATGGAACCGGATTCATCGCGCGCGACGATTGGCGAGCCAAAGCACTGCGGCGAGCCAAAGCGCCGCGGCGAGCCAAGCCGCTCCGGCGCTCTTGCGACGGTGGGCCCCGCAACGGGATCATCCGGTCGTATCGCCGGCACAAAGCGCAGCTTGTCGCCCGGCTTGAGTTGGCCGAGCTTCCACATTTCGTCGCGGGCGGTCACGGCCGGACAGACGAAACCGCCAAGACTGGGTCCGTCCGGGCCCAGGATGATCGGCATGTCGCCGGTGAAATCGATGGACCCGATCGCATAGGCATTGTCGTGAATGTTGGAGGGATGAAGCCCGGCTTCGCCGCCGTCCGGACGCGCCCATGCGGGCTTGGGTCCGATCAACCGGACACCGGTCCGCGCCGAATTGAAATGAACCTCGTATTCCGCCGCGAACAACGTCGCGATATCGGCGTCGACAAAGAAATCCGGCGCCCCGTGTGGCCCGTAGATCACACCCAGCCGCCAGTCGCGTGTCAGTTGCGGAACCTCATCGGCCGACAAAGCGCGCGGCGGATTGGTGTCCGCCGTGCCCAGATGAAGGACGTCCCCCACCTTGAGCGCCCCGGTGGCATGACCGCCGAATCCACCGAGCGCGAAGGTGGCGCGCGAGCCCAGATATTCCGGCACGTCGAAGCCGCCGCGCACGGCAAGATAGGTGCGAAGACCCGCCCCTTCTATGCTGCCGATGACAAGCGTCTGCCCTGCCCGCGCCTCGACCGGTACGTCGTTCGCGACCTCCGCTCCATCGAGCGTCGCCTTCATGCGCGCGCCGACAAGCGCGAACGTCCGATCGACATTGAAGCGCAAGGTGGCGCCCCTGGCGGTCATCTCCAGAGCGGTCGTCGTTTCGCGATTGCCGACCGCCCTGTTGGCAAGCCGGAACGACTTCTCGTCCATCGGCCCGCTCGGCGGCACGCCGACGTCCCACAGCCCGATGCGTCCCGGCAGTTCCTGGATCGTCGATTGCGCGCCGGCGGCCAGCACATCCAGCGTGCGCGGCGCAAAGGCGAAGTTCGCCAGGACATTCGTCGCCACGCGGCCGCTGTGGAACGCATTCGAGCCGGCGATGGCACGCAGGTAGCCGAGATTGGTTTCGATGCCGGCGATCGTGGTCGCGGCCAGGGCCTCTCCCAGCTTCGTGATCGCGGCGTCCCGCGTATCGGCGGCCACGATCACTTTCGCCAGCATGGGATCGTAGAAGGGCGTCACTTCCGCGCCGGTTTCGATCCAACCATCGACGCGGATATCCTTCGGAAACGCCACAGAGGTCAGCCGACCGGCGCTCGGCCGGAATCCGGCGCTGGGATTTTCGGCGTAGACGCGCACCTCGATCGCCGCACCCTTCGGCTTCAACAATCTCAAGTCCGCCAGCACATCCTCGCCGGCGGCCTGCCGGATCATGCACTCGACCAAGTCGACCCCGAAGACGGCCTCGGTGACCGGATGCTCGACCTGCAGCCGGGTGTTGACCTCTAGGAAATAGAAGTCCTGCCGTTCAACATCGTAGATGAATTCGACGGTGCCTGCGGATTCGTACTGCACGCTTTCTCCAAGCGCGACCGCAGCCTCGTGCAGCCGCGTGCGCATGGCGTCGCCGATGCCCGGCGCCGGGGTTTCCTCGACGACCTTCTGGTTCCGGCGCTGGAGCGAACAGTCGCGCTCGCCAAGCGCGACAACGCCGCCCTTGCCGTCACCGAAGATCTGCACCTCGATATGCCTGGCTTCGGCGACAAAGCGTTCGAGATAGACCCGCGCATCGCCGAAACTCGCCCTCGCCGTCCGCTGCACCGCTTCGAAACGGTCACGCAGGGTCGCCGCGTCATGGCACAACTGCATGCCGATGCCGCCGCCGCCGGCGGTGCTCTTCAACATGAGCGGAAAGCCGATCCGCCCGGCTTCCGCCATCGCCTCGTCGACGCTCTCCAGCAGGCCCGATCCCGGCAGTAGCGCGACCTGGCTCTGGCGCGCGAGCTCGCGTGCCCTGTGCTTCAGTCCGAACGCTTCCAGATGTTCCGGCCGCGGCCCGATAAAACGGATTCCATGCGCAGCAAGTTTGTCCGCAAAACCTTTGCTTTCGGACAGAAACCCATAACCGGGATGGACCGCCTGGGCGCCGGTCTGCAGGCAGGCCTGCACGATGGCATCGACGTTCAGGTAGCTTTCGGCCGCCGGCGACGGACCAATGCGTATCGCCTCGTCGGCATCCCGCACAGGAGCGGTAAAACGATCCGCGTCCGAATAAACCGCGACGGAAGCGATACCCATCCGCCGCAAAGTCTTGCCGATCCGGCCGGCGATTTCGCCCCGGTTGGCAATCAGAACCTTCGTGAACATGGGATCACCCCTCCGCCGCCTGGTAGATCACGACCTGGATCGGCGTCGGGAAAAAGCCGTTGCAGGGATTGTTGATCTGCGGGCAGTTCGATATCAGGCACAACACGTCCATCTCCGCCACCAGCTCGACATAGTCGCCAGGCTTGGAGACGCCATCGACCACGGTGAAATTCCCCGTCGGATCGATCGGCACGTTCATGAAGAAATTCAGGTTGGGAACGATGTCGCGTTTCGACAGGCCATACCGGGCCGCCTCGATCAGGAAATTCTCGCGACAGGCATGAAGATATTTCGTCGCGTGGCCGAACCGGACGGTGTTGCTTTCACAGGAACACGCCCCCGCCGAGGTATCGTGAAGACCGCAGGTGTCGGCCACCACGCGCAGCATCACCCTGCCCTCGTTGGAAATGATCTCGCTGCCGGTGCTGATATAGGCGGAGCTCTGCGCCCGCAGCGTATCCTGGCCGCTATAGCGCTCCTGCAGGTCATCCGCGCGGTAGAATAGCGTATCGACGGCCTGCTGGCCGTGGCTGTCGACGATGCGGATGGTCTGTCCTTTCCGCAGGATCGCGGACCAGGGCGTGGTAGCGGCGATCGCGCAATCGAGCACGATGCCGGCATTGGCTGGAATGGATGGTTTGGTCATCGCGCTCACCTCGCCACACGGTTGGAAAGACGCGCATTGTTCTCGAAGGCGCGGATCGCTTCGGCGCTTGCGGTACGGCAAAGATCGTCGGCGCCCGCCGGTGCCGCCACGTGGCAGATGATATCCACCGGCTGCGGCGCATAGACCGTGGCCGGATCGAGCGGATGCGGACAGTTCGACAGCGCGACGAGAACGTCCATCTCGGCGCGCAGATCGATGAAATCGCCGGCGCTGCGGCGGCCGGCGTCCCACGCGAAGCGGCCCGCCGCATCGACGCTGACGGGAGCGAAGAAGCTGATGCACGGCATCACGTCGCGCCGGTCGAGCCCGAGTTTACTTGCGGCGAGAATGAAATTGTCGCGCGTATTGCGGGTCGCCACATTTCCGTAGTGCGCTTTGTTGGTGGCTGCATTGGAGCCGCCCGCGAGCGTGTCATGCGCGCCGCAGGTGTCTTCGATGATGCTGAACAGCACGCGCCCCATGTCGGACAGGATGACCCTTCCCTTGCGCAGGCTGGCCGCCCATTGCACCTTGATCGTGTCGGCATGGTTGAGCCGCTCGCTGGGATCGGCGCTGCTCCAGGCCAGCAGACTGACGCATGCGTTCCCGCTGCGATTGACGATCCGCAGCGCGTCGCCGCGCTCCAGCCTCGTAGTCCAGTACCAGCCGCCGGGAATCGTTTCCCGCGCGAGGACCGCGCTTTCGGCGATGGGCGCGCCGTCACGCGCGGTCGGAGGCGGCAGCGCGCGAGGCGCTTGCCCCTGGCCAGCCGCCTTCAACTCTTCATATCGCTTCTTGTTGGCCTCGATTTCGGCCCGCTGCTCTGTCGTCGGGATCATGATTTGTCCTTCCTCAGACAATTGCCAGGTCGTCCCGGCCCATGCTCCATATTCGGCGGGTCGTCCCAGCCGGAGCGGATGATGTCCCTACCGCGCCGCTGCGATGCGGCGAGGAAAGATTTCAAGATCGCGCGAGATGGTCGCGCCATAGCGTTCCCGCTCCTCAGGCCGGTTGCGGCTGCGCTCGAACGCGATCACCCGTGTTGCCAGCCGAAACGCCTCGCTGAGATCGTGCGTGACCATGACCACCGTCAGCTCGGTTTCATTCCAGAGCCGTCTCATGAGCACATGAATGTCAGCGCGAATGCCTGGATCGAGTGCGCCGAAGGGCTCGTCGAGCAGCAGGATCTTGGGACCACGCATGATCGCCTGGGCCAGCGCAAGCCGCTGTTGCATGCCGCCCGACAGCGCCGCCGGATACTTGCTTTCGTGACCGGACAGGCCGACTTCCGCAAGCAGCGCCATCGCCTCGTCCACAGCTTGACGCCGGGCCGCGCCGAACAACTGCCCGATGAATTTCGAATGCTGCAATTCGCGCCCGAGCAGCACGTTCTGCAGCACGGTCAGATGCGGGAACACCGAATAACGCTGGAACACGACGCCGCGATCCGCGTCCGGCTCGGGCTTCAGCGGCTCGCCATCGACGAGGATCTGTCCGCGCGTCGGCCCTTCTTCACCCAGCAGCATGCGGAGAAATGTCGTCTTGCCGCATCCCGAAGGGCCGACCAGCGCGATGAAGGCCCGCGATTCGACATCGAGGGTGATGCGCTCGAGGACGATATGGTCTCCGTATTCTTTCCAGACATTGTCGAAACGGATTGTGCTCATTCCGCCCTCACCGAAGCAAACCACGGGAACAGCCTGCGTTGCAGCAAGCGAAGTCCGGCATCCATGAGGAACGCGAGAAAGGTGATCCAGATGACGTAGGGGATGATCACATCCATCGCAAGATAGCGCCGTACCAGGAAGATGCGGTAGCCGAGCCCCGCATCCGACGCGATCGCTTCCGCCGCAATCAAGAACAACCAGGCCGGCCCAAGTTGAAGCCGCAATGAGTCGATCAATCGCGGCAGAATCTGCGGCAGCACGACGCGAAGCGCCACCTGCCACGTCGAGGCGCCAAGTGTCTGCGCCTTGATCAATTGCTCTCGCGGCAACTCCAGCACCCTCATCGTCAGATCGCGGATGATGCACGGCAAGGTGCCGATCACGATCAATGCGACTTTTGAGTTTTCGCCAAGTCCCATCACGATGAACAGAATCGGCAGCAGTGCCAATGGCGGCACCATGGAAGCCACCCCGACAAACGGTGCCAGCAGCGCATTCGCACCGGGCAACAAGCCGATGACAATACCGAGCACCAGGGCCGCTGACGTGGAAATGGCCAGCGCCGCCAGCAGACGGCCAAGACTGGCGAGCGTATCCGAAAGCATCAGAATGCTGCCGGTGCGAACGTCGGTCTCAAAAGCCATATGCTTGACCGCCTCCGCCATACTGGACAGCGCAGGCAGCAGTTTGTCATTGGGATTCTCCGCCAGTCGCACGCTCGAACCGACGAAATATGCTATTGCAAGCAATGCGAACGGCAATCCGGCAAGTAGGAAGCGCGCCTGCCGGCCAGGTTTGAGATTCATAAGGCGCATGACGGTCCAATCGCTGGAGCATGATCGCGAAAATGAAAGCCGGTTTTCCGAAAAGACCATGCTCGAACAAAGAGGAATCATGATGCGATATTACGATCGCATCATGATATTGGGACGATTGACGATCAGAGCTTGCCGTTCGCCGCGGCATCCATATAGGTCGCATCGAAACGTAGCTTCACGTTGCCTTTGTCGCCGAGGACAGACTTGTCCGCGAGTTCGATGCCCACGACATCCGCCGACTTGGCATTTTTCCCAAGCAGCGCCTTCTCGAACAGGAATTTCCGCACATGATCCATCGTTGACTTGATCGTCGCGCTCTTCGTGAAGGTTACGGCATCCGAAGCCTTGTCGAACAGCTTGGTCGATGCGAGCTGGCTTTCGAACCCGGCGAGATCCGTGCCGGAGGCCTTCGCCATCGCCTCCTTGGCGGCGGCACCGTCTGCGCCGGCGGCATTCATCTTGGCGATCGTCTCGTACCAGATGCCGACCAACGCCTTGCCGAAATCCGGGTTGTCTTTGAGAACGGCCGTGTTGGCGACCATCAGGTCCATGATCTCGCCGGGGACCTGCGAGGAATCGAAAACCTTCTTGGCATCCGGCGACGCCAGAATTTCCGACACGATCGGATTCCACGTCACGACCGCGGTGACCTCCGGCGTCTTGTAGGCGGCGGCGAGATCCGCATCCGAGGTATTGACGACCTTGATGTCCTTTTCCGCGAGTTTCTTGCTCTCCAGCGCGCGCGCCAGCAGGTAGTGCGAGACCGAGAACTCGACGAGATTGACCTTCTGGCCCTTGATCGCCGCGAGATCCGTCTTGTTCTTCAGAATGACGGCATCGTTGCCATTCGAGAAATCGCCCATGATAACCGCCGTCGTATCGACGCCGCCAGCGGCGGGGATCGACAGCGCATCCATGTTGGTGATCGTGACAGCGTCGAAGCTGCCCGCAGTGTATTGGTTTACCGATTCAACATAGTCGTTGAATTGCTTCACTTCGATGGTGAGGCCGTATTTGTCGGCCCACTTTTTGACGATGCCGGTATCGGTCGCATAGCCCCACGGCATCCAGCCGACATAGATCGACCAGGCCACTTTGAAATCTTTTTTGGGGGCGGCATGCGCGGGTCCAATGGCCGCAACAGCGAGCAGCGAGGCGCCGACAATAGAACGTAAGACTGGGGAGCGGAAAACTGAGGAACGGAGTGCTGAAAAAGTCAGAGTGCTCATGTGACATCCCTTTTGTAAATTTACAAAAAGGGATTGGCGATAGACCACGCTGCCAATCCCTTGGCTCACGAGGTCTCCCGGGTTTTTATCCCGCCGTGCACCTGCGGGGATTTCTCCCCCGCAAGCGGCTGCTCTCGGACCAGCACTTTGCGATGGCAAAGCCGGAACCCTAGCAACCAACTCAATTTACTCGAAAGCACGAAGCGTGCCAGGAAGGGTACGATTGATTTATAAGAGATATCCTTACTTTTGGCGGCCTCCTCCCCGCTTCCATTGCCTATAAAACACACAATTGCGCGCAATTGCAGCTTTCATTGCCGGGCGGAAACGACCGTCCATAAGACGAAACCCGGGCCTCCATTGCCAGCGCCTCCCGCTTGCGCCATCATCCCGCTAGAACGTCGATACAAAACCAAGAACAGGCCCGGGAGAGAACGATGAAAGTGCTCTGGTTTCACCTGATGCCCTATCAGGACCTGCCGGAAGATTTCAAGGAGAAGCACAATTCCGTCTGGGTCGATATCGATCCTGGGCTGTTCGATCCGCTGCGTGGCCACCAGCATTACCATGAGTACATGGACCAGCTCGAATATGCCGCCACCGCGGGCTTCGACGGCATCTGCGTCAACGAGCATCATTCCAACGCCTATGGACTGATGCCCTCGCCCAACCTCATCGCCTCGACCCTGGCCCGCAACACCAGGGATTCGGCGATCTGCGTACTCGGCAATTCGGTGGCGCTGTACAATCCGCCGACTCGCGTGGCGGAGGAAATGGCGATGCTCGATTGCATCTCCGGCGGGCGGCTCATCGCCGGCTTTCCCGTCGGCACGCCGATGGACACCTGCTACGCGTACGGCCAGAACCCGTCGAACCTGCGCGAGCGCTATTACGAAGGCATCGACTTCGTGATGCAGGCCTGGCACGCCGACAAGCCGTTCGCGTTCAACGGCCGCTACAACCAGCAGCGATACGTGAACTGCTGGCCGCGGCCGATCCAGAAGCCCAATCCGCCGGTCTGGATTCCCGGCGGCGGCTCGGTCGAGACCTGGCAGATGTGCGCCAGGCGCAGCTTCGTCTACGCCAATCTCTCCTATTTCGGCCATCAGGCCAGCATGACCCATATCAAGGGTTTCTGGGGCGAGATGCAGCGCCTCGGCAAGCAGCCCAACCCTTTCCAGGCTGCCTTCCTGCAATTCGTCGGCGTCGCCGAAACCCGCGCCGAGGCGGAAAAGCTTTATCGCGAACCGGCGGATTATTTCTACAACCGCTGCCTCCACACCGACCCCAGCTACGCCAATCCGCCGGGCTATACGTCGGAAGCGACCGTGCGCGCGCGCGTCGGTTCGCAGGTGCTGCGGGCGGCGGAAGAATCGCGCAAGGCGACGCGCTCGGGTGGCGGCGCGA
>Ga0182744_1000783_pt1 | contig 28960 bp, 26 predicted proteins | sample eDN3rd30CKraftMG_FD_128525 | JGI IMG/M metagenome (GOLD analysis project Ga0182744, IMG submission 128525) | Enriched Miracle-Growth compost microbial communities from Emeryville, California, USA - eDNA 3rd pass 30_C Kraft MG (version 2) (version 2) ... | reverse complement strand
CTGGGCACCAGCCGTGTGTGGTGCCGCTCGACCTGCTTGCTCCAGGCATCCTGCTGCCCCGGACCGTACCCGAGCGCACGGGCGGCGTCCCGTACGGCGGACCGTGACCGGTACGTGATGACGTTGGCCACCTGAGCCGCGTGGGTCCGGCCGAACCGTTCGTAGACGTGCTGGATGACCTCCTCGCGTCGCGCGGACTCGATGTCGATGTCGATGTCGGGCGGACCGTCACGCTCCGGGGCGAGGAACCGCTCGAAGAGCAGCCCGTGCTCGACGGCGTCGACGGCGGTGATCCCGAGCGCGTAGCAGACCGCCGAGTTGGCGGCGGAACCACGTCCTTGCGCGAGGATCCCGCGTGCGCGACAGAACTCGACGAGATCGTGGACGATCAGGAAGTACCCGGGGAACTCGAGCTCGGTGATGACCTTCAGCTCTCGCTCGATCTGCTGGTATGCCCCGGGCACCCGCTCCGCGGACTGCTCGCCGTACCTGTCCCGAGCCCCCCGCATCGTCAGCTCCCGCAACCAGGTCGCCTCGGTGTGCCCGGGCGGGACCGGGTGGGGCGGCAGCCGGGGTGCCACCAGGGACAGGTCGAAGGCGCACTCGGCCGCGAGCGCCGCGGCAGCGGCCACCGCGTGCGGGCGGCGCCGGTGCCGGGCGTACATCTCGGCGGGGGTGCGCAGGTGCGCCGCCGGAGCGGCGGGCAGCCACCCGTCCATCCCGTCGAGGTCCCGGCGGGCGCGCACGCTGGCGAGCACCGCTGCGAGGTCCGCGTCCCGAGGGCTCGCGTAGTGGACGTTGCTCGTGGCGACGACCGGCAGGCGCGCCCGACGAGCGAGGTCCGCGAGCGCGTCGCAGCGTTCCGCGTCGAGCGGGTCACCGTTGTCGGTGAGCTCGACGACCACGTTGTCCCGGCCGAACAGCGCCGTGAGACGGTCGACCTCCCGATGGGCGGCGTCGACGTCCCACACGCTGCCAGGTTCCGCACCGCTCGGTTCGAGCGCCTGACGCACGGCACCCTTGCGGCACCCCGTGAGCACGACCCAGTCGCCGTCGGCCGTGGCTGCGAGCTCCTCGAGGTCGTAGTCGGGCTCCCCCTTGGCCCCGCCGCGCAGGTTCGCCGTAGCGATGGCCCGGGACAACGCCTGGTAGCCCTGCGGAGAACGTGCCAGCACGAGCAGGTGCTGGGCTCGCGGGTCTTCGACCCCGGTGGGCTGGTCGCGCACCCCTGCCCCGGTGGGCAGGTGCAGCTCCGCCCCGAACACCGTGGGCAGCGTCACCTCCTTGGCCGCCTGCGAGAACTGGACCACGCCCTGCAGCCCGTCGTGGTCCGTGATCGCCAGACCGGACAGCCCGCGGCGCACGGCTTCGGCCACCAGGTCTGCCGGGGTGCTCGCCCCGTCGAGGAAGCTGTAGGCCGAGTGTGCGTGCAGCTCTGCGTAAGGGAGCGGCTCAGTCATAGAGGGCCTCGCACGTCCACGCACCCTGCTGGTACCCCAGGAGCAGCCCGAGCCCCTCGGGGGTGAGGACCTGGACGTACGCGACCCGTCGCCCGTCGGGAGCCCACCAGCGTTCCACCACCGGCCAGGGCCCGGCCCACCCCGTCACCTCGTACGTGCCGCGCTCCCGGAGCCGGACGCGCGCGGGCGCGCCGCTGAGGCCGAGCCGTTCCCCCACCTCGACGCGTCGCCCGGCGCCGTCGAGCACCTCCGCGGGCACGGACGTGGCCAGCACGGTGGCCGGGGACGGGGCAGGCAGGCTCCCCGGCCAGGGCCGGTCGAGGGGCCGCACGTGGTCGGTCGGCTGCCCCCAGGGCACGAGCCGGACCTGATCGGCCGGCGTCCGCCCGCCCTGCGGGACCGCCGCGAACACCTCGCCCACCCCCAGCAGCCCCTGGACGCGGTCGATGACGCGCCGGGCACGCCGGTCTCCTCCGTGACCACCTCCCCACAGCGTCTCCTGCTGCAGCGGCGCGGGCGAGACCTCCTCGGCCGCGACCTCGAGCCGCACCACGGGAGCGACCGGCGGGTCGTCGTCCCCACCGGTCGTCCCGCGCGACGACGCCGTCGCCCCCGCCCCACGGGTGAGCCACCCGTCGATCTGCCAGCGCACCCGGTCGACGACGTGCCGGGCGGTGGTGGCGCCCCAGGCCGTGTCGTCGGCCTGCCACAGCCGGGTGAGCTCGCCGCCCTCCTCGGTGACCGCCGTGACCCGCAGCCGCGCGCACGTGAGCGAGCGCTCGCGCAGCAACGTCTGCAAGCTCTCGGCAAGAGGCTGTGCGAGGAAGGTCACCGCGTCGGAGCGCAGGGCCGGCGGGTCGATGGGCACGCTCACCGCGAGCGGCTCCTGCGGCGTCCACACCTCGACCGCGCGCTCCTGCCCGCCGGAGGCCATCCGGTGGGCCCACAGCCCGATCGACCCGAACCGGGAGTGCAGCGTGCGGGCCTCGAGGCCGAGCAGGGCTCCCAGGTCCTGGACACCCAGGCGGACCAGCAGGTCGACGAGGCGCACGACCTGCGCCTCGTCGACCTGCAGCCCCTGAGGTCGACGCACCCTCGTCCGGCGGCCCGTTGTCACCCCTGTCCTGCTCCCTGCCCCAGCCGGTCCGGCTGCCATCTGCCGCAGCACGCCCACCGGCTGGCGTCTCAGGTACTCCTCGGTGCGCCCCGGCGGCACGACCAGCCCGTGACCCGTCGCGACGACCGCCGCGAACGGCGAGCCTGCCACCCCCACGACGCACTCGTCGCCGGTGCCGGCGGCCACCGCGTCGGTCAGGGTGGACGCCAGCGTCTCGACCGGCTCGCCCACGGGAGCGACGTAGCCCGGCAGGGGCGCCCACACGAGTCCGGGACGCACCACCGTGACCCGGGCGACCACCTGCTCCACGACCGCCACCACGGCGTCGAAGGCCCGGGCGTCGGCGTCCTGGTCGAGCCCCAGCAGCTCGATCTGCGGGCAGGCCTCCTGGGCCGCGCGACGACGCATCCCCACCTGCACGCCGAGAGCGCGGGCCACGGCCGAGACCGAGATCACCTGATGGCCGTCGTGCACGGCGGCGGGACGTTCCGGACCGACCTCGGCCGCACGCATGGCCACCGCCACCGACCAGTCGGGCACCCGCACGGCCACGAAGGCCTCTGTCAGCCGGCCCTGCGCGCCCACGGCTCCACCTCCAGACGTCGCTCCGGGCCGTGGTCGCGTCGGGCGACCACCATCTGCAGGTCACGCAGCCGACCGCTGCCGGCCTCGAGCCCGCTCCAGCGCCGCTGCGGCACGTCGAGGTCCACCGCGGCACCCTGCCACGGGCTCGTGCTCAGCAGCACGGCCTGGCGGTCCCGCACCCGTCCGGTCAGGCGCCGCCGCTCGGCGTCGGTGAGCACCACCTCGGGCCCGCAGACGACGACGTCGATCCCGTCCACGAGAGAGGCGACCACACCGGCCGAGCGATCCTGCGGCCGCGGGACGACCACAGCACGCGCGAGGTCGACACCCTGCTGGCGTGCCGCCTGCAGCCCCAGCGCGGGCAGCCCCACGAGCGCGACCCACGCCTCGTCCCGTGACATCTCCCCCAGCATCGCCAGCAGCAGGGAGGACGAACCACGGACGACCACGACGCTGCCCCGCCGCACCCCGTGCGGGAGCAGCTCGCGCAGGATCGCGGGCACCGGACGGCTGGGGGCCGACGTGCGCGAGGACGACGACGCCTCGGTGCTGCGTCGCAGCAGCGCCCGCGCCACCTCCAGGCGCTCGTGAGGGTGCTCCCCCCGCCGCTCTCCCCGCCTGACCCGAGGGCCTTCCGGGTGCTCGTCCCGACTCATCGTTGCTCCACTCCGCACGGCCGACTTTTCGATCGTACACATGTTCTACGCAACCTCTGACACGGCCGCGGGTGACGTGATCCACACCCGGCGAGGACGCTTGCGAGCACTGACCGCCCAGCGTCTGAGATAGCCTGCTGGCATGGCCTCGTCGACCCCCTACCCCGCAGCGAACGGATCGCCCACGGCCTCCACGACGACCGACCACCCCGGCACCTCCTCGTCCACGCCGCCCGGTTCCGACGCCGTGACCTGGCTCCCCGCGGTCGAGCACCCCGAGCTCCTCGCACCCCGCACCTACGAGGCGGTCGTCGCGTGGGCGCAGCGCCTCCCCGTCGTCGCCGACCTGGTGCGGGTCACCGAGATCGACCCCGCCGTCTCCGACACCGCCGCCATGAGCGACACCTACGGCATCCCCATGCACATGTCCGTCAACTGCGTGCTGGTGGCGGGGCGGCGCGAAGGGCTCGAGCGCGCGGCCGCGGTGGCCGTGCGCGCCTCGACCCGTGCCGACATCAACGGCGCGATCAAGCGCATGCTCGCCGTGCGCAAGGCCTCCTTCGTACCCGTCGACCGTGCGGTCCAGGACTCCGGGATGGAGTACGGGGGCATCACCCCGGTCGGCCTGGACTGGCAGGTCCTGCTCGACGCCGAGGTCGGCAGCGACGCCGAGTGGGTCGTCATCGGCTCCGGGGTGCGCCGCTCCAAGCTCTCGCTGCCGGGCACGCTCCTGGCACAGCTGCCCGGCGTCCACGTGGAGCCGAACCTCTCCCTGGGCTGAGCCGACCGGCCCCGGGCGTCACATCAGGTACTGGAACATCGGGCTGCCCGGCTCGATCTGCTCGAAGGCCACCGGGCTCGCCTCCAGCCGCTCCCGCAGCCCTGCAAGGTCTCCGGGGCGGGCCGTCTCGATGGCGATGAGCGCCGGCCCCGTCTCCCGGTTGTTGCGCTTGACGTAGTCGAAGAGCGTGATGTCGTCGTCCGGTCCCAGCACCTCGTCGAGGAAGCGCCGTAGCGCCCCCGGCTCCTGCGGGAAGCTGACGAGGAAGTAGTGCTTGAGCCCTCGGTGCACGAGCGACCGCTCGATCACCTCGCCGTAGCGGCTCACGTCGTTGTTTCCGCCGGAGAGCACGGCGACCACGGTCGCACCCGGCTCGACGTCCAGCCCGGCTCCCAGCGCGGCCGAGGCGAGCGCGCCGGCGGGCTCCGCGATGATGCCGTCCGACTGGTACATCTCGAGCATCTCCGTGCAGACCCGGCCCTCCTCGACGGTGCGCACCTCGACACCGCTGTCGCGCACGAGCGGGAACGTCACCGCACCGGCCTTGCGCACGGCGGCGCCGTCGACGAACGGGTCGACGTCCTCGAGGTCCACGGGCTCCCCCGAGGAGAGCGCCGCGACCATCGCCGCGGCCCCGGCCGGCTCCACGCCGACGACGCGCGTGCCCGGGTGCCGGGCCCGCAGCCACGTCGCGATGCCCGCGAGCAGCCCTCCCCCGCCCACGGGCACGACGAGCACGTCCGGCGCGAAGCCCAGCTGCTCGACGATCTCGATCGCGACGGTGCCCTGACCCGCGACCGTGCGCGGGTCGTCGAAGGCGGGCACGAGGGTCGCCGAGGTCCGGGCGGCGTCGTACGCCGCGGCTGCGGCGGCCTCGTCGTAGGTGTCCCCGGTGACGATGATCTCGACCCGGTCGCCGCCGAGCGTCGCGATCCGCTCGCGCTTCTGCCGCGGCGTGGTGCGTGGCAGGTAGATCCGCCCGCGCACGCCCAGCGTGCGGCACGCCAGCGCCACCCCCTGCGCGTGGTTGCCGGCGCTCGCGCACACGACACCCTGCGACCGGTCCGCCAGCTGCACGATGAGGTTGTAGGCGCCCCGGATCTTGTAGGACCGCACCGGCTGGAGGTCCTCGCGCTTGAGCCAGACGTCCGCGCCCACCGACTCCGAGAGCCGTGCGCTGCGCTGCAAGGGGGTGCGCTCGACCACGGGACGCAGCCGCTGCACCGCCTCCTCGACGTCCTGCGGTGTCACCGCGGGCGCGGGCACCCGGCCGGCGCCGTCAGCATCGATGTCGTCGGTCGGGAGCGTTCCGTGCGTCGTCATAGTCCCCCCAATCTATCGACCACGACGCGGTCGCGGTACGACCAGGGAGGACTGCTGCGTCACATCGACGCAGGCCGGGGCGCCCGCACGCACGCCCAGGGGGACCGTCACCGGGTCGCCCAGAACGCCACCGCCGCCGCGGAGGCGACGTTGAGCGAGTCGACGCCGCCCGCCATGGGGATGCGCACCGTCACGTCGCACGCCGCCACGGTCCCGGCCCGAAGGCCGTCGCCCTCGGTCCCCAGCACCAGCGCGAGCCGCTCGGGCACGTCGGCCTCGAGCTCGTCGAGCGAGACCGAGTCGTCCGAGAGGGCGAGCGCGGCCACGGTGTAGCCGAGCTCGCGCAGCAGGTCGACCCCGTCGGCCCCGCCACCTGCGCCGTCGCCACCCGCACCCTCGGCGCGCGGCCACGCACCGAACCGCGTCCACGGCACCTGGAACACCGTTCCCATCGACACGCGCACCGAGCGCCGGTACAGCGGGTCGGCGCACCGCGGGGTCACGAGCACCGCGTCGACGCCCAGCGCCGCGGCCGCACGGAAGGCGGCTCCCACGTTCGTGTGGTCGACGACGTCCTCGAGCACCGCGACCCGCCGTCGCGAGCCGGGCGTACCGGGACGCAGCCCGCGTCGCTCGCCCCCGGGCAGCCCCTCCAGCAGCTCGCGCACCGAGGGCAGCGCCGGACGATGCATGGCCGCGAGCGCACCCCGGTGCAGGTGAAAGCCGGTGATCGTCTCGAGCAAGTCCTCCTCGGCCACGTAGACGGGGACGTCGTCGGGCAGCGACTCGATCACGTCACGCATGGAGGCGACCCATCGTGGTGCCATGAGCAGCGACCTCGGCCGGTGCCCGGCCGCGAGCGCGCGCCGGATCACCTGCGAGCTCTCCGCGAGGTACATCGCGCGGCCCGGCTCGTCCCGGGCGCGCAGGGCGACGTCGGTCAGGTGCTGGTAGTCGGCGAGGTCGGGAAGGTCAGTAGAGTCGAGGCTGCTCAAAATTGTCGTCGGAGGCACCCGACGATTCTCCCCCGCCCCCGAGCAGGTCGGGCATCCGCCAGCTCACCCGCGTCGTGACCGGGAGCACGGCGAAGGCGACGTCGGCCAGCACCTCCTCGACGATCAGCCCCTCGATGTCGCACATCCGCGGCAGCGGGGCCCAGCCGAGCGCGACGTCGACGGTGGGCAGCAGAGAACCGGGCATGATGCCCAGCGCCCGTGACAGCTCGTAGACGGTGCGCAGGGTGGGGTTGGTGGGCGTGCGCTGGTCCGCGGCGCGGCCGTACTCCAGGACCTGCACCTGGCTGCGGGTGATGCCCGCGGCCTCGGCGAGATCGACCTGCGAGACGCGGCGGGCGCGTCGCGCCGTCGACAGCCGGAACGCCAGCTCGTCAGAGACGCGCTGCCAGTCGATCCTTGTGCAGGTGGGGATCATCATGAGGGGAAGGATATTTCAGACTCTATGTCCCCTCAGCCCCACATGGATGGCTTGGCATGAGAGATCTCAAACCAGCGCCGACGAGCGCCTGACGGGTCTGGGACCGTCCTGCCCCAGACCCGTCACGGCGGCCGACCCAGAGCCCGCCCGCCTCGACCGGCGTCACTCCGTGGCGGCCGCCGCGAACTGGCTCTGGTACAGCCGGTAGTACGCACCCTCGCTCGCGATGAGCTCGTCGTGGGACCCCTGCTCCACGATCTGCCCGTGCTCCATCACGACGATCGTGTCCGCGTCGCGGATGGTCGACAGGCGGTGGGCGATGACGAAGGAGGTGCGACCGTGCCGCAGCGCGTTCATCGCGTGCTGCACGAGCACCTCGGTCCGCGTGTCCACCGAGCTCGTCGCCTCGTCGAGCACGAGGATCGTCGGGTCGGCGAGGAAGGCGCGAGCGATCGTGAGCAGCTGCTTCTCCCCCGCGCTGAGGTTCTGCGCGCCGTCGTCGAGCACGGTCTCGTAGCCGTCCGGGAGCGCCCGCACGAAGCGGTCCACGTAGGTGGCGGTCGCCGCGGCGACCACCTCCTCGTCGGTCGCGTCGAGCCTGCCGTACCGGATGTTCTCCATGATGGTGCCCTTGAACAGCCAGGTGTCCTGGAGCACCATGCCGACGTTGCCGCGCAGCGCTTCGCGGGTCATCGCGCGGGAGTCGACCCCGTCGAGGGTGATCCGTCCCTCGTCGACCTCGTAGAAGCGCATGAGCAGGTTCACGAGCGTCGTCTTGCCCGCCCCCGTGGGGCCGACGATGGCCACGGTGTGCCCCGGCTCCGCGGTCAGCGTGAGGTTCTCGATGAGCGGCCTGTCCGGCACGTAGCGGAAGCTCACGTCGTCGAACACCACCGTCCCGCTCACCGTCGCGAGCGTCTCGGGCTCCGCCGGGTCCGGGCTCTGCTCCTCGGCGTCGAGCAGAGCGAACACACGCTCGGCCGAGGCCACCCCGGACTGCAGGAGGTTCATCATCGAGGCGATCTGGGTGATCGGCTGGCTGAACTGGCGCGAGTACTGGATGAAGGCCTGGACCGAGCCGAGCGTGAGCGTGCCGCTGGCGACCTGCAGACCACCGACGACGGCCACGATCACGTAGTTGAGGTTCGCCACGAAGCCCATCAGCGGCTGGATGGTGCCGGAGACGAACTGCGCCTTGAAGCTCGCGTCGTAGAGCTGGTCGTTCTCCGCGCTGAAGGTCTCCACGGCCTGGTGCTGGTGCCCGTACACCTTCACGAGCTCGTGACCGGTGTACATCTCCTCGACCTGCGAGTTCAGCCGGCCGGTGGAGGCCCACTGCTTGATGAACTGCGGCTGCGAACGCTTGGCGATCACGGTCGTCAGGTAGATCGACAGCGGGATGGTGACGAGGGCGACGAGCGCGAGGACCCAGGAGATCCAGAACATCATCGACAGCACGCCGACGACGGTCAGCACCGAGACCACGAGCTGCGAGAGCGTCTGGGACAGGGTCTGGGAGAGGTTGTCGATGTCGTTGGTGACCCGCGAGAGCACCTCGCCGGGCTGCTGCTTGTCGAAGTAGCTCAGCGGGAGCCGGTTGAGCTTCTCCTCGGTCTGCTGGCGCAGCGAGTAGACGGTGCGCTGCACCACGTACGCCGTGATCCTGGCCTGCAACCATCCGAAGAGGAACGAGGCCGCATAGATGGCGACGACGACGAGCAGCACGTCCCGCAGCCTCGTGAAGTCGATCCCCGCCCCGAGCACCACGTGCTGCATGCCGGAGAGCAGGTCGGCGAGGGTGCCCTGCCCGTTCGCGCGCAGCGCCTCGACCGCCTGCTCGGCCGTGGTCCCCGCGGGGAACCTCCCGCCCAGCGCCTTGCCGACCACGCCCTCGAAGATGATGTCCGTCGCCTTGCCCATGATCTTGGGCCCGACGACCGAGAGCGCCACCGACGCGACGCCCAGGACGAGCGCGACGACCACCCGGGCGCGCTGCGGACGCAGGTACCCCAGGAAGCGCCTCAACGAGGCCTTGAAGTCCAGCGGCTTCTCGACGGGTGCGCCCAGGCCGGGGCCGCCGGGACCGGGTCGCCGGTGCTGGCGCGCCGCGTCCGGAAGACGCTCCGGGACGGCCTTCTCGTTCTTGTCGCCGCTCATGCCGCTGCCTCCTCGGCGCTCAGCTGGGAGTACACGATCTCCTGGTAGGTCTCGTTCGACTCGAGCAGCTCGGCGTGGGTGCCCACACCGACCACGTGGCCGTCGTCCAGCACGACGATCTGCTGGGCGTCACGGATCGTCGCGACCCGCTGGGCGACGATGATCACCGTCGCCTGCCTGGTGAGCGGGACGAGGGCCTCGCGCAGCGCCCGGTCGGTCGCGTAGTCGAGCGCCGAGAACGAGTCGTCGAACAGGTAGACGGGCCGGCTGCCGACCAGCGCGCGGGCGATGGCGAGCCGCTGTCGCTGCCCGCCCGAGACGTTGGTGCCGCCCTGGGCGATCTGCGCGTCCAGGCCGTCCTCCATCTCCCGCACGAAGGAGGCGGCCTGCGCGGTCTCGAGCGCGGCCCACACCTCCTCGTCGGTCGCATCAGGTTTTCCGTAGCGCACGTTGTCCGCGACGGTCCCCGAGAACAGGTAGGGCTTCTGCGGGACGAGGCCGATCATCGTCCACAGCGCCTGCAGGTCGAGGTCGCGGATGTCGACCCCGTCCACGCGGACGGCACCGCCGGTCACGTCGAACAGCCGGGGGACGAGGTTGACGAGCGTGGTCTTGCCGGCGCCCGTGGAGCCGATGATGGCCGTCGTCCCGCCGGGACGTGCCGTGAACGAGACGCCGTCGAGCACCGGTCGCTCGGCACCCGGGTACTGCATCGTCACGTCGTCGAAGGTGATCTCGCCCCGTGGTGCCTCGATCGTGACGGCGTCGACGGGCGGCACGACCGAGGACTCGAGAGTCATGACCTCCTGGATGCGGTCGGCGGCGACCGCCGCGCGCGGCACCATCATGAAGATCATCGTGGACATCATCACGGCCATGAGGATGTACATCAGGTAGCTCATGAAGGCCGTGAGCGACCCGACCTGCATCTCGCCGCTGTCCACGCGGTGCCCGCCGAACCAGATCACCGCGAGGGTCGCGAGGTTGACCACGAGCATCACGGTCGGGAACATCAGCGCCATGAGCCGGCCGGCCCGCAACGAGACGTCGTAGAGGTCCTTGTTGGTCCGCGCGAAGCGCTCGCCCTCCGTGTCCTCGCGCACGAACGCCCGGATGACCCGGATGCCGGTGATCTGCTCGCGCATCACGCCGTTGATCGCGTCGATGCGCTTCTGCATCTTGCGGAAGCTCGGGACCATCCGCACGACGATGAGGCCCACGCACACCACGAGCACGGGCACGACGACGACGAGCAGCCACGACAGCCCGACGTCCTCCTGGAGCGCCATGGCTATGCCGCCCACGAGCATGATGGGCGCCATGACCATGATGGTGAAGGTCATGAGCACCACCATCTGGACCTGCTGCACGTCGTTCGTCGTGCGGGTGATGAGCGACGGCGCGCCGATCTGGCCGACCTCGCGGGCGGAGAACGTCTGCACGTGGGCGAACAGCCCGCGGCGCACGTCGCGCCCGAAGCGCATCGCGGTGCGTGCTCCGAAGAACACCGCGCCGACGGCCGCGAGCACCTGCAGCAGGCTCACCGCGAGCATGAAGCCGCCGGTGCTCATGATGAAGCCCGTGTCACCCTTGGTGACGCCGTCGTCGATGATGCGGGCGTTGAGGCTCGGCAGGTAGAGCGAGGCGAGCGTGGCCACGAGCTGCAGCACCACGACCGCGAGGATCGCTCCTCGGTAGGGGCGCAGGTACCTGCGCAGCAAGGACATCAGCATTCAGGTCTCCCGGGGGACGGTGGTCGGTTCTGGCGCGGTCGTCCTGGCGACGCCGTGCAGGAGGAGGTCGACGATCTGGGCGGAGCTCACGGGTGCGCTCACCACGTGCGGCGGCACCCGGCCGCCGATGGCCATCGATCGCACGATATCGATGAGCTGGTCGATGGGCACCCTGATTTCCGAGGCGTGCTCGCCGAGCAGCTCGGTGACCCACGCGGCGAGCGCGGCTCGGTGCTCGAGGTACTCCTCGCCGCTCGCGAACCGGTGCTGCGGCCGGAAGGCGGCACCGCCGCCCTCCGGGAGGTCGGCGGGGTCCAGCTCGTGGAGCAGGGTGATGATCCGCATCGACTGCCCGGCACGCGACAGCACGCGGTCGACGACGACGCCGAGGCGGTCGGCGAGCGTGGCGTCGGGAGGCAGGTCGACCTCGGGGTACGAGGCGTGCGAGGTGACGACCGCGAAGTGCTGACGCGCCGCCTCGACGACGGCGGCCGCGACGAGCGACCTCTTGTCCGGGAAGGCCCGGAACAGCGTGCCCTCCGCCACACCGGCGACCTGGGCGATCTCCTTGGTGCTCAGGTCGGTGCCACGCTCCAGGACGACGGGTACCAGCGCGGCGACGATCGCGCGACGTCGCTCTTCTGGGGCCATCCGCGGAGCACGGCCACCGGTCGCGGGCGTCGACGCGACCGTGCCTGTCGTCTCGGGCAGGCGGTCGGAAAGTTCTCGCACCGGTCCAAAGTAAGTGAGTGAGCGCTCACTCGCAAGCAAGGCATGCCTTATCCCCGGACGCAGGACGGGCCCCGACGGCGATCGCCGTCGGGGCCCGTCACCGGTGTCCAGGGCTACTGCTGGTTCTCCGGGCCGGGGACCGGGGGCAGGCCCTGGCCCGGCGCGGGCGGCGGGGCGAACTGACCCGGCTCGGTCGCGCGCGGCTGGGTGGGTCGCGACGACGCCCCCGGCTCCTGCGCGGCGCTCGGTCGCTGCCCGGCCTCGACGTCGGGGTTGAAGGGAGCGCCGCTGCGCGTCCCCGCGCTCGTGGCGTCGGCGATCGCGGCCTCTGCCTGCCGCTGCGCCTCGGCGAGCGCCTCGGCGGGGTCGGTGAGCGCGGAGGGCAGCGGGCGGCGCGCACGGCGCGGAGCGCCCTCCGACTGCTCGCCCGACCCGTTCGCGGGTGCCGGTGCGGCTCCCCCGGTGCCCGAGAAGCCGTCGGTGATCGACGACAGCGCCGCGGTGAACTCGCTCGGCACGATCCACAGCTTGCTGGAGCTGCCGTTGGCGATCTGCGGCAGCATCTGCAGGTACTGGTAGGCGAGCAGCTTCGGGTCGGCGTCGCCCTCGTGGATGGCGTCGAACACCTGCAGGATGGCGCGCGCCTCACCCTCGGCCCGCAGGATGGCGGACTGCGCCGCACCCTCGGCCTTGAGGATCGCGGCCTGCTTCTCGCCCTCGGCGGTCAGCACCTGGGACTGCTTGACGCCCTCGGCCGTCAGGATCGTGGCACGACGGTCACGCTCGGCACGCATCTGCTGCTCCATGGAGCCCTGCACCGACGCCGGCGGGTCGATCGACTTGAGCTCGACCCGGTTGACGCGGATGCCCCACTTGCCCGTGGCCTCGTCGAGCACGCCGCGCAGCTGGCCGTTGATCTGGTCGCGGCTCGTGAGGGTCTGCTCGAGGTCCATCGCACCGATGACGTTGCGCAGGGTGGTGACCGTCAGCTGCTCGATCGCCATGATGTAGTTCGCGATCTCGTACACGGCGGACTTCGGGTCGGTCACCTGGAAGTAGATGACCGAGTCGATGCTCACCACGAGGTTGTCGGAGGTGATCACGGGCTGCGGCGGGAACGAGACGACCTGCTCGCGCAGGTCGACGCCCGCACGCACGCGGTCGACGAACGGGACGAGGAAGTGCAGGCCCGGCTCGAGGGTTCGCGAGTAGCGGCCGAGCCGCTCGACGATCAGCGCCACGGTCTGCGGCACGATCCGCACCGCCCGCGCGATCGTCACGATGATGAAGATGACGACCAGGATCCCGACGATGATGCCGATCACCGTCGTCGGACTGACGTCCACGGAGTCGCTGTCCATGACTCTCCCTAGCTGTTGGGGCTCGCGGGCGTCGTGCCCGTCGCAGCCTCGGTCGCGGCGCCCACCACTGCGGTGGCGCCCTCGATCTTGATGACGGTGACCGTCTCGCCGACCGGGAACACCGTCGCGTCGGAGGACCTCGCGGACCACACCTCGCCCATGAGCTTGATGCGCCCGCCGTCCGGTCCCACCTCCGTCACCGTACGTGCGCTGCGTCCCGGGTGCGCGTCGACGTTCGTCTCGACGAGCGTCGTGCGCTGGCGCAGGTGCTTGAGCAGCCACGGGCGCAGCGCGAGCAGGAGCGCGCCGGACACCAGCGCGAAGACGAGGATCTGCACCCACATCCCCGCCCCGAGGCCGCCGGCCGCGCCCGCGGCGACCGCTCCGCCCGCGAACATCACCAGGACCAGGTCGAGCGAGAGCACCTCGACGACGATGAGCGCCACCGCTGCGGCGAACCACCACACCCACATGAGCCACTCCTACCTGGTGCGCGCCGTCGCGGACCTGTCTGTCACCTGTGCATGTCAGCCTACGTGGTCAGGCCGCCGTCGAGCGCGCCGTCCAGCGCCCTGCCGTGCGCTCGACCACGAGGTCGAGCCCGAAAGCCTCCGACACGGTCGCTGACGTGAGGGTCTCCTCGATCGGGCCCGCCGCGCTCACCGCGCCGTCCTTGAGGAGCATCACGTGGGTGAAGCCCGACGGGATCTCCTCGACGTGGTGCGTGACCAGCACCTGCGCGGGCGAGCGCACGTCGCGCGCGATCTCGCCGAGCGCTGCCACCAGCTCCTCGCGACCACCGAGGTCGAGCCCCGCCGAGGGCTCGTCGAGGAGCAGCAGCTCGGGGTCCGTCATCAGCGCGCGGGCGATCTGGGTGCGCTTGCGCTCCCCCTCGCTCAGGGTGCCGAACGTGCGCTCGGCGAGGTGGGAGATGCCGAACAGGGCGAGCAGGTCCTCGGCCCGGGACACGTCGACGTCGTCGTACTCCTCGCGCCACCGGCCGTTGACGCCGTAGGCGGCCGTGAGGACGACGTCCCGCACCGGCTCGTCGTGCGGGACGCGCTGCGCGAGCGCCGCGCTCGCCAGGCCGATCCTCGGCTGCAGCTCGAACACGTCGACCCGGCCCAGCTGCTCGCCGAGCACGGTCGCGACGCCGGTGGTGGGGTGCTGCCGCGCGAAGGCCACCTGGAGCAGCGTCGTCTTGCCCGCGCCGTTGCGGCCGAGCACGACCCATCGGTCGGACTCGTCCACGCTCCACGTCACGGGGCCGAGGATCTGCTTGGAGCCTTTGCGGACGGTCACGTCCTGGAAGTCGAGAACCGAGGTCATGCCAACGACCCTATCGCCTGGTGACGGTCGTGCCCGGGTGCCACGACGGGCTCCCACGAAGCTGTCGTACGGTGTGGTGCGTGGATACCGGACGTTCAGAGCACTCGGGCGCGCTCATGCCGCGATCGGCCACCCTGGCTCTGTGGCTGCCCCGGCTCACGGACCCCGCCGGGGGCTCGACGGCAGGCTCTCGCGACGGCGGAGCAGAGGTCGCCCCCGAGCTCCTCGCGCGCGCCCTCGCGGCCGTGCGAGCCGAGGACGAGCCGCACACGGTGCGCCTGGGCAGCGACAGCAGCGAGGTCCCCCTCGCCGAGGTCGTACGGTCCTGGGCCCCGCGCGTCTCTCACGTCACCGCGCTGTTCCCCGTCGCGGGCGACGTCGCCGGCGTCCCGGCAGCCGCCAGCGTCGCCGCGGTCGACGCCGAGGAGTGCGTGCTCGTCACGCTGCGCGCCGGGTCCACCCCGGGCAGCCCGCAGGACGACCGCACGGGCACCGCCGAGACATGGGCGCTCGTCCCCCTCGTGACGCCGTTCGGCAGCGTGATCGAGCGTGGCTACCTCGTGACCTGGGAGGCGTTGCGCGTGCCCCCGTGGCGCAGCCTCGTGCTGGCGGCGGTCGGCGACCTGCGGGAGGCGGAGCGTGAGCTGCGCTCGGTCCTGGTCCAGGCCACCGAGGCGCTCGACGCCCTCGACGTCGCCAGCTGGTCCGACGACGCCCGCTCGGTGCTCGAGGGGCTGACCGGGTACCGCGCGCTCGCCGACGTCGTGCCCGAGGACCTCGACCAGCGGCGCGCACGGATGCTCAGCGAGTCTGCGCGCCTGCGCTACATCATCGACGCGGCGACCCGCGACGACGGCGGTGCGGTCAACCTGTGGCAGGCCGACCAGCGCTCGGCCGCGCTGCGGCACGTCGACCGGGTGGCCCGCCGCGCCATGGCCGCTGCGACGGCGTTCGACGAGGACGCCGACCAGCACTGACCCGCTGGCTCACGGCGCTCGTCGGCGTGCGGGCAGCTCAGCGCCCGGCGAGCACCGACTCGTAGACGGCGACCGTCCGGTCCCCGATGGCGTCCCAGGAGAAGTGCTCCTCGACCCTGCGTCGCGAGGCGGCGCCCATCTGTGCCGCCCGCTCCGGGTCGTTCACCACTCGCACGAGCGCGTCGGCGAGGTCGGCGACGAAGGCGTCCGGGTCCACGGGCGTGCCGGTGCCGTCGGTGACCTGGTCGATCGGGACGAGCAGCCCGGTGGTGCCGTCGTCGACGACCTCGGGGATGCCGCCCGTGGCGCTGCCGACGACCGGCAGGCCGACCGCCATGGCTTCCAGGTTCACGATGCCCAGGGGCTCGTAGACGGAGGGGCACACGAAGACCGTGCACACGCTGAGCACGCCGACCAGGTCCTCGCGCGGGAGCATGTCGCTGATCCAGACCACGCCGCTGCGCCGGGCCTGCAGCTCGGCCACCAGGCCTTCGACCTCGGCGGCGATGCCCGGGGTGTCCGGCGCCCCCGCGCACAGCACGAGCTGGACGTCGTCGGGCAGCGTCGCAGCGGCGCGCAGCAGGTACGGCAGGCCCTTCTGGCGCGTGATGCGGCCGACGAAGACGACGGCGGGCCGCTCCGGGTCGATGCCGTGGGACCGCGCGGTCTGGCGGGCACGCTCCGCGGCCTCGCCGACAGGGCGGCGCCACGAGTCGAGGTCGATGCCGTTGTGCACCACGTGGACCTTGTCCGGGTCGATCGCCGGGTAGGAGCGCAGGATGTCCGCGCGCATGCCGGCGCTCACGGCGATGACGCCCGCGGCGGCCTCGTAGGCGGTCTTCTCCGCCCAGCTCGAGACGCGGTAGCCGCCACCCAGCTGCTCTGCCTTCCACGGGCGCAGCGGCTCGAGGGAGTGCGCCGAGAGCACGTGCGGCACGTCGTGGAGCAACGAGGCGAGGTGCCCCGCCATGTTGGCGTACCAGGTGTGGGAGTGCACGAGGTCGGCGCCCGCGACGTCCTGGGCGATCTCGAGGTCCACCCCGAGCGTCTGCAGCGCGGCGTTCGCCTCGGTGAGCCCGCCCGGGACCGCGTACCCGGTCACCCCGGGGACGGCGTCGTCGCCGGAGCGCGGGCCGTCGAAGCACCGGACGCGGACGTCGAGGCGCCGGCGCAGCACCGCCGCCAGCTCCGCGACGTGGACGCCCGCCCCGCCGTAGACGAAGGGCGGGTACTCACGGGTCAAGAGGTCTGCTCGCATGCAGACACGGTAGCGCCCGAGTAACCATTAGGGCACCACGTGCCCTAGTGTCGTCCCATGGCAAAGATGCCCCGCGTTCTGGCAATCGTCCTCGCTGGTGGAGAGGGCAGTCGGCTCATGCCGCTGACCTCGCAGCGTGCGAAACCAGCGGTCCCCTTCGGTGGGATGTACCGGCTGGTCGACTTCGCGCTGTCCAACCTCGCGAACTCGAACTACCTGCACATGATCGTGCTGACCCAGTACAAGTCGCACAGCCTGGACCGCCACATCACCAAGACGTGGCGCATGTCCCCGCTGCTCGGCAACTTCGTCACCCCGGTCCCCGCGCAGCAGCGCGTCGGCAAGCGCTGGTACCTGGGCAGCGCGGACGCGATCTTCCAGTGCCTGAACATCTTCGACGACGAGCGTCCGGACATCGTGATCGTGGTCGGGGCCGACCACATCTACCGCATGGACTTCTCGCAGATGGTCGCCTCGCACATCGAGTCGGGGGCGGAGGCGACGGTGGCCGGCATCCGCCAGCCGATCGAGTACGCGAAGGACTTCGGCGTGATCGACGTCGACCCGGCGCGACCGAACCGGATCCGCGCGTTCCTCGAGAAGCCGACGAACCCCCAGGGCCTGCCCGACGCGCCCCAGGAGATCCTCGCCTCGATGGGCAACTACGTCTTCAACGCCGACGCTCTCGTCGAGGCCGTCACCCGCGACGCCGCCGACGACACCTCGAAGCACGACATGGGCGGAGACATCGTCCCGTACTTCGTCGACCGCGACGCGGCCGGGTTCTACGACTTCAAGGACAACGACGTGCCCGGCTCCACGGACCGGGACCGCGCCTACTGGCGGGACGTCGGGACGATCGACGCGTACTACGAGGCCAACAAGGACCTCATCGCGATCACCCCGGTGTTCAACCTCTACAACAACGAGTGGCCCCTGTTCACGGGGTACACCGACCTCGCGCCGGCGAAGTTCGTGCACGCGGGGCCGGGACGTCTCGGTCACGCGGTGGACTCGATCGTGTCCCCGGGCGTGCTCATCTCGGGTGCCTCCGCGCAGGGCTCGGTCCTCTCCCCCGGGGTGCACCTGCACTCCTGGGCGACGGTCACCGACTCGGTGCTCCTGGACAACGTGCAGGTCGGTCGGCACGCGCAGGTCTACCGCGCGATCCTCGACAAGAACGTCGTCGTGGGCGAGCGGGCGCGCATCGGCATGGATCCTGAGGAGGACCGTGCTCGTGGCTTCACCGTGACGGACTCCGGGATCACCGTGGTCCCGAAGGGCACCGTCATCAGCTGACGGCGGGCAGCGTCTACGCTTGGTGCTCGTGACCGATCACCGTGCGACCGATCTCGCCCTCCCCGCCGTCTCCTCCCGCGACGCAGACGAGCCGTTCCTGCTCGTCATGGACGTCGACTCGACGTTCATCGACCAGGAGGTCGTCGAGCTGCTCGCGGAGCACGCGGGTACCCGCGCACGGGTCGCCGAGATCACCGAGCGGGCGATGCGCGGCGAGATCGACTTCGCCGAGTCGCTCCACGAGCGCGTGGCGACGCTCGCCGGTCTTCCCGTCCGCGTGCTCGACGACGTCGTCGCCGCGGCGACCTACACGACCGGTGCTCGCGAGCTCGTCGCCGAGTGCCACCGGCGGGGCTGGACGGTCGGGCTCGTCTCGGGCGGCTTCGCCGAGATCGTGGAGCCGCTGGCGGCCGAGCTGGGGATCACGTGGACCCGCGCGAACCGGCTCGAGGTGGTCGACGGTCGGCTGACCGGCCGCGTCGACGGCGAGGTGGTGGACCGCACCGTGAAGGCGACGACCCTGCGCGAGTACGCCGCGCGCGCCGAGGTCCCTCTGGTACGCACGATCGCGGTGGGCGACGGCGCGAACGACCTCGAGATGATCGCGGAGGCCGGGATCGGGATCGCGTTCTGCGCGAAGCCCGTCGTCAGGGACGCCGCGCCCTGGCACGTCGACGACCGGGACCTGCGCGAGGTGCTGCGCGTCGTGGACGAGGCGGTCGCGGCGCGCGCCTAGGCATCCACCTCGACGTCGCGGGGCAACCGGGGCACCCCGGGCGGAAGGCTCCCCCGCGACGTGTCACTCCCCGGGCGGGACGACCCGCTGCAGGACCGCGCTGCCGCGGGACCACTCGCCCCACGGCGCCGCGCTCTCGAGCACCGACCAGGTCGCGGTCGGCACGCCGGTGCGCACCTGGGCGAGCGCCCCGGCGTCGGAGTCCTCCTCCCCGGCGAGGTAGGCGGCGAGGCTCGAGACCGTGGGCTCGTGCCCGACGACGACCACGGTGCGCGCGTCGCCGAGCCCGGCCAGCAGCTCGAGCACGTCCTCGACACGAGCGTCGTACAGCTCTTCGGGCCACCGGGCGGCGGGCAGCGCGTCGTCACCGGCCCACGCGGCGCTCGCGAGCTCCCAGGTCTGGCGCGTGCGAAGCGCCGGGGAGCACAGCACCGCCTCGGGGGCGACGCCGGCGGCGAGCAGCGCCCGCCCGACCGCGCTCGCCTGCCGACGGCCCCGCAGAGCCAGCGGACGCTGCAGGTCGCCGCCCGCGCCGTGCGGCTCCGCCTTCGCGTGCCGGAGCACGACGAGGCGGTTCGTCACGGAGACCGTCACAGACCCATCGCGTGGACGCCACCGTCGACGTGGACGATCTCGCCCGTCGTCTTCGGGAACCAGTCGGACAGCAGCGCCACGACGCCACGGGCCGCGGGCTCGGCGGTGCTCTGGTCCCAACCGAGAGGAGCGCGGTTCGGCCAGCCCTCCTCCATCGACTCGAAGCCGGGGATGGACTTCGCCGCGGTGGTGCGGATCGGGCCGGCCGAGATCAGGTTGGCACGCACGCCATGTGGTCCGAGGTCGCGCGCGAGGTAGCGGTTGGCGGACTCGAGCCCGGCCTTAGCGACACCCATCCAGTCGTAGACGGGCCACGCGAACTGGGCGTCGAAGGTGAGCCCGACGAGCGAGCCGCCGTTCTCCATGAGCGGCAGCGCGGCCGTCGCGAGCGACTTGTACGAGAACGTGGAGACCTGCAGCGCGGTGGCGACGTCCTCCCACGAGGCGGCGAGGAAGTTGCCGCCCATGACGGACTGCGGCGCGAAGCCGATCGAGTGCACGACGCCGTCGAGGTGGTCGACGTGCTCACGGACGGCGTCCGCGAGGTTCGCGAGATCGTCCGCGTCGGTGACGTCGAGCTGGACCACCGGGGCCGGCTTCGGCAGACGCTTGGCGAAGGTCTCGGTGAGCTTGGCCTGGCGGCCGAACGAGGACAGGACGATCTGCGCGCCCTCCTCCTGCGCGAGGCGCGCGGCGTGGAAAGCGATCGAGCTGTCCGTGAGGACGCCCGTGATCAGCAGCTTCTTGCCTTCGAGAATGCCCATGGTTTTCCTTCCAACGCGGTGCGGCACGGCCACGACCTGAGGTGCGTGCGGGCGACGGGAACGACGCCTGCGTGATGTGCAGATGGAGCGAGGTCTGGTGCGGGACGGCGGGGGCTCAGTGCCCCATGCCCAGCCCGCCGTCGACGGGGATGACCGCACCGCTGATGTACGCGGCTGCGGGAGAGGCGACGAACTCGACGACGCCGGCAACCTCCTCGGGGGTGGCGAACCGGCCCGCGGGGATGGCGGCCTTGTAGCTGTCCTGGCGGTCCTGGGGCAGTGCCGCCGTCATGTCGGTGTCGATGAACCCCGGCGCGACGACGTTGGCCGTGATGCCACGTCCGCCCAGCTCGCGCGTGATCGAGCGCGCCATGCCGACGAGGCCGGACTTCGACGCCGAGTAGTTGACCTGGCCTGCGCCGCCGTAGAGGCCGACGACCGACGAGATGAAGACGATGCGCCCGCCGCGAGCCTTGATCATGCCCTTGGACGCGCGTCGGGCGCAGCGGAAGGCACCCGTGAGGTTGACGTCGAGGACGGTCTCGAAGTCCTCGTCGCTCATGCGCATGAGCAGACCGTCCCGCGTCACGCCGGCGTTGGCGACCAGCACCTGCACGGGACCGAGCTCGGCCTCGATGGCGCTGAAGGCGGCGTCGACGGAGCCAGAGTCGGAGACGTCGCCGATCGCACCGAAGACGCCGTCGGGCAGGTCGCCGCCGCGGTAGATCGTGGCGACCTTGTCGCCACGGGCGACGAAACGCTCGGCGATGGACCGACCGATCCCCCGGTTCCCGCCCGTCACGACGACGACGCGGGGTGTCTCGACCTCTGCGGCCACTGCCACTCTCCTTCGTTGCACGGTCTCGTAGCTCAGTCCTGATCGGGCCAGGCCTGAGGTCGGTGCGCGGCCACCCGGGCCACGGCGTGCGCCCCCGGTGCGCAGGCGCGCCTCTCGTACGGTATCCGAATCGGGACAGGGCGTGCGGGTAGAGCGTGCACAACGGCGTGGCGTGCGCATGGGGGAATCCCACAACCCACGTCCGGCACCACGGTGGTGCACCGCCGTCCCTGACAGCTTCCTGCACCCTGAGCGGATCTTCCTGGTGCTGCCCGCCGTACAATGGAGACGTGACCACGCGGACCGCACAGACGCATGCGCCGCACGCCGGGAAGCACAGCTCTCGGCACGCGGCGGTGGGCGCGGACGGCCCCGAGGTCCAGGTCATCACCGACGCGGTCATCCCGCTCGAGGTCGACCAGTCCCGACGCATGCGTCGATACCTGATCCAGATGGGCATCCGGGTCGTCTGCTTCGTCGCGGCGTTCGTCGCCTACGAGCTGTACCCGAACCCGTTCCTGGTGCTCGGCTTCATCGCGGCAGCCGCGGTGCTCCCCTACATCGCCGTGGTCGGCGTCAATGCCGGTCGCGAGCGCGGTGAGGGGTCGGGCACGTACGTGACCGCTCCCCACCGTGTGCTCTCCGGCCCGCCGACACGGCCCGAGGGAGGAGCCGACGAGGACCTGGCCGGCAGCACCAGCCCCGGCGCGGAGCGCTACGACATCGAGATCTCCGCGGTCCCACCGGACGGCGACGCACGCCCGGGCAGCGGCGCACCCTCGCGCCGGGCGCAGGACGGACCTTCGGCGTGATGGCTCCCGAGACCGACGCCGTGTGCAGCGCCAAGGGCTGCGAGCGACCCGCCCGGTGGGCGCTGCGCTGGAACAACCCGCGCCTGCACACCCCCGAGCGCCGCAAGATCTGGGTCGCCTGCGACGACCACCGCGAGAGCCTCGAGCAGTTCCTCGATCTGCGCGGGTTCCTCAAGGACACCGTCCCCCTCGCGGAGGCGGAGCCAGACCCGGGACCTCGGCCCCTGCCCGCCGGCGGTGCGGCACCGTCGGCGCGTGGGGCAGCCGGGTGAACCCGCTCCCCGAACGTCGGTCCGCCCGCGAGTGGACGGTGCTGACGGCGATCGTCGTCGTGCTCGCGATCTCCTGCGTCGGCCTGGGTCGCTGGCAGTGGCACCGCTACGAGGCCCGCAGCCTGGAGATCGCCCGGATCGAGTCGAACTACAGCGCGGCGCCCGTGCCGCTCGACGACGTGATCGGCACCGACGGGACGCTCGCCGAGGCCGACGTCTGGCGCCAGGTGCGCCTCACCGGTCGCTACGTCGCCGATGCCACCGTGCTGCTGCGCAACCGGCCCATCGGGGGCGGCACGGGGTTCCACGTGCTGGCACCGTTCGTCGACGACGCCTCGGGCACGACGCTCGTCGTGGACCGCGGCTTCCTGGACGGCCTCCAGACGCCGACCGCGAGCCAGATCCCCCAGCCTCCGACCGGTGACGTCTCTCTCGTCGTCCACCTCCGTCCCGACGAGCCCGCGAGCGACCGTGGTGTGATCCCCGGGCAGGTGCACGCGATCAGCACGGCTCAGGTGCTCGCTCGCGGTGGCGCTGCGCCGGCGCTGACCGACGCGCGGCTGGTGGGCGCGTACGGCGTGCTGGCGAGCGAGTCGCCGCAGGGGACCGACGCGCCTGCCATCCTGCCTGCGCCGAGCACCGACCCTGGTTCTCATCTGTCCTACGCGTTCCAGTGGTGGGTCTTCGCGATCGGTCTGCTCGCCATGCTCGGCGTCCTGTTCCAGCGTGACCGCCAGAGCCGGCGGCTGAGCATCGACGACATCCTCGTCAGCTCTACCGCGGGCGAGGAGCTGCGCGCCGGCGTCGGCGCACAGGCGGCGGCGAGCGCCAAGGCCCGACGGCGCCGCGAGAACGACGAGGCCGCGCTCGAGGACGACCTCATCGAGTCCCAGCTCACCCGCTGAGGTCCTCACCCACCAAGGTCGCCGCCCCGGACCTCGCAAGCCCTACGCGTCGATGCGGTCCCGGTCGAGGCCCTGGGCACCCGCCACGATGAAGTCCTTGCGTGGCGCGACGTCGCTGCCCATGAGCAGCTCGAAGACGCGCTCGGCCGCCTCCGCGTCCTTCGAGGTCACGCGGCGCAGCAGACGGTGGCGCGGGTCCATCGTCGTCTCCGCGAGCTGGTCCGCGTCCATCTCCCCCAGGCCCTTGTAGCGCTGGATGTCGTCCTTGTACCTCTTGCCTGCCTTGTCGAGCTTCTTGAGGGTCGTGGCGAGCTCCGCCTCGGAGTACGTGTAGATGTACTCGGTCTTCCCGCGACCGCCGCTGAGCTCGATGCGGTGCAGCGGCGGGACCGCCGCGTAGATCCGTCCGGCGTCGACCATGGGGCGCATGTACCGGAAGAACAGCGTGAGCAGCAGGGTGCGGATGTGTGCGCCGTCGACGTCGGCGTCGGTCATGAGCACGACCTTGCCGTAGCGCGCGGCCTCGAGGTCGAAGGACCGACCGGAACCGGCGCCGATGACCTGGATGATCGCGGCGCACTCGGCGTTCTTCAGCATGTCCGTGATGGACGCCTTCTGGACGTTGAGGATCTTGCCGCGGATCGGCAGCAGCGCCTGGAAGTCCGAGGACCGCGCGAGCTTGGCGGTGCCGAGGGCGCTGTCCCCCTCGACGATGAACAGCTCGGAGCGCTCGACGTCGTCGCTGCGGCAGTCGGCGAGCTTGGAGGGCAGCGAGCTGGTCTCGAGGGCGTTCTTGCGCCGGGAGATCTCCTTCTGCTTGCGTGCGGAGATCCGACCACGCATCTCCGCCACGACCTTGTCGAGCAGGAGCGACGTCTGGGTCTTGTCGTCCCGCTTCGTCGAGGCGAAGACGGCGGCGATCTCCTTCTCCACGACCCGCGACACGATCCCGCGCACGGGGGCGGTGCCCAGGACCTCCTTGGTCTGGCCCTCGAACTGCGGCTCGGCGAGCCGCACCGTGACGACGGCGGTCATGCCCGCGAGGACGTCGTCCTTCTCGATCCGCTCCGCGGAGTCCTTGGTCGAGACCTTGAGCTTGCGCGCGTTGGCCTCGACCGCCTTGCGGACCGCCTTCAGCAGCCCCTGCTCGAAGCCAGCCTGGTGCGAGCCGCCCTTGGGCGTGGAGATGATGTTGACGAAGCTGCGCAGGTGGGTGTCGTACCCGGTGCCCCAGCGCAGCGCGATGTCGACCTCGCACTCCCGGGTGACCTCTTGCGGCGTCATGTGGCCACGGTCGTCGAGCACGGGGACGGTCTCGGTGAAGCTGCCCTGGCCCGTCATGTGCCAGGTTGCGGTCACGGGTGCGTCCGGAGCCAGGAAGTCCGCGAAGTCGACCGTCCCACCGGTGTGCAAGAACGTCTCCTCGTGCGGACCGTCCTCCCCCGGCGTCCCTGGGACCCCGCGCTCGTCGCGGATGGTGATCCGCAGGCCGGGCACGAGGAACGTCGTCTGGCGGGCGCGCGTGGCGAGCTCGTCGTAGGAGAAGACCGCCGAGCGCGGGAAGACCTGCGGATCGGCCCAGTAGCGCACGCGGGTGCCGGTCACCCCGCGCTTCGCCTTGCCCACCACCGCGAGCGTCGACGACGTCGCGGGAGTGAACGCAGAGTCCGGCGAGGGACCCGACGCAGCGTCCGCGAAGGTGCCCGGCTCGCCGCGGTGGAAGGTCATCCGATAGGTCTTCAGCCCCCGGTCGACCTCGACGTCGAGCCGCGAGGACAACGCGTTGACGACGGAGGCGCCCACGCCGTGCAGACCGCCGGAGGCCGTGTACGAGCCACCGCCGAACTTTCCGCCCGCGTGCAGCTTGGTGTAGACCACCTCGACGCCGGACAGGCCGGTCTTGGGCTCGATGTCGACCGGGATGCCGCGACCGTCGTCACGCACGGTGACCGACGAGTCGGCGTGCAGGACGACGTCGATCGTGGTGCAGTGCCCGGCGAGCGCCTCGTCGACGGAGTTGTCGATGATCTCCCACAGGCAGTGCATGAGGCCGCGGGAGTCGGTGGACCCGATGTACATGCCGGGACGCTTGCGCACCGCCTCGAGACCCTCGAGGACGGAGAGGTGCCGGGCGGTGTAGCTCGATTCTGCTGACGTCGTACTCACGTGTCGAGAGTAGTGGCAGCCACCGACGAACCAGCGCAGGCGCTCGGCGACGAAGGCCGGAAATACGCGGGCAGCGAACCAGGGGGCAAATCATGAACGATTTCGCGGCTTCGATGGTTACATGGTCTCGTGACCACCGAGACGACCACCGCCCCCGCCCCCTTGACCAGCGCCGACCGCTGCGACCGCTGCGGCGCACAGGCGTACGTCCGAGTGACCCTGCCCACCGGTGAGCTGCTCTTCTGCGCGCACCACGCCCGGGAGCACGCGGACGCCTACCGCGACATCGCGGTCAGCATCCAGGACGAGACCGACAAGCTCTTCGCCTCCGACCCCGTCTCCTGAGGATCGTCGAGCCGCGCGCGGCTCCGCTGACCTGACGACGAGAGGCCCGCACCGTCCTTCCGGACGGTGCGGGCCTCTCGTCGTCGCCGCGGTCTGTCGCCGCAGACGGGTCAGTCCAGATAGTCGCGCAGCACCTGCGAGCGGCTCGGGTGACGCAGCTTCGACATGGTCTTGGACTCGATCTGACGGATGCGCTCACGCGTCACGCCGTAGACCTTGCCGATCTCGTCGAGCGTCTTGGGCTGGCCGTCCTGCAGGCCGAACCGCATCGCCACGACGCCCGCCTCACGCTCGGAGAGCGTGTCGAGGACCTGGCGCAGCTGCTCCTGGAGGAGCGTGAAGCTGACGGCGTCGGCGGGGACGATCGCCTCGGAGTCCTCGATGAGGTCACCGAACTCGCTGTCGCCGTCCTCACCGAGGGGCGTGTGCAGCGAGATGGGCTCGCGACCGTACTTCTGGACCTCGACGACCTTCTCGGGCGTCATGTCGAGCTCCTTGGCCAGCTCCTCCGGGGTGGGCTCGCGGCCCAGGTCCTGGAGCATCTGACGCTGGACGCGCGCGAGCTTGTTGATGACCTCGACCATGTGGACCGGGATGCGGATGGTGCGAGCCTGGTCCGCCATGGCGCGGGTGATCGCCTGGCGGATCCACCAGGTGGCGTAGGTCGAGAACTTGAAGCCCTTGGTGTAGTCGAACTTCTCCACCGCGCGGATCAGACCGAGGTTGCCCTCCTGGATCAGGTCCAGGAACAGCATGCCGCGACCGGTGTAGCGCTTGGCGAGCGAGACGACGAGACGCAGGTTGGCCTCGAGCAGGTGGTTCTTGGCGCGGCGGCCGTCGGAGATGATCCAGTCCATCTCCCGCTTCTCCTTGCCCTTGTACTCCGCGCCGTTCTTGATCAGCTGCTCGGCGTACAGACCGGTCTCGATCCGCTTCGCGAGCTCGACCTCCTGCTCGGCGTTCAGCAGCGCGACCTTGCCGATCTGCTTGAGATAGTCCTTGACGGGGTCAGCGGTAGCGCCCGCGGTCACGACCTGCTGGGCGGGCGCGTCGTCGTCGTCGGCGTCGGAGTAGACGAACCCGGCGGACTCGTCGCTCTCCTCCTCCTTGGCGTCCTTGGCCTCGGCGGCGGGGGCCTCAGCGGCCTCCGTCTCGGCCTCCGCCGGTGCCTTGGCGCGCGCGGTGCGCTTGGCGGGCGTGCGGCGCGCAGGCTTGGCAGGGGTCTCGTCGGCCACGTCCACCTCGACCTCGCCGTCGAGCACGACGTCGTCCGGCTCGCTCTCGTCGGGAGTCTTGGCACGGCTCGCCGTCGTGGCGCTCGCAGACTTGGCGCTCGAAGACTTGGTCCCGGCGGTCTTCGCCGTCGCGGCCCGGGACGAGGTGCTCTTCACCGTGGCTTTCTTCGCAGCGGCGGCCGGCGTGGTCGCAGTCGCCGTCTCGTCGTCGGTCGTCTCCGCAGCGGCAGCGGTCGCCCGCTTCACGGGCGCCTTCTTCGCCGCCGACGACTTCGCCGCGGGCTCGTCGCCCGTCGCGGTCTTCGTCGAGCGCGCGGCACGTGCCGTCGTGGCCGTCGAGCGTGCAGATCCCGCCGCGGCGACCTTCGTCGACTCCGGCATGTCCACGTCGACCCCCGCCAGCACGAGCGCACGGAACACGGCCTTCAGCCGCCGAGCGTCGTCGACGCCGGCCGCCTCGCAGGCCGCGCGGAAGTCCGCGGCGTCGACGCGACCGTGTGTGCTCCCGGCACGCAGCACGTCCTGGAGTGCAGGGTGCTGGAACTCGCGCGGGAGGGAGGAAACGGGCTGGGAGATCGCCACAGAGGACCTTTCGTCTTCGATGAGGGCGGCAGCCGACCCGGGAAGGGATGACCTCGGGCGGCGGATACCCCATATTGTACCCGCGCGCAGCCCGGCCCGGAGGTGTCAAGCCCGACAGCCGCAGGTGGCGTCGACGCGATGCGCCTCGACACCCTTCTTCCAACCGACCGCGGCCGCCGTTCATTCCCGCGGCGCCGCACCTCGCGCCGCCCACCCCGGCGGCACGGCGCCGTCGAGCACCTGCTCGACGAGCAGCGCGAGCCGGTTCGCCGGGACCCGCTGGAGCGCGGCCGCCGCGAGCAGCCGTGCGCGCGCGCCGGATCCTTCCCACCAGGCGAGCACCGCGAGCACGGCGAACGCCTCGGCCGCCCCCGCGCGCGTCGCGTGCCCCGCCACGGTCTCGACCACGCCCACCACCGAGCGCAGCGCACCCGGGTCGGGCGATCGCCCTACGACGGGGTCGAGCACGAGCGACATCGCGTCGTGGACCACCTCCGTCCCCGGCCCGTGCGCGTCGGGGACGTCACCTCTGACCCCCCGCAGCACCGCCTGCGCCAGCACCGCGTCCCGGACCACGACGTCGCGCAGGCTGGCCGCGAGCCTGCCGACGGGTGCGGCAGGACCTTCCGAGCCCGGCCGTGCGGTACCGCCCGAGGCGCCACCGCCTGCCGCGTCGAGCACCTCGCACCAGAGCTCGACGGCCTCGAGGCGCCAGCGGTCCCGGTCGGCCCCTCGCAGGCGCCAGTACCTGCTCCCCGCCGCCTGGGCCGCCCGCAGCCGCCGCTGCGGCACCGCGGGCACCTCGGCCATCGCCTCGCGCGACGGGGCGATCGTCTGTCCCCGCAGCACCATGGTCGCCCCGACCTCGGTGTCCTGGAGCTCGCTCGTCGCGTGCCCGGGCAGGTCCCAGTCGACGACGTGCTCGCCGTCCCAGCCACAGACGTGGAAGGCGTCGTCCGTGACGAGCCAGACGCCGCCGACGTCGATGTCTGCGGCCGCAGCCTGCTGGACGGCCCCTGCCACGTGCTCGACCGCAGGCATGGCGTCCCGCACGTCGCCGTCGGCGTAGACGACGACCAGCAGGCTCTCGCCCCCGTCCCTGCGCACGCAGTGGACGAGGCTGGCGGCGAGCTCTCCCGAGCGCTGCCCGGTCATGTCGGACAGGTCGCTGCGCGCGATGAGGCCCACGCGCTGACGGGGACCTCGCAACGAGATCAGGGCGACGGAACGGCGCGGGCTGAAGCCCAGCTGGTAGGGGACGTAGGCGAGTATCTCGCGGGGCTCTCTGACTCTCAGGATGGTTGTCATCGACCCATCGTGGCCAGCGGCCGCATGCTGCGGGCGCCGACCGCGGCCGTTGTGGAGGACCGCCCTCGTCCACAGCCCCGCTCGCCCGACCGGCCGTCGTCCCGCGCGTCGATGCGTACGCTGGAGCCATGCCCCCCGCACCGGCCACGCCCGTCAGCGTCACCGAGCTCGTCGATCGCGAGTCGATGCGTCGTCGCGTCG
>Ga0182744_1000781_pt1 | contig 29026 bp, 29 predicted proteins | sample eDN3rd30CKraftMG_FD_128525 | JGI IMG/M metagenome (GOLD analysis project Ga0182744, IMG submission 128525) | Enriched Miracle-Growth compost microbial communities from Emeryville, California, USA - eDNA 3rd pass 30_C Kraft MG (version 2) (version 2) ... | reverse complement strand
CAACAACGCCGGCATCGCCGTCCCGCCGGGCCGCCTGCTCGATGTCTCCGTGGCCAATTGGGACAGGGTCATCGCCACCAATCTGCGCAGCGTGTTCCTCTGTTCCAAAGCCCTACTGCCGATGCTGCTGCGATCGAAAGACGCCTCGATCATCAATCTCAGCTCGTTCCTGGCGCTCGTCGGCCTCTATCCGGGCTTCGAGATCACCGCCATTCCCTATGCTGCTTCCAAAGCCGGCGTCGACGGCTTCACGCGGCAGTTGGCGATCGAATATGCCCGCAACGGCCTGCGCGTCAACGCCATCGCGCCGGGCTGGCATGGCGGTACGCGGCTCGGCCGCGAACGGCAGGCCAGCTCCGATCCTGCGACCATCAAGCGTTTCAACGATTTCATTGAAAGCTCAATCCCCATGGGCCACATGGGCACACCTGACGATCTCACCGGCCTCGCGATCTATCTCGCCAGCAGCGCCTCGCGCTATGTGACGGGCCAGACCTTCGCCCATGACGGCGGTCTTACGGCCGCCTGATACCGACGAAAAGATCGCCGGCTGAGAGGGGTGTCATCCCCGACGCCCGCGTAGCGGGTGAGCGGGGATCCAGAAGCCAAGGACCGCGATGTTGGGCCGTCACGTTGCTCTGGATTTCCGCTCTGCGCTTCGCTTGGCGGGAATGACATACTCCAACAATCCCGCTCTTAAGTTATGATAGTGGACGAGAGCTGTGCGGCTGACGCCTTGAGTTGCTGGGCGACGGGGCCGTCCAGGCTGGTATCGAACAACGCCGAGACGCCGATCACCGTCAGCGCCATGCGAAAATCCCCGTTCGGATCGAACACAGGGCATGAAAATGCCGTCCAGGTGGGATTTCGCATGCCTCGAGTCCTGGCGATGCCCATCTTCCGGACGCGAGCGCGCAAACGCATCGACTTTTCGACACTTGCCGTGCTCTCCGGCGTTTCCAGCTTCCAGGCCTCGATGTCCCGGTTGAGAAAGTCCCGCGTGCGCTCTTCCGGCATGAACGCCAGGAAGATCTGTCCGGTCGCCGTCAGCAGCGACATGGTCGTGCCCATGCGCATCCGCACCGCGGTCTGCACCTCGCCCATTTCGCTGCGGATGACAGTTGGGCCGTTTGATCCCCAGATGCACAGGTAGGAACACAACACCGTTCTTTCGGTGAGATCCTTCATCACCGCAGCGGCGATCTGCGATCCGTCGACGCTCTTCATGGCGGCGATGCCGATCTCGATGGTCGAAGGCCCGATCCCGTAACGTCCCGTGCTTTCGTTCTGCAACACAAAGCCCGCATGCTGAAGGCTCGACAGATAGCGATGTGTGCGGCTCGCCGACATTCCCGCCACGCGGGCAATTTCGGTGAGCGGCATCGGCCGCGCCGCCTTTGCGATGGCCTTCAGTAATTCCAGCCCGATAAGCGCCGTCGAATTGCCTGCCGCTTCCGTTGAAAGCTGGGCAGGCCGCCCCCTGCGCACATTAGTCATGCTGTCCGACATCTACCGGCCTTTTCGTGGTGTTGACAAAATTTCAGCTCGCGCCTAGTTTTTCTAAATCATGTAATATTTTTCTGCAATTCAGAAAAATAGAAAACAACTGGGAAGTGCAACTTCCACAGTTACTAGGGAAGAGACGATGACGATCTTTCTATCGAAGGTCAGTGTTCATCTGGATTGCGTGCGCACCGCCTGCGCGCCTCGTTCTTTTCGGCATCGCAAGATCAAAGCAGCCACGCCGCGCGATCAGCGCGCCTGAGGCGCAGACCATCGAGAGCAGGAGTTGAATACATGTCATATGCCGTCGCCGTGGATATCGGCGGGACCTTCACGGACCTGGTCGGCTACGACCGTGAGACGCGCCGGGTCGTCTACACCAAGAGCGCCACGACATACGGCAACTTCGTCGACGGCATTCTCGACTGCTTCGTCAAGGCCGACCTGACGCCAGAGCAGGCCCAGTTCATCAATCATGGCACCACGCTCGTCATCAACTCCTTCATCCAGAGGCGTGGCGCCAAGGCTGCCATGGTGACGACGGAAGGCTTCCGCGACATTCTAGAAATCGCCCGCGCCAACCGGCCCGATCCGTTTGATCTTCACTACCAGCGCGACCCGCCGCTCATCCCCCGCTCGCTGCGCTTCGAAGTACCCGAGCGCATGGATACGTTCGGCGAAGTGCTCGCGCCACTCGATCTCGCCGCTCTCGCCAGAGTCGCGGAAGAGCTGCGCGCGCGCAAGGTCGAGGCTGTCGCCGTTTTCTTCATGAATTCCTTTGCCAATCCCGCCCATGAAACGCAGGCTGCCGCGCATCTCCGCAAGCTCCTGCCGGACGTCTACGTCACCTGCAGCACCGATCTGACGCGCGAATGGTATGAATTCGAACGCACGTCGACGGTCGCCGCGAACGCCTATGTCGGCCCGCAGGTCAACACCTATATCCGCCGCCTCGAAGACGACATGAAGGCGCGCGGGTTCGACGGTACCCTCTTCATGATGGGCTCGAACGGCGGCCTGCTGTCGGTCGACCGCACCTGCCGCCAGCCCGTTGGCCTGGTCGAATCCGGGCCGATCGGCGGCTGCATCGGCGCCGGCGCCTATGCAGAAGAACTCGGTTTCAAGAACGTCGTCGCCTTCGACATGGGCGGCACCACAGCGAAATGCGCGCTGGTCGAGGATGGCCGCTTCAACGTGGAATCGATCTATTACGCCGGCGGATACGTCCAGGGCTTCCCGATCAAGTCTCCCGTCATCGACATTGTCGAAGTCGGCTCAGGCGGCGGCTCGATAGCCTGGCTCGACAGCCAGAACCGCCTCCACGTCGGACCACGCAGCGCCGGCTCAACGCCCGGCCCTGTCTGTTATGGACGCGGCGGCACCGAGGCGACTGTCACCGATGCCAATCTGGTGCTCGGGCGTCTCAATCCCGATCGCTTCCTCGGCGGCGAGCTGAAGCTCGATACGGCCGGCGCGGAACGCGCCATCCGCGCGCTGGCGGAACCGCTTGGCTACACCGGCGAAGACGGCATGCTGCGTCTTGCCGACGGCATCCTCTCGCTGGCGACGGTGACGATGGCCGGCGCCATCCGGCAGGTGTCTGTCGAGCATGGCCTAGATCCGCGTGATTTCATGCTCTTCAGCTATGGCGGCGGCGGCCCGTTGCACGGTTCGGCGCTGGCGCGCGAGCTCTCGGTTCCCACCATCGTCATTCCGCCCGCGCCCGGCAATTTCTCCGCCGTCGGCATGCTGCTGGCCGATGCGCGCATCGACCTGTCGGAAACCTTCACGGGCATTCTCTCCCAGGACGTCATCGGCCCCATACAGGATGCGTTTGCGAAAATGGAGGCGGAAGCCGCCGCCTCGCTGCGCAAGGAATTCGGCGCCAGAGAGATCATGTTCGAACGCCACGCCGAGATGCGCTACCTCGGCCAGCGCCATAACATCAAGGTGCCCGTCGGCAGCGGTGGCGATCTTGCCAGCATCCGCAAGGCCTTCGAACGCGACTACAAGCGCCGCTACGGCCATTCCGATTCCGAAAACCCGGCCGAGCTCCAGGCCCTGCATCTGTCCGCCTTCGCGCGGCAGCAGCGCCCTGATCTCTCCGGACTGCCGCTCATCAGCAAAAGCGGCGCGGCGCCGACATCCCGGCGCGTCTATTTCAAGGAGAAAGGCGGCTTCGTCGACGCGACGATCTATGAGCGCTCCACGCTCGCTCCAGGTTTTGCCGCAGCAGGCCCGGCACTGATCGAGGAATATGGTTCGACGACCCTCGTCGGCCCGTTCGATCGCTTCGAAATCGGACCCTTGTACGAAATCCGTATTCATTGTGACGCTCAATAAGCGGGAACGAAATGAACATTCAGCCCAGCCGGAACAAGTCGGAAAGCCGCGACGCCCAAGGCACCATCGATCCGATCACCCTTGAGGTGATCCGCTATGGCCTCATCTCGACCACCAATCAGATCGACGCCAACATCAAGCGGACCGCCTTCAGTCCTTACATCTACGAGTATAACGACTTCGCCGTCGGCATGACCGATATCGACGGACGTCTCGTCGCCCAGTGCACCGGCGGCATGCCGCCGTTCGTTGCGGATTCGGTGGGAACCGCCGTACGCGACGGTCTCAAGATCTACGGGCTGGAGCGGCTGCATTACGGCGATGTCGTCGTCTGCAATCACGCCGCGGTGCAGGGACAACATCTCAACAACACGGTCATGTACACGCCGATCGCCGAACATGCGGACGGAACAGGCCGCCTCATCGGCTTCTTCGCCATCAACGTGCACTGGATCGACATCGGCGGCACGATGAACAATTCCCACGACATCTTCATGGAAGGGCTGCAACTGCGCTCCGTCAAGATGTGGTCGAAGGGAGAGCCGATCGAGGAAGTCTATCGCATCATCGAGAACAACACCCGGCTTCCCACCGAGCTACTGGGCGACATCCAGGCCCAGCTCGCCGGCTGTTTCCTCGGCCGCGATCTCATCGCCAACCTCGTGGAAAAATACGGCACAGCCACATTCGAGCGCGCCGTCGAGATCATCCTCGATCAGGCCGAGGCCGCCGCCCGCCAGCATATCCGCAATCTTCCCGATGGCGAATATGTGCATGAAACCTGGCTCGACAACGACGGCGTCGGCGACACGCCAATCCCCATCAAGGTGAAGGTGATCATCAAGGACGATGAGATCACCGTCGATTACACCGGCATCGCCGAGCAGGCCAAAGGCTCGATCAATTCCGGCTATCACGGCGGCGGCCTCACCACCGCGCGCGTCGCCTTCCGTTATCTCGTGGCGCCCGATGAGCCGGCGAACGAAGGACTGTTCCGTCCATTGAAACTGATCCTGCCCATGGGCAAGATCGTCAGCGCCGACCCCACTGCCCCGATGGCAAACTACCCAATGCCCTTCCCGACCATCATCGACGCGGTGATCAAGGCTCTGGAAAAGGCGCTGCCGGAACGTGTCACGGGCGGTCACTTCGCCACCCATTCGGGCTTCCGCCTGTTCGGACGCCGCGCCAACGGGCGTCCATTCAACGGCCACGACAGCGGCCACGGCGGCTGGGGTGCCTGCTACAATCACGATGGCGCGGGCCCCTTCCGCACCATGGCTCATGGCGATACACGGCTCATCCCCATCGAACTGCAGGAACGTCTTGTGCCATTCCGCGTCGAGTCCATCGCCTTGCGGCCGGATTCCGGCGGCGCCGGCAAGTTCCGCGGCGGTCTTGGATTCGAGAAGCGCTACCGCATTCTCGAGGACTGCCAGTTGCAGACCAATCTCGACCGCACGAACCATCCGGCCTGGGGCGTTCTCGGCGGCAAGGAAGCGCGTCCCGGCAATGTCCTCGTGATCGACGAAAAGACCGGCACGAAGACGCAGAAGAACAAGGCCCACGGCGAGCCGATCGCCGCCGGCAGCATCGTCATTCTCGAAACCGGCGGCGGCGGCGGCTACGGGCCGCCCGCCGAGCGGGATCTCGCGCTTGTCCAACGGGATCTCGACGAGGGCTACATCACGATCGAAGGCGCCAGAAAGGACTATGGCGTCACGGTCGATGACAAGGGACGCGTGACCAGAGTGGCATAGACGCCAGGCTGGTAACGCCGGAAAGGCAACCAGAATTGGGAGGGACCACATGCAGAAGTTTTCACGACTAGCCGTCGCCTGCCTGGCTTTGTTTATTGCCGCGCAAAAAGCCGACGCGGCGGAGCCGAACGCGGAACTCAAGGCGCTGGCCGCCGCGGCAACCAAGGAAGGTACCCTGAACCTGAGCTGGAGCCAGTCGACCTTGGCGGGAAGCCAGGGTGCGGCGCTGATGGAAGCCAGCATGAACAAGCTGTTCGGCTCGAATGTCCGCATCAGATTTGCACCTGGCGCGGAGATGGCGCGCATCGGCAATCAGCTCGCCACCGAATTCCAGGCCAAGCAACCCGCCAGCACCGATATTTATCTGGGATCGGCGGCTCAGATCGCCCCCCTCGTCAAATTCAACATGTTCGAGTCGGCGGACTGGACGAAGTACTTGCCCGAGCGGATCAAACCGCAATTCGTTGAAGTCGACGGGCAGTTCATGCGCTTCAACACGGCGCTTTCGGGTGTCACCTATAACTCAGGCCTGGCGCCGTCGAAGCCGACAAAGCTCGACGATTTTCTCAAGCCCGAATGGAAGGGCAAGATCGCTTCCACGCCTTATGCGGCGAGCTTCGACGTCTTCCTCGCCGATGACGTCTGGGGCAGGCAGCGCACGGTCGACTATGTCAAGAAACTCAGCACCCAGATCGCAGGCCTGATGCGCTGCGGCGATGCCGAGCGCATTGCAACCGGTGAGTTCCTGGCGCTGGTGATGGACTGCACCGGCCAGGATGCTCTCATCTGGCAGGCACGGGGCGCGCCTGTGGAGCAGATGGTACCGCTCGATGCCGCGCAGCAACGCTATTACTACCTGGCTGTTCCAAAGAACGCCAAATCTCCCAATGCGGCAAAGCTCTTCATCACCTTCATGATGACCGAAGAGGGCCAGAAGATCGCCTACGACACCTGGAAGACCGATCTCCACCTGCTTCCCGGATCGCACATCGGCAAGATCGTCGACAAATATGTCGCCCAGAACGTGAAGTTCAAGGAGGTCACGATCGAATGGTGGCTGAAGCATCCGGAAATCGATGAGGGCAAAAGCGAGCTCATCAAGATTCTGACCACCAAATAGCGCGCCAGGCGTCAAGAGCGCGCAGCACTCAAGGGACAGGAAGATGACTGCGATCACCATAGAACCGCCGAAAGTGCGGCGCCGCTTTCGCAAGTCCGAACCGCTTGCGATCGCCATGCTCGCGTGCGTAGCGGTCGTCTGCCTGATCATCCTTGCCCTCCTCGGCGTCGTCCTCTGGCTGAGCGTCGTCGAGGGATCTCCGGGCGTCGAAGCCCATTCCTACTCCCTCAACAACTTCGCCGAAATGCTGACGGATCATCGCATCGCGAATGTTCTCGTTGATACTCTGTGGTTCTCGGTCGTCAGCCTCGTGGTGGCCATGGCTTTTGGCCTGCCTGCCGCCTGGCTTGCCGAACGCACGAATATCCGCGGCAAAACACTTCTTTATACGATGATGACCATCGGCATGATCATCCCGGGCTTTGCCGCGGCCATGGGCTGGCTGTTCCTGATGCATCCGCGCATCGGCCTTTTGAATGTGCTGGCGACGCGGACGTTCGGCTTTACCTCAGCCCCCTTCGATATCGCCACAGTGGTCGGCATGGGATGGGTGCAGGGGCTCAATCTCGCGCCGCTGGCCTTCATCATGACCGCTGCGGTCTTCGGCGCCATGGATCCTTCGCTCGAAGAGGCCGCGCAGATGAGCCGCGCCAATCCGCTGCGGACGATGCTGCGCGTCACCCTGCCCCTGGCTTCGCCGGGGATCATGGCCGCCGCCATCTACATTTTCACCATCGGTTTCGCCGCTTTCGATGTGCCGGTGATCATCGGCTGGAGCAACCGCATCTTCACCTTCAGCACGTTTCTCTATCTGCTGATCAGCCCCCAGGACGTGCTGCCGAAATACGGCGTCGCGGCGGCGCTCAGCACCATCGTCATGATTCTCGCCGCCGCCCTGAGTTGGTGGTACGGCCTGATGCAGAAGCGCTCGCGCAGGTTCGCAGTTGTGACGGGAAAAGCCTACCGTCCCAAACTGCACAAGCTGGGCTGGGCGGCCTATCCGGCCTGGGCTTTCCTTGGCATCTTCTTCTTTCTGAGCACCATTCTTCCCATTGTTCTGCTGGCCTGGAGCTCGTCGCTACCGTTCTTCCAGATGCCGTCAGCCATGGCCTTCAAACTGGCCTCGTTCAACCACTACCGGTCGCTACCCTGGGATCTCGTTCTCACCGGCGTGAGCAATACCGTCATCCTGATGATCCTCACCCCGACGGTGACCTTGCTGGTCAGCATTGCCTTCTCCTGGGCGGTGATCCGCTCGAAGATACCAGGACGGGCCTTCTTCGATTTCATCGCGTTTCTGCCGCATGCGATCCCCAGCATCATTTTCGGCGTCGGCGCCTTGCTGGTAACCCTCTACGTCGTTCAGCGCGCCATTCCGATCTATGGAACGATCTGGATCCTGCTGCTCGTCTTCACCATCACGCGCATCAGCTACGCGACGCGCATGACCAACAGCGGTTTCATCCAGCTTCACACCGAGCTGGAGGAATCCGCGCAGATGAGCGGCGCGTCGATGCCCCGCGTGTTCCGCCGCATTCTCGTGCCCCTCCTGTCGCCGACCCTGCTCTACGCCTGGCTCTGGATCGCCCTGCTCACCTTCCGCGAACTGACCCTGGCCGCGATCCTCACCTCCGGCGACAACACGACTTTGCCGATGGTCGTCTGGGGCCTCTGGCAAGGGGGCGGACTGGGACAGGCCTCTGCGCTCGCCATGATCATGCTCGCCGCCATGGCGCCGCTGATCGCACTTTACTGGATGATCGCCCGGCGCACCGGGCTGATGGCCTCGTCATAACCGGACTTTCAAGGACAATCATGATCCGGATCGAAAACCTTCGCATGAGCTACCGGTCGGGCGGCGCACCTGTGCCCGCCATCCAGGATGTCTCGCTGGATATCGAACCAGGGCAGTTCTACACGCTGCTCGGCCCCAGCGGCTGCGGCAAGACCACGACCTTGCGCTGCGTTGCCGGGCTGGAAGAGCCCGACAGCGGCGAAATCACCGTCGGCGACAAACTGGTCTTTTCTTCGAACCAGGGCGCCTGGGTACCGCCCTATCGCCGCAACATCGGCATGGTGTTCCAGTCCTATGCGATCTGGCCGCACATGAGCGTGTTCGAGAATGTCGCCTTTCCGCTGAAGAACGACAGCACCCGTGTTCCGCGCGAGGAGATGCGCAAGCGCGTGCTCGACGCGCTCGCCCTCGTCAAGCTCGATGCCTATGCGGATCGTCCGGCCCCCCATCTCAGCGGCGGCCAGCAGCAGCGGCTGGCGCTGGCACGCGCCCTCGTCGGCGAGCCGAAAGTCCTGCTGCTCGACGAACCGCTCAGCAATCTCGATGCGAAACTGCGCGAAGAGATGCGCGTGGAACTGCGCGAACTCGCCAAGCGGTTGAACGTCACCACCCTGTTCGTCACCCACGAGCAACTCGAAGCGCTGACCATGTCGGACGTGGTCGCGGTGATGAAGGACGGCAGGATCATCCAGTCCGGCACACCGGCCGAAATCTATTCGCAACCACGCAGCGCTTTTGTCGCGAAATTCATCGGCCGTAGCAACATCATCCCCGGGCGCGTGATGGACAGATCGCAGGGAGAAGCCCTCGTTCAGACCAGTCTCGGCCAAATCAGATGCCGTGATGGCGGCACGGGCAATGAGGTCGTCCTCGCAGTGCGCCCGGAAGACGTCAAGATCGTGCCGACAGGTACGCCCGGCGCCGACAATGTCTTTGAAGGCCACGTCGAGCGCTCGCTCTTCTTCGGCGAATGCGTTGAATCCGTTGTCCGCGTCGGCGACGTCTCGCTGCAGCTCCGCCTGCACCCGCAGGATGCTCCCACCGGCGGCGACGTCATCCGCTTCCGCCTGCCGCAGAAGCGATGCCTCGCCTTGAGCGCGGACTCCTAATTCGTTTCGTCAACGCGTCGTACAAAGGATCTGATGCATGCTGGATCTGGTCATTGTTGGAGCGGGTATCGCAGGTCTGATCGCGGGCAACCGGGCAGCCGAACTTGGCTGTCGCGTCGCGGTGCTGGAAGCGGGCACAGATCGCTATCTCTGCAACAGCCGTATCGCCACCGGCTCGCTGAATTTCGCCCATAGCAATCCCGAGCTGCCCCCTGCCCAGCTCGTCGACGCCATCAATGCCGACACTGAGGGCCACGCCGATCCGGCGCTGGCGGCCGCCATCGCCGCCGTCGCCGGGCGCGGTCTGCAATGGCTCAAGGACAACGGCGCGCAATTCGTCCGCCAGGAAATGCAGGGCAAGATGTCATGGATGCTGGCGCCGCCACGCAGCCTGGTGCCGGGGCTCGACTGGCGCGGACGCGGCGCCGACGTTCTGCTGGATGAGCTCGCGGCACGACTGAAGGCGCGCGGCGGCGAGCTGATGACGGACACGCGAGCCCAGTCCCTGATTGTGAAAAGCGGTCGCGTCTGCGGCGTCACGGCACAATCGAACGGCAACCAGATATCGATCGAAGCCCGCAATGTGGTGCTCGCTGACGGCGGCTTTCAGGGCAATGCCGAAATGGTGGGACGCTATATCTGCGGCCATCCGGAAAAGCTGGTGCAGCGCTCGGCCGGGACCGGGCTGGGCGACGGCATCCGCATGGCCGCGGCGATCGGCGCGAAGCTCGTCGACATGAACCGCTTCTATGGCCACCTGCTGTCCAGGGCAGCCTTCCAGAACGCCAGTCTCTGGCCATACCCGACCCTGGACAGCATGACCAACGGCAGCATTCTCGTCGGCCGCGATGGCAAGCGCCTCTTCGATGAGGGGCTTGGCGGCATCACGCTTTCCAACCTGATCGCGGAAATGGACGATCCTGCTTCAACTTGGATCATCTTCGACGAGGAGATCTGGACGACGACCGGGTACGACGAGGTCGTGCCCGCCAATCCGCATCTGATCGAAGCAGGCGGCACTGTGGTTTCAGCAAACACGTTAGAGGAACTGGCAGCGAGAACCGGCCTTCCCGCAGGCGCGCTCGCTTCAACTGTTTCGACTTACAACAAGGCTGTCGCGGATGGGCGCGCCGACCGGCTGGTCCCGCCGCGCTCGCTTGGGCGGCGCTTCGGCGTGATCAGGAACGCCGCCGAGCGCGTTCCAGTGCGGCCGGTCCAGCGCGCGCCGTTTTATGCCGCGCCGCTCGCGGTCGGCATCACCTGCACGATGGGCGGGCTGGCGATCGATGTCCATGCGCGCGTCATCCGTAACGACGGCACGCCCATTCCAGGGCTCTACGCCGCCGGCCAAACCTCGGCCGGTCTGGAAGGCGGCCCGATCGCCGGATACATCGGCGGCCTCGCGAAATCATATTGCACGGCACTGCTGGCGGCGGAGGCGATTTCCAGCAGCCAGAATGGGAGGCTTTCGTGAGACTATGCCGGTTCGCAGGCGGCTACGGCCTGCTTCAGGGTGATGAGGTTGTCGATATCACCCGACACGTTCCCGCCATTGGCGACACCATCGGCGATCCGCTGGTGCACGCCCTGCCGCGGCTGGAAGCGCTGGACACGAAAGGCCTGGCGCAGGCCAGTCGCCGTCGTGCCGCCGATGTCAAACTCCTCAGCCCGGTCCGCAATCCAACCAAGATCCTGGCCGCGCCCAACAACTATCGCGAACACACCGCTGAGATGCAGCATGTCGATCCGAACGCCGGCGCGCGGATGGCCAACATGGAAGAGGCCGGCTTCTTTCTGAAAGCAACCTCGTCGCTTGTCGGCCCGTCGGAAGGCATCGTCCAGCGCTTTCCGGAACGCCGCACCGACCACGAAGTCGAACTCGTCGTCGTGATCGGCGAGGTCATCTCGCAGCCGGTCGAAGCCGCCCATGTGGCGCGCTTCATCGCCGGCTACAGCATCGGCCTCGACATCACCTTGCGCGGCCCCGAAGAGCGCAGCCTACGCAAATCGATCGACACCTATACCGTACTCGGCCCGACACTGGTGACGCCTGACGAAGCCGGCGACGTGCCAGAGAGCCGGATGCGGCTGTCGGTCAACGGCGAATTGCGCCAATCGACGCTGTTGTCGGACATGGTGTTCAATGTCGAGGAGCAGATCGCCTACGCGTCGCGCTTCTACACGCTCTATCCCGGCGATCTCATCTACACCGGCACGCCCTCAGGCGTCGGCCCGATCCGCCCCGGCGACGTCATTCATGCCGATATTTCCGGGCTCGGCGAGATGGAAGTTCACGTGCGGTAGGAACACAAGCCACAGGGAGAAACGCAATGCCAGTCACCAAGATCAACCAGCCGAAAGAGCGCTGGGACGAACTCTTCGCACCCTCGTCCGCACTGGCGATGATCACCACCGTCGATGCCTCGGGCCGCGTCAACGCAGCCTCTTTCGGCACCTGCACGCGGGTCTGTCACAACCCCGTCTACATCGCCTTCACCGTCGGCGCCCACAAGGACACGGCCGCCAATATCTTGGCGACGCGCCAGTTCACCGTGAACCTGCCCAAGTTCGATCGCGCCATCCTCGAGAAGGTCTGCGTGGTCAGCCTGCCGTTCGAGCGCGGCGTCAACGAGATCGAGCGCGCCGGCCTGACCAGCCTGCCAGCCACGCAGATCAAGCCGCCCCGCATCGCCGAGTGCCCGCGCCACTTCGAATGCGAGGTCGAATGGACGCAGGAATGGACCGGCCGCCTGATGGTCTGCGGCAAGGTCGTCGCCGCCTCCGTGGACAGCGATTGCCTGCGCAAGGACGGCTCGCTGATCTGGGATGCCGCCCGCCCGGCGCATTTCTGCGGCCATCCCTATGGCGCAAAGTTTGTCTCAGCTTTTCAGTATATTGAGGTCGACGTCCCCTACGAAGGCCCCGAGGCCGCGCTGTTCAACACCTGAGCGGCTGCGCGCGCAGCGCATTGCCGCTTTGAATTAAAGAATTCTGGAATTCATCCAAGGATCGTGCCTCAATCTCTTCATAGGGAACATGTCCCTGGGAGAGAAACGATGCTGAACCGTAGAACCGCCTTGCGGGGCGGAGCGGCTCTGCTGGCCGGCGGCGGAATGATCGGTGGATCATCGCTCGCAAGCCTTGCAGCCGAACTCGTAACGCTGCCCTTCGACAACGGCGAGCGGCCGATCGTCAAATATCCGCAGAAGCGCCCGATGATCGGCCTTACCAGCCGGCCGCCGCAGCTTGAAACGCCTTTCTCGGTCTATAACGAAAACATCATCACGCCGAATGATGCATTCTTCGTGCGCTACCATCTGGCCGATATCCCGCTGGAGATCGATCCGGACAAGTTTTTTGTCGAGATCAAGGGCAAGGTCGACAAGCCCCTCAAACTGTCGCTCGCCGACATCAAGAAAATGCCATCGATCGAGCTCGTGGCCGTCAATCAGTGTTCGGGCAACAGCCGCGGCTTCTTCAATCCTCGCATCGCCGGCGGCCAGCTCGGCAACGGCGCCATGGGCAATGCACGCTGGAAGGGCGTACCGTTGAAAGCCGTGCTGGAGAAGGCCGGCGTTCAGGCCGGCGCCAGGCAGGTCACATTCGCGGGCATGGATGGGCCGGTCATCGACAAAACGCCGGACTTCGCCAAGGCGCTCGATATCGACCATGCCCGTGACGGCGAGGTGATGCTGGCCTATGCCATGAACGGACAGGATCTGCCGATGCTGAACGGCTATCCGTTGCGGCTGGTCGTGCCCGGCTATTACGGCACCTACTGGGTCAAGCACCTCAACGAGATCACCGTGCTGGACAGCGTGTTCGACGGCTTCTGGATGAAATCGGCCTATCGTATTCCCGACAACGAGTGCAATTGCGTCGAGCCCGGAACCGCGCCAAAGACGACCATCCCGATCAACCGGCTGACAGTGCGATCCTTCATCACCAGCCTTGTTGACGGCGCCAAGGTGAAGGCCGGCGCCGAAACGCGCCTGCGCGGCATCGCTTTTGACGGCGGCAAGGGCATCAAGATGGTGGAAGTCTCGACCGACGGCGGCAAGACATGGCGGCCCGCGGCGCTTGGCAGAAACCTCGGCAAATACTCTTTCCGCGAGTGGCACTTGGCAGTGAAATTGCCGGCAGGCGAACACCAGTTGAAGGTCCGCGCCACCAGCAACGATGGCAAGGCGCAGCCGCTGGAGGCGCTCTGGAATCCAGCCGGCTATCTGCGCAACGTGGTCGAAACCACGCGCGTCACAGCGGCTTGAGGAGAATGGCCATGAAACGATCCTCACCATTCCTCCTCGCGGGCCTCGTTGCGCTTGGCGTCGGCTCCGGCCTTGTCGCCGTCAACGCCAAGCCGGTCACCTACACGCTTCCCGACGAGAGCGCGGCGTTCAAGCCCGGCCCCAACCTGGAGGTCGTGCAGAACAACTGCTCGTCCTGCCATTCGTCCGATTACATCAAGACCCAACCAGAAGGCCCGAAGTTCAAGAAAGACTTCTGGCAGGCCGAAGTGACCAAGATGATCAATGTCTACGGCGCGCCGATCGAGGCGAAGGATGTCGACAAGATCGTCGAGTACCTCGCAGCGACTTATTGAGCGCACTTGCATCTGGTCCCTGTAACGCAGGAGCCGGATGCATCAGGTCACTGCGTGGCAGCATCGCTCACGGCGGCCAGAAACGTCTCCAGCTGCGCGGCCGCGCCATCCGGCACGGCGAGCCCATGGCGCGGATAGATGGCGCTGGCACTATAGGCGCTTGAATTATAGGTCAGCCAGACTTTGCCTTCGTCATCCTGCCAGACGAGTGCCTTCATCGGCAGGTCGATGGCCAGCGTTGCGCTCTTCGTCATTGGCCCCGTGCCGCCGCCCGGATTGCCGAAAATGATCACCGTACGCGGCCGCATCTGCAATCCTGCGGCCTTTGCCGCGGCGGCATGATCGATCCGGCTGAAGACTATCCATCCACCTGCAGCCTTCGCCTTGATGGCGGCCTCGAACTTGTCGATTGTATCGTCGACCGAATGTTTGCTCGGCCTGCTGATCAAACCGCTGTCAGATGACGACATGCAAAGTCTCCACCGCGCCTACTCTTCGCCGCGCTCCTTGCGCAGCTTGTCCCAATACTCCAGGCGCTTGCGCACTTCACGCTCGAAACCGCGTTCGACCGGGTCATAGAGCTTCTGCCGTCCGAGCTTGTCGGGCCAATAATTCTGGCCGGAAAAAGCCTCCGGCTCGTCATGGTCATAGCGGTAGCTCTCGCCATAGCCCTCCGCCTTCATCAGCTTGGTCGGGGCGTTGAGGATGACCTTGGGCGGCATCAGCGAGCCATGCTGCTTGGCAAGCGCCATGGCGGCGCCCCAGGCCGTATAGGCGGCATTCGACTTCGGCGCCGAGGCCACATAGATCACCGCATTGGCGATGGCGAGTTCGCCTTCGGGAGAGCCCAGAAAATCATAGGCGTCCTTCGCAGCATTGGCGATCACCAGCGCCTGCGGATCGGCAAGGCCGATATCCTCCACCGCCATGCGCACGACCCTGCGCGCAATGAACAACGGGTCCTCGCCCGCATCGAACATGCGCGCCAGATAATACAGCGCTGCGTCCGGATCGGAGCCGCGCACGGATTTATGCAGGGCGCTGATGAGGTTGTAATGGCCCTCCTGCGCCTTGTCGTAGATCGGCGCCCGGCGCTGCACGATCTCGCCGAGTTTCGCCGTATCGAAGATCTCGCCCTCGCCAGCCGCCCGCCAGATTTCTTCCGCCAAGGTCAGCGCCGCGCGCCCGTCGCCATCGGCCATGCGCACGAGCGTGGCGCGCGCGCCCTCATCCAGCGGCAACGGCTTGCCCTCGACCTGTTCGGCCCGGCTCAGCAGCTTGCCGATCGCCTCTTCATCGAGCGCACGAAACGTCAGTACACGGGCGCGCGAAAGCAGCGCCGCGTTGAGTTCGAACGACGGATTCTCCGTCGTGGCGCCGATCAGGGTGATCGTGCCATCCTCCATCACCGGCAGAAACGAATCCTGCTGAGCCCGGTTGAAACGATGAATCTCGTCGACGAACAGCAGGGTAGCGCGGCCGGTCGCGCGCGTCTTGCGCGCCGTCTCAAACACCTTCTTCAGATCGGCGACGCCCGAGAAAATCGCTGAAATCTGCACGAACTCAGTCGCTGTTTCATGGGCCAGCAGGCGCGCCACCGTGGTCTTGCCGGTGCCGGGCGGTCCCCAAAAGATTAACGACCCCATGGAGCCGGCTTTGATGAGTCGCGTCAGCGCCCCATCAGGACCCAAAAGATGGTCCTGACCGGCCACTTCGGCGAGCGTTTGCGGCCGCATACGGTCCGCAAGCGGCCTCGGCACATTTTTCTCAAGCCCTGCAGATACAAAGAGATCGGACATATTCTGACCCGTAATGGGACAATTGCTACGCTTTGTTAACAGTTCATTTACAAAGTTTAATCAAGTTAACCATGTTTCCTTCATCTTACGACATGCATCGGTTTCTTAGGACGCCGTTACTCGAAGGAAAGGACGCCGAGGGACGGCTGTAACAAAGGGGATAGGATATGCGCATTATTGCTCTAGTCACCCAAAAGGGTGGTTCGGGAAAAAGCACAATCGCCTCATCGCTCGCAGTGGCTGCGGCAGAAGCTGGCGAGAAAGTCATCGTCGTTGACATGGACCCGCAGGCTTCGCTGACACGCTGGTCACGCGCTCGTAAAGACACCAACGTCGGCGTCACCGCCATTGCTCCTGGCAAACTGCCGAGCGCCCTCTCCGCCATGGAAAAGGCCGGCGTCACGCTTGTCGTCCTCGACACGCCCGGCACCGATTCCATTGCTTCCGCCTCCGCCATGAAAGCCGCCGACCTCTGCATCATCCCGGCTCGGCCGAACGCCTTTGATCTATGGGCGAGCGAGACGACCCGCAAGCAATTGCGCAGCCTGCGCAAGGAATATGCCTTCCTGCTCAACCAGTGCCCGCCGGCTCAGCAGAGCGCCCGCGTCGAACAGGGCGTGGAAGCGCTTGAGGCCATGGGCGGCCTGCTCAATCCGCTGATCCGCGCCCGCGTCGACTATCAGGAAGCCACCCGGCTCGGCCTTGGCGTCACCGAACTTCATGCCTCCGGCGAAGCCGCCGAGGAAATCCGCAAGCTCTGGTCTTCGCTCAAGCGCCGCCTGAACAAAGGCAAGGCGCCGGTTCGCAAGGCCGCTTGAATTATCTGAGGCCAAGACCGCAAGCCACCCCGGACGGGTTCCACCTGTCCGGGGTTTTTCGTTGCCTAGCCGTTGATCACTGTGGTGAACAACTGCCCGCCGCGTCCAATGGTGATCTGCCAGAACAGCCTGCGCTGCGATGTCGCCTGTTCCATATCCTTCGTACGCCCGATCTTGGCGTCATTGATCGAGACGATCACATCGCCCTTCTGCAGGCCAAGCGATTGTGCATTCGACCCGTCGGCGACATCGGTGACGACAACGCCGTCATGCACTTGCTCGATCGAAAACTCCTCCGCCACTGCCGGCGAATAATTGACGAACGTCGCGCCGATAAAGGGCGAACGGCCGGAGCTGATCTTGATCTCTTCACGCGGCGGCAGTTCGGGCGCCACCTGCAGCTTCAGCGGCAGCATGATCGGCTTGCCGCCGCGCAGGATGCCCAGGCCCGCCGTGCCTCCGATAGTCTTGGTGCCGAGACGGAAACCCAGGCTTTCCGGATCTTCCACCGCCTGACCGTCAACCGCGGTAATGACATCGCCACGTTTCAAGCCCGCGTGCTCGGCCGCGCTCTTCTCGATCACGTCCGCAACCAGCGCACCGGCGGGACGATCGAGCCCGATCGAATCGGCGATCTCCCGCGACACGCTCTGCAAGGTCGCGCCCAGCCACGGACGACGCACCTGCCGGCCGCCACCCTTGGCGGTGGCCACCACGACTTTCACCATGTTGACCGGGATGGCGAAGCCGATGCCGACAGAACCACCCGAGCGGGAATAGATCGCCGAATTGATGCCGGTCAGACGGCCGTTCATATCGACCAGCGGGCCGCCTGAATTGCCGGGGTTGATGGCGGCATCCGTCTGGATGAAGAAGCCATAGTCGGAAATGCCGACCTGGGTGCGCGCCAGCGCGGAGACGATGCCCTGCGTCACCGTCTGGCCGACGCCGAACGGATTGCCGATGGCAAGCACCACGTCGCCGACTTCCAGTGCATCGGAATCACCGATCTCAAGCGCCGGAAAATCCTTGCCGCCTTTCAGGCGCAGGATGGCGAGATCCGTACGCGGATCACGCAGGATGATTTCGGCCTCGAATTCACGCCGGTCGGAGAGCGCGACTTTCACATCGGTCATCCCGTCGATCACATGATTGTTGGTGACGACCAGACCGGTGGGATCGACGATGACGCCGGAGCCGAGCGACTGCTGCGTCTGCGGACGGCCGTTCTGACCGAAGAACTGGCGGAAGAACGGATCATCGAACAAGGGATTCTGCGGACGCTTGTCAGTCCGCGAGGCATAGACATTGACGACGGCGGGAACGACTCTTTTGACCACCGGCGCGTAGGATAGAACGATCTGCTGTCGGCTGTCGGGCACCTGCCGCTGCACCGCCTGGGCGAAGGCGGAAGCGCCGGGCAGAGCGCTGAACAGAAGCGCGGAAAGCAGTATCGCAGGAAGGGCAGCGAAACGACGAACGGTCATGGGTCCAAGTCCTGGGTAGATATCCTGGGGTCGATATCTTGGGTCGATATCCTGGATCGATTGTCTGAAAAAGGTCGATTCGGAAATAAGTCCAAAGCTAAATCCGTTTCGACTCTGCCCCAAATGCACGGCGCAAAAAAGGCGCGAACCAGCCGCATGGTCAACACCATTTGACGCCGCCTGCGACAGGTCGTCAGCGCCCTTTGGCTGCCTCCAGCAAGCGGACGATTTCGGCCTGCCCCCGCCGGCGCGCATGGGCAAGCGGCGTCACCCCGTCCCGGTCGGCCAGATTGACGTTGGCGCCGGCCGCCAGAACCAGCTTGGTTGCCGCGACATGCCGCGGCCCGCCGTTGCCCAGAATCACGATCTCAAGCAGGCAGGTCCAGCCCAGATTGTTGACCAGATTGACGTCGATCTTGGATTTCCTGGTCAGAAGCGCGATCGTCTCCACATGGCCGCGCTCGCAGGCGGGGATCAGCGCGCTGCCACCATAACGGTTGCGCAGCCTGAGATCCGGCGCCCGCTCGGGGGGCAGCGCCAACATCGCCTCAAGCATGGCTGTACGGCCCAAGGCGCCGGCCAGCAGCCAGGGCGTATCCTTATTGGCGGCCACGGCATTGACATCGGCGCCCCGCGCCAGAAGCGCCTTGAAGACCTCCAGATGGTCCCCCGCGACAGCGAGCAGCAAAGCCGTCTGCTTCTGCCCGTCAACGCTGTCGACGCCAATCCCGGCATCGAGCGCGACGTTCAGAGCCTTCAGGTCGCCCCGCGCTGCCGCCGTATGCAGATTGCGACTGGCGGGCTGCGCCGCAGCCGGCATCACCGAGAAAACCGCCAGCACGGCGAAGAGGAAGGCAAAGCGCATGCGGACCTCATGGAAGGAAGGCAAGCGATCATACGCTGAACCAGCCGATCACAGAAGCCTGCCTCTCGATTGCAACAGGCCTTCAATCCAGCAACTCCAATGTGCGCTCATCGGGCTGTCCGCCGTAGAACTGGTCCAGAGCTTCGGCAAACAACGCTCGATCAGGTTGCTCCGAAGCGGCGGCTCCAAACAGCGTCAGGCACGAACGAAACTTCAGATCATCGGGCGAGCCCAGAATCCGCAAGGCCGACTTACCCTTATGGGAAAGCATGAGACGCACGTCGAGGCGCAGGCGTCCGCCCAGCATCGGGTCGGCCAGATAGCGCCGCGCCTGTGCGAGATCGCTGATGGCGTATTGCCGTGCCATGGCCGAATGGCCAAGACCGGTCAATTGCGGGAAGACGAACCACATCCAGTGGCTGCGCTTCTTTCCGTCTGTGAGTTCAGCCGTGACCTGCGCGCGGATTGGCGCCTGCGCTTCGACAAATCTTGTCAATTCTGCATCGCTCATGAAAGCGCCTCCTTCCAACACGAATTTGCGGTAAGTTCCGCCAAGTCCAGAATTGTCACCGTCAGGTCGAACATGGCTCCCGCGATCACAGGCTTGAATCATATTACCTTGGCCGTCAGCGATGTCCGCCGCTCGATCGCATTCTACGAGACCGTGCTCGGTTGCACTCTCGCAGCGGAATGGCCGGAGGGCGCCTATCTGGAGGCCGGTAGACTCTGGCTGTGCTTGTCCTACGACATGGCCGCAAGAAAAGCGCCGCATCCGGATTATAGCCACATCGCATTCTCAGTGACGCCCGAAGACTTTGCTCCTCTCAGCGCCCGCATAGGGGCACAGTGCGAAATCTGGAAAGCCAACACAAGCGAAGGTGGCTCCATTTACTTCCTGGATCCCGATGGCCACAAACTGGAGCTGCACATCGGCACTCTCACCTCACGGCTCGACAGTTATCGCAACGACCCATCGAAGGGTGTTCGGATATTCCGGCGCTCCGCCACCGAGCACTTCGACTGAGATCACGACGCCGCAACGAATGTATGGAGAAACCATGAAATGGCGTCCGCACCCTGCCATCAGGGTCATAGCGCTCGGCCTGCATTGGCGCGACGACAGCCTGCTGGCCGTTGAAATCCTCGACGACGCCGGCCGCGTCAAAGGCGTGCGTCCGCTCGGCGGTGGCGTCGGTTTCGGTGAGACATGGCAGGTGGCGCTCGCGCGCGAATTTCAGGAAGAGCTCGGCGTCGACGTCGAAGTCGGCGCCGAGACCATTGTGATAGAAAACATCTACGCCCACGAAGGCCACATCGGCCACGAAGTAGCGTTTCTCGCGGAAGTTAAATTCCCCAAAGGCGCATTCGCCAGCGAGAGCGCCATTCACTTCCAGGAAGACAACGGCGACAGATGCATCGCCCGCTGGTTCCCCCTGGCCGACCTCATGAGCGGCGCTATCCCCCTCTTCCCGGCCGGGCTTAAGGATCGGCTACCAGCCATGCGTGGCGCGTGACCGCGCACCTCAATGCGCTGGCACCGACGACGTTTCCTTGTCATGGCTGCCAAAGCGTTCGATCATCGTGGCGCTGGCCGCGTTGAGGCCGACAACTTCAACCACATGGCCTCGCCGGCGCGCTTTCTGCACCACCCTGTCGAGTGCGGCGACGGCCGAGATATCCCAGAAGTGCGCGGCGCTGACATCGATGACAATCTTCTTCACAGGCTCCAGCACGTCGACAGATTCTGCAAATGTCCCGGCGGAGGCGAAGAAGACCTGACCTTCGACCATATAGGTGCGCAGCCTTCCGTCATCCGACAGGGACGATGAAACGCGGCTCAGCCGTGCGACCTTGCCGGCGAAGAAGACGCCGGATAGCAGCACGCCGATAAGAACACCGATCGAGAGATCACCGGTCGCCACCACTGCGACGACGGTTGCCAGCATCACGATCGAGGATGACATCGGGTTGGTGCGCAGCCGCGCCAGCGAACGCCAGGAGAATGTGTTGATCGACACCATGATCATCACCGCCGTTAACGCGGCAACCGGCACGATCGCCAACAGGTCCTGGAGCAGCACCAACAGCACCAGGAGAAACGCCCCCGCCGTCAATGTCGAAAGGCGGCCGCGGCCGCCCGACGACACGTTGATGACCGACTGGCCGATCATCGCGCACCCGCCCATACCGCCGAACACCGCCGACGCCATATTGGCAACGCCCTGGCCCATGCACTCACGATTCTTGTTGCTTGGCGTATCCGTCATGTCATCGACGATCTGTGCGGTGAGCAGGGATTCAAGAAGGCCCACGGCCGCCAGGGTCAGGGAGATCGGCAGCAGGATGCGCAAGGTCTCCAAGGTCAAAGGAACATCGGGCAGACCGAAGCTCGGCAATGTCGAAGGCAAGGCGCCCAGAGCGGACACGGTGCGCACATCGAGCTTGAAGACAACGCTGACAATCGTGACGACGACGATCGCAACCAATGGTGACGGCACCGCTCTTGTAATGCGCGGGAAGAGATAAATGATCGCAAGGCCGAGCGCGATCAGGCTGTAGGTGGCCACAGGCACGTTCACGAGCTGCGGCAATTGCGCCAGGAAGATCAGGATGGCGAGGGCGTTGACGAACCCCGTCATGACCGATTGGGACACGAAGCGCATCACGCGGCCGAGCTGAAGCAGCCCGGCAATGATCTGGATAACGCCCATGAGGATCGTCGCGGCGAAGAGATATTGCACGCCATGTTCACGCACCAGTGGTCCCATCAGCACCGCCGTGGCAGCCGTGGCGGCCGAGATCATCGCGGCACGTCCGCCAACGAAGGCGATCACGCAGGCGATGACAACGGAGGCGTATAATCCAACCTTGGGATCGACGCCGGCGATAACGGAAAAGCCGATCGCTTCAGGGATGAGCGCGAGAGCGACAACAATACCAGACAACATGTCGGCGCGACTGTTTGAAAACCAGTCGCGCCGCAGGGACGAAGACAAAATCATGAGAAGAATTTCCGCAAGAGCGAGTGATCAGCGCCGGATGGCTGCTGATGGATCGGTCGTCAATTGCGTGGTCCGGCGGATCGGCGGCCGGAAGAGCCACCCGGAATTTCACCGGGTCCAATCGAATAATCCTTGCTAGCGCAGATGGCTATTGCAACGCAACAAGCAGACAAAAGAAAAGAGCGGCCCGAAGGCCGCTCTCGAAATTCTCTGAACTGCTGCAAGCCTCAGGCTGCGGCAGACGCGTTCTCGCGCTCGCCCTGCACCGGGCCGGAATCCTTGCCGCGCGCATCGACGTCGCGGTCAACGAATTCGATCACAGCCATCGGCGCGTTGTCGCCGTAGCGGAAGCCCGCCTTCAGCACGCGCGTATAGCCGCCGTTGCGGCTCTGGTAGCGCTTGCCGAGCACTTCGAACAGCTTGCCGACGAGGGCAACGTCCTTGATCTGCGAGATCGCCTGGCGGCGGGCATGCAGGTCGCCGCGCTTGCCCAAGGTCACCAGCTTCTCGACCACGGGGCGAAGGTCCTTTGCCTTCGGCAGGGTGGTGACGATCTGCTCGTGCTTGATCAGGGCCTGGCACATGTTGGCGAACATCGCCTTGCGGTGTTCGGCGGTGCGGTTGAAACGGCGCTTCTGGCGTCCGTGGTACATGGCGATACTCCTTCATTGTTACAGCCGCCGTGCCAAGGTACGGCCGTTCCTTATTCCTCGTGCTTATGCCCGAGGCGGTGAACCCTGACGCTGATGCGTCAGGGGATCGGATCAATAATGCTCTTCGAACCGCTTGGCGAGTTCGTCGATGTTTTCCGGCGGCCAGCCCGGCACTTCCATGCCCAGATGCAGACCCATCTGCGCCAGCACTTCCTTGATCTCGTTGAGCGACTTGCGGCCGAAGTTCGGCGTCCGCAGCATCTCGCCTTCCGATTTCTGGATCAGGTCGCCGATGTAGACGATGTTGTCGTTCTTCAGGCAGTTCGCCGAACGTACGGAGAGTTCGAGCTCGTCCACCTTCTTGAGCAGCGCCGGGTTGAAGGCGAGCTCGGGGATCGACGGCGCGGCTTCCTCGCGCTTCGGCTCGTCGAAGTTGACGAACACGTTGAGCTGGTCCTGCAGGATGCGCGCGGCATAGGCCACTGCATCTTCCGGGCTGATCGCGCCGTTTGTCTCGATCGTCAGGGTCAGCTTGTCATAGTCGAGGATCTGGCCTTCGCGCGTGTTCTCGACGCGGTAGCTGACCTTCTTGACCGGCGAATAGAGGCTGTCGACCGGGATGAGGCCGATCGGCGAATCCTCGGCGCGGTTGCGGTCGGCAGGCACATAGCCCTTGCCGCTCGTGACCGTGAACTCCATGCGGATTTCAGCGCCGTCGTCGAGCGTGCAGATCACCAGATCCGGGTTGAGCACCTGGACGTCGCCGGTGACGGCAATGTCGCCGGCCGTCACAGCGCCCGGACCCTGCTTCTTCAGGATCATGCGCTTCGGGCCGTCGCTCTGCATCTTGATGGAGATGTCCTTGATGTTCAGGACGATGTCCGTCACATCTTCGCGCACGCCGGGGATCGAGGAGAACTCATGCAGCACGCCGTCGATGTGGACGGAGCTGATGGCGGCGCCCTGCAACGACGACAGGAGAATGCGGCGCAATGCGTTGCCAAGCGTCAAGCCGAAGCCGCGCTCGAGCGGCTCCGCGACAACCGTCGCAAAACGCTTGGTATCGTCGCCCAAGGCCACTTCGAGCTTGGTCGGCTTGATAAGTTCCTGCCAGTTTTTCTGAATCACGACAGCGCCTTTCTATCGGGCCCGCAGGCATATCGGTCCGTCGACCCTGGCCTGCGGCGTCGGGAAATTAAGAAGCTGCGCCACCCGTCGGCGACGCGGCATGACTTTAGAAATCAGACGCGACGACGCTTGCGCGGACGGCAGCCGTTATGCGGGATCGGCGTCACGTCGCGGATCGACGTCACGGTGAAACCGGCAGCCTGCAGGGCGCGCAATGCGGACTCACGGCCCGAACCCGGACCGGACACTTCGACTTCGACCGTGCGCACGCCATGTTCCGAGGCCTTGCGCGCCACGTCTTCCGCCGCCATCTGCGCGGCATAGGGAGTCGATTTACGCGACCCCTTGAAGCCCATCGTGCCGGCCGACGACCAGGCAATCGTATTGCCCTGCGCGTCCGAGATGGTGATCATGGTGTTGTTGAACGTGGAGCTCACATGAGCGACGCCCGAAGCGATATTCTTACGTTCGCGGCGGCGAACGCGCGTTGCATCTTTTGCCATCTTTGTACTCAGTCCTTCTGGCGCGCCCGTAATGCCAGGCGCTAGGGCTCAATGTTGGCCGGCGTAAACCGGCTTGGGAAAAGCGGGGACCAAGGTCCCCGCAAAGTCGAAATTACTTCTTCTGCGCAGATTACTTCTTCTTACCGGCGATCGGCTTCGCCTTACCCTTGCGGGTACGTGCGTTGGTGTGCGTGCGCTGGCCACGGACCGGCAACTGACGGCGATGACGCAGGCCGCGATAGCAGCCCAGATCCATCAGACGCTTGATGTTGACGGCCACTTCACGGCGAAGATCACCTTCCACCATATAGTCGCGGTCGATGGTCTCGCGGATCTGCAGCACTTCGGCGTCGGTCAATTGCGAGACGCGACGATCCGCCGGGATGTTCACTTTCTCGCAGATCTCGGCCGCATTTTTGGCGCCAATGCCGTGGATATACTGCAGCGCAATAACCACGCGCTTGTTGGTCGGAATATTTACACCGGCGATACGCGCCATCTTCAGTCTCCATATAAGGCCAGACGTACAAGTCCTTTAAAGATCTTGTACTCCGGCGTTGCGAAAACCTGCGTCCGGTGGAGGCCGGCCCATGCAGGCGGTGATAAGTGGGTTAAAACGACCGAAAGGCCCCGTACCCTCGAACGAGGACACCGGACCACGCGATCTCTGTGATGGCGCGGATATATGGACTTAACCGGCGTGCGTCAACCCTAAACACGACGATTCTGTGAAATCCCCCGCTTTACCCCTGACTTAACCGGCCAAAGCCGCATCAATAGCCTTGGAAACCTCATCGATCGCGGCCATGCCGTCGATGACTTTCAGCGTGCCCCTGCCCCTGTAATACTCGGCTACAGGAGCTGTCTGCGCGCGATAGGCATCGAGCCGGGTCTTGAATGTCTCCGGATTGTCGTCGGCCCGTACGGTGCCACCGGCGGCCTTGGTCTCATCCGCCCGCTTTACGATGCGCGCCAGCAGTGCCTCTTCATCGACCTTGAGGCCGATGATGCCGTCGAGCTGCATGCTCTTTCTGGCCAGCATCTCGTCGAGCGCCTCGGCCTGGGCGACCGTGCGCGGAAAGCCGTCGAGAATGAAGCCGTTCTTGGCGTCGGGCTCGTTCAGCCGGTCGGAAATGATGCCGACCACGATGTCGTCGGACACCAGCGCGCCGGCATCCATCACCGCCTTCGCCTGCAGCCCGATCGGCGTCCCCGCCTTGACGGCGGCACGCAGCATGTCGCCGGTCGAAAGTTGCGGAATATTGTACTTCTTCATCAGCCTTTCGGCTTGCGTACCCTTCCCAGCCCCCGGCGGGCCGAGCAATATGAGCCTCATCGTCTTCTCCCCCGCAGCTTCGCTTTCTTCACAAGACCCTCATATTGCTGGGCCTGCAAATGTCCATGGACGTGCGCCACCGTATCCATCGTCACACTCACGACGATCAGCAGCGACGTACCACCGAAATAAAACGGCAGCGCGGCGTAAGATATAAGCATTTCAGGCAATAGACAGATAAGTGAGAGGTAAAGTGCGCCGATCACGGTGATGCGCGTCAACACCTGGTCGATGAACTGCGCCGTCCGTTCGCCGGGCCGAATGCCGGGAATGAAGCCGCCGTGCTTCTTGAGATTGTCCGCCGTCTCGGCCGGATTGAAGACAACCGCGGTGTAGAAGAAGGCGAAGAACACGATGAGGCCGATGTAGCACATCATGTAGAGCGGCCGGCCGTGGGCGAAATAGGCATTGACCGTCGCCAACCAGCCGGTTGCATCCGCCTGCGAGAAATTCGCCAGGGTCGTCGGCAGCAGCAGCAGCGAGGAGGCGAAAATCGGCGGAATAACGCCCGCGGTATTGAGCTTCAGCGGCAGGAATGAGGTCTGCCCCTCATACATCCGGTTGCCCACCTGGCGCTTGGGATAGGTGATCAGCAGGCGGCGCTGCGCCCGTTCCATATAGACGATGAAGGCCGTCACCACGAACGACATCAGAATGACGAAAATGATGATGCCTGTATTCAGCGCGCCCTGGCGACCGAGCTCCAGGGTCGAGACGATGGCTGAAGGAAACGCCGCCACGATGCCGGCGAAAATGATCAGCGACGAACCGTTGCCGATGCCGCGCGCGGTGATCTGTTCGCCGAGCCACATCAGGAACATGGTACCGCCGACCAGAGAGATCACGGTCGAAATCTGGAAGAACAGGCCCGGATTGGCGACGACGCCCTCCTGGCCCTGCAGACCGATCGATATGCCCCAGGCCTGGAACACCGCCAGCACCACGGTCAGGTAACGCGTGTACTGGTTGATGACCTTGCGGCCCTGCTCGCCTTCTTTCTTCAGGGCTTCGAACGACGGCACCACCGAGGTCAGAAGCTGGAGAATGATGGAGGCCGAGATATACGGCATGATGTTCAGGGCGAAGATCGCCATACGCTGAACGGCGCCGCCGGCGAACATGTTGAACAGCTCGAGCACACCCTGCTGCTTGCCGGTGAAGCTCTGCTCGAACGCCACCGGATCGATGCCGGGCAACGGAATATAAGTTCCGAGCCGGTAGATGATCAGCGCGCCAAGCGTGAACCAGATTCTCTTTTTGAGTTCCTCGGCTTTGCCGATGGCCGAGAAGTTAATCGAGGCTGCTAGCTGTTCGGCTGCCGATGCCATGTGAGCGCTCCGCTGGCGCGCCAGGCGCGCCGAATTCAAATGAGTCTGGACCTAAACACGGGAACGGGGCGAAAGGCCTGCACCTTCCGCCCCGTCCGAAATTATATGGCTATTCCGAACCCCGTTGAAAAGCCCGGAAGCCAGCGAGATCAGGCGCTTTCGGCGGGTGCGGCGTTAAGAAGCTTGACGCTGCCGCCAGCCTTCTCGATCGCCGCGATGGCAGATTTCGACGCTGCCGCCACTTCGAACGCCACTTTGGCCTTCAATTCGCCATTGCCGAGGATCTTCACGCCGTCGCGCGCCTTGGCGCAGACGCCGGCGGCGATCAGCGCTTCGAGCGTCACCAGCTTGGCGCCGTCGAGCTTGCCCGCTTCGATCGCCTGCTGCACGCGGCCGAGGTTGACCTCGTTATAGTCGGTCGAGAACGGAGCAGTGAAGCCGCGCTTCGGCAGGCGACGATGCACGGGCATCTGACCGCCTTCGAAGCCCTTGATGCGCACGCCCGAACGCGCCGTCTGGCCCTTGCCGCCACGGCCCGACTGCTTGCCCTTGCCCGAACCGATACCGCGACCAACGCGGGTGCGTTCCTTGGAGGAACCGGGATTGTCCCTGATGTCATTGAGTTTCATCGCTGGAACCCCTTACTTGCCGTCGACGACGCGCACAAGATGCGCGACTTTTGCGACCATTCCGCGAACGGCCGGGGTGTCCTCGATCGAGGAGCGGCGACCGATCTTGTCCAGGCCGAGCCCCTTCAACGTCGCGCGCTGTTCGCCCGGACGCCCGATGGCGCTTTTGGTCTGTTCAAGAGTGATGGTCTTCTTGGAAGAGTTGGTCATAAATCAGCCCTCCCTCAAGCATCGACGGCATCTGCATCGACGCCCTGACGGCGCGATTGCAGGGTGGAGACTTTGAGACTGCGGCGGGCCGCGACCGTGCGGGGCGAGTCTTCGTGCTTCAGCGCATCGAACGTGGCGCGCACCATGTTGTAGGGGTTGGACGACCCCTGCGACTTGGCGACGACGTCATGCACGCCGAGCGTTTCGAAGACAGCGCGCATCGGGCCGCCGGCGATGATGCCGGTACCAGCCGGAGCAGCGCGCACGACCACGCGGCCGGCGCCATGACGTCCGTGAACGTCGTGATGCAGGGTGCGGCCTTCACGCAGCGGCACGCGGATGAGACCGCGCTTGGCGGCTTCCGTTGCCTTGCGGATTGCTTCGGGAACTTCGCGGGCCTTGCCATGGCCGAAGCCGACGCGGCCCTTCTGGTCGCCGACGACGACGAGTGCGGCAAAGCCGAAACGCCGGCCGCCCTTCACAACCTTGGCGACGCGGTTGATGTGAACCAGACGGTCCACAAACTCGCTGTCGCGCTCTTCACGATCGCGGCGACCGCCGCCTTCAGAATCACGTGCCATACTTTTTCTTCCGTCACTTGCGCGGCCCGAAAATGGACCGCTCGCTGGGATTGCCCCGCCCTCTATCACAAGGGCGCGGAAACTTTTGGATTTAGAAGTCCAGTCCGCCTTCACGCGCACCGTCGGCGAGCGCTTTGACGCGGCCATGGTAATTATAAGAACCACGGTCGAAGACAACTTCCTTGATGCCGGCCTGAACGGCGCGTTCGGCAATCAGCTTGCCGATCGCCTTGGCTGCATCGACGTTCGCGCCCGTCTTCAGGGCCGAACGCTGGTCCTTCTCGAGCGAAGAAGCGGCGACAATCGTCGCGCCCTTCGCGTCGTCGATGATTTGCGCATAGATCTGCTTGGAAGACCGATGCACGGACAGACGCGGCTTGCCATAGGCACGCGCCTGGATTGAACGGCGAACGCGCGCCTTGCGGCGGGCGGTGGCCTGATTGCTGTTTGCCAT
>Ga0182744_1000773_pt1 | contig 29231 bp, 17 predicted proteins | sample eDN3rd30CKraftMG_FD_128525 | JGI IMG/M metagenome (GOLD analysis project Ga0182744, IMG submission 128525) | Enriched Miracle-Growth compost microbial communities from Emeryville, California, USA - eDNA 3rd pass 30_C Kraft MG (version 2) (version 2) ... | reverse complement strand
TGGTCGAAGTGATGGACGAGGGTGTGGGGCGAATCATGGCTGCATTGAAAGCGTACGATCTCGAGGAAAAAACGCTTGTCTTCTTTATCTCAGACAACGGCGCGGAACCCATCGGAAATAACGGTATGCTGAATGGCGCGAAGGGTAGTTTACTGGAAGGAGGCCATCGTGTGCCTGCAATAGCTTATTGGAAAGGCCGGATCTCCCCCGGGGAATCAAGCGAGACCTTATTGACAATGGACGTATTACCTACGGTATTATCCCTTTGTAATGCGGGAACACCTTCGTCTGTTGTGTTTGACGGTATCGATTTTTCTTCGATTTTATTCGACGGGAAAGGCGCTTCCACGCGGCGTACTGTTTTTTGGCGGTATAACAAACAGAAAGCGGCTCGAAACGGCAAATGGAAATTGTGGATCGATCAAGCGGATACCACCTTGTTTAACCTGGAGTCGGATCTCGGGGAAATAAAAGACGTGTCAGACGACTATCCGGATATAAAAAGGCAATTAGGCGATGCCCTCATTGAATGGGAACGTTCGGTGGGGCAACCCGAGGCAATGAAAACATTATAAAAAGGGATAAGTAATGAATAAGTTAGCTAGGCTGCTATGGGTGATTTCAATGGTAGCAACCCATATCAATGTAAATGCTCAGCGGGGAAAGCGGGATTCGCTGCCCAATGTGCTGATCATTCTGACGGATGACCAGGGATATCAAGATGTTTCTTACTATGGCACCAAGGATCTTCGTACACCGGCTATTGACGCATTGGTACAAGATGGCCTCCGATTCGATAATTTTTACGCAAATGCGCCTGTTTGTTCGCCAACCAGAGCATCCTTAATGACGGGCCGCTTTCCGGATCGTGCCGGGGTACCCGGTGTGATCCGCACGCACGCAACGGACAGTTGGGGGTTTTTGGACACGTCTGCGATGTTGCTTCCCGAAATGTTAAGAAGCAATGGATATCATACGGCGTTGATCGGCAAATGGCATTTGGGGTTGGAGGCACCCAATCTTCCAAACGACCGGGGGTTTCACTATTTTCATGGCTGGTTGGGGGATATGATGGACGATTATGTGGTTAAGAGAAGGCATGGGATGAACTACATGCGTGAGAATAAGACACTCATTGATCCACCGGGGCATGCTACTGATTTATTTACCCAATGGTCTGTTAACTATATTCACGAGCAGGCAGAAAGCGATGTGCCCTTTTTTCTGTATTTGGCTTATAACGCCCCTCATTTTCCGGTACAACCCCCGGACGAATGGCTAACGCGCGTACGTGAAAGGGAACCGGGTATCTCGGCAAAAAGGGTACGATTGGTGGCACTGATTGAACATTTGGACGATGGTATCGGAAAAGTGATTGCCGCGCTGAAAGAAACCGGACAATACGACAACACGTTGATCCTGTTTACAAGTGACAATGGCGGACTATTAGCGGACAGCGCTAATAATGGTCCATGGCGGGATGGAAAGCAAAGTGTCTATGAAGGCGGACTCCGTGTTCCTACAGGGGTTGTATGGAAGAAAAATATCCAACCGGGCAGCGTGACGGATTACCGCGCGATGACGATGGATATATTTGCGACATTGGCAGACTTAATTGGTGCATCACCGATAGCAGGAACAGATGGAGTAAGCTTTTTGCCCCTGTTGACCCACAAAAAGATGGCGGATGACAAAAATCGCCTGTTTTATTTTGTCAGAAGAGAAGGTGGAACGAGGTATGGAGGGCTTACCATTCAGGCCGTTCAACGGGGAGGGTGGAAGTTGCTGCAAAATAGTCCGTTTAGCAGGCAAGAGCTGTACGATTTGAATGCCGATCCTTACGAAACCAAGAATCTGATTGAGGAATATCCCGAGAAATACAAAGAACTGAACGGATTATTGATGAATCAGATACAACAGGGGGGTACGGTACCGTGGCAACCGACGAAAACAAAGTGAGATTGCGAATCCTATCCATTAATTTTAAACACATAAAATATGAGAACGATTGCTGATTATGTAAGCGGTTTTAACGGTCCGCGGGTCGGTTTGAGAACTGTTTTGTTGCTGATCATGGCGACGGTGCAGCAGGTAACTTATCTTTCTGCCCAAGAGTCGAATCGGAACCCCAATATCATTGTCATCTTTACCGATGACATGGGGTATGGAGACATCGGTGCATTCGGGCACCCGACCATCCGAACGCCCAACTTGGATCAAATGGCGTTTGAAGGGCAGCGGTGGACCAATTTTTACGTGGCGGCACCCGTATGCACACCCAGTAGGGCAGGATTATTGACAGGTCGCCTGCCAATCAGATCAGGTATGTGTAGCGAGAAGAGAAGGGTTTTGTTCCCAGATTCAAAAGGCGGACTTCCGTCTACCGAAATAACAATGGCGAAAATGTTGAAAAGCGCTGGATACAATACGGCTGCAATCGGAAAATGGCACTTGGGGCATCTTCCGGAATATGCTCCCAATGCGCACGGATTTGACTATTATTATGGGATCCCCTATAGTAATGATATGGATAAGGTTGAAAAAGGAAACTATTTTGAGTTATTGAGAAATCCGAAAATAGATTACTTCCATGTACCTTTAGTGCGCAATTCAGAAGAACTGGAGCGTCCGGCAAACCAGCATACCATCACCAAACGGTATACGGAAGAAGCCGTGAGCTTTATCCGTTCCCATACAGACAAGCCATTTTTCTTGTATTTGGCACATTCCATGCCGCACGTGCCATTGTTTGCGTCTGAATCGTTCGAGGGAAAAAGTATCCGGGGACGATACGGCGATGTGATCGAAGAAATTGACTGGAGCGTTGGCGAGGTGTTATCTGCGTTGAAGGAGAGCGGATTGGATCGGAATACATTGGTTGTATTCGCTTCGGACAACGGTCCGTGGTTGACGTTTGAAGAAGATGGCGGAAGCGCGGGGTTATTGAAAGGGGGAAAGGGCGGCACGTTTGAAGGTGGAATGCGAGTGCCCGGAATATTTTGGTGGCCGGGAAAAATCAGTCCCGGTGTGGTGATGGATATGGGCAGTACATTGGATTTATTTTCAACCTTCACATCGATTGTCGGCAAGGATCTTCCCCAAGACCGGATTTACGATGGTTACGATTTATCTTCGGTGCTGTTTGAAAACGGAAAAAGCCCCCGCAAAGAGATCTTTTATTACCGGGATACCGAAATATACGCTGTGAGGACAGGCAACTACAAAGTTCATTTCGTCACACAAAATGAGTATGGAAGTCAGGATAAGACATTACACACCCCACCGCTGGTGTTTGATCTGAACCACGATCCTTCGGAAAAGTATAACATTGCCAATGAACACAAGGATGTTATCGCGCAAGCAAGTGCTTTGCTGGAAAAGCACAAAGCAACTGTTAAGCCGATAATCAATCAATTGGAGCGGTAAGTAGTTAGGTTGCAATTTTTAAGCATTGTGTGTAGCTTTATCGAATGAATATTCATCAGTTATTCCTTGGTGCACTCATCATCGGATGGAGTCTGTGTACATATGCACAACCGGGGCGTCCCAATATCTTATGGATTGTCAGCGAGGACAACAGTCCGTTTTTAGGGTGTTATGGCGATACATTTGCCACGACCCCGCGACTGGACAAGTTGGCGTCCGAAGGTGTGCGATACAAACGGGTCTTCTCTACCGCTCCCGTATGTGCCCCTTCAAGGTCTACACTAATCACGGGTGTATTTCCCATATCGATGGGGACCGAGCACATGCGCAGCCAGTATCCGATACCGGATATGATCCGATTGTTTCCGGAATACCTACGTGAGGCAGGTTACTATACCACAAATAATTCGAAGACGGATTATAACTTGTCTCCGTTGGAAGGCCGGATGGATGCGGCATGGAACGAGTCGTCCAACAAAGCCACCTATAAAAATCGGAAGCCCGGCCAACCTTTTTTTGCCGTTTTTAATACAGCAATCTCGCACGAAAGTTCCATTCACAAGCGACTGGATACACTCATGCATGATCCCGAAAAGGCTCCAATTCCGCCTTATCATCCACATACACCTGAAATGAAACGTGACTGGGCGCAATATTATGACCGGATCACGCAAATGGATACATGGGTGGGTGGAATTCTGGATGAACTGGAGCGGGAAGGGCTAGCCGAAAATACAATCGTTTTCTACTATAGCGACCACGGCGGGGTGTTGGGCAGGAGTAAGCGGTTTTTGTATGAGTCGGGTCTGCGTGTGCCGCTGATTATCCGGGTTCCTAAGAAGTATGCTCATTTGGCCCCCGGCAGCCCGGGAACGTGGCAAGAGCGTATTGTCAGTTTTGTTGACTTTGCACCGACGCTGCTGAACCTGGCTGGGGTACAGATTCCCGAATACATGCAGGGACATCCTTTTTTGGGTAAACAGTCGGATGAACAACCGGAGTATGCGTTTTCATTCCGAGGCCGGATGGATGAGCGGTTTGATCTGAGCCGTTCCGTGAGAGATGCAAAGTACCGATATACCTGCAATTTCATGCCGCATAAAATCTATGGCCAGTATATTGAATACCTTTGGCGTGCACCTTCGATGCCTTCGTGGGAAAAGGCCTATCGGGAAGGAACATTGGATGCTGCCCAGGCCGCATTTTGGGAACCTAAACCTTTCGAAGAACTTTATGATACCGATGCTGATCCAGATAACGTACGCAACTTGGCCGCTGATCCGAACTATCAACAAGTTTTGGAGCGGATGCGCGGTGCATTGACAAATTGGATGATTGCATCCAAGGATGTGGGGTTCATCCCCGAGCCAATGATGGCCGATATCTCCGATACCATGCCCCTGTATGATTTCGCTCGGAGTAATCGGTACCCACTAGATCGGGTATTGGAGACAGCCACAATGGCCGCCTCAAAGGATACTAGGTCTTTAGCATCGCTAACAGAACGGCTTCAGGATAGTAATCCGGTTGTCCGTTATTGGGCAGCCACCGGATGTCGGATTTTGGAAGGAGCAGCCGCACCGGCCAGATCCAGGCTGCTGCACGTACTGGCTGACCCGGAAGTGTCCGTGAGGATTGCCGCCGCAGAAGCGCTTTATTACCTGGACGACCGGGATCGGGCCATAGACGTCTTGACGCAAGCGGTTTCGGATGACAATCGGATGGCGCGGGTACAGGCATTGAACGTGTTGCAGACCTTGGGCAGCGATGCGCTGCCAGCTTTGGAAACAGCCCATCGGTTAATCGCAGCCAATCCCAAAGGAAATGAATATGATATTCGCGCAGCACAGGGATTTGTCAAGACGATGGAGGAGTTTTTATGAGGCTTGCGTATCACATTCTTTTTAAAGGTACACTGATCTTTTTTGGGGTATTCGGACTAGTTGGGATGGTCTATTGCCAACACCAGCGCCCAAACATCGTCCTTATCCTTGCCGATGACATCGGAGCGGATGATCTGGGATGTTATGGAAACCCGTTTGTTCAGACGCCACATATCGACCGTATCGCAGCGGAAGGAATCCGTTTTACCAATGCCTATGTAACCACCAGCTCATGTAGCCCAAGTCGGTGCAGTATTCTATCGGGTCGGTATCCGCATAATACGGGAGCGGCGGAACTGCATACACCGTTGCCCCAAGACATCCCGACGTTTGCCGGGCTGTTACATACCACAGGTTACTATACTGCTCAAGCCGGCAAGTGGCACATGGGGGAATCGGCAAAGCTGGGATTCGATCTGATACAGGAGAATAATAAATTGAATGGAGACGGAGGAGAGGCACTCTGGGTGAAAACCTTGCAGAATCGTCCCAAAGACAAGCCTTTTTTTATGTGGTTTGCCTCGTATGATGCCCATCGGCCATGGGGGCCGAATGACCTGAGTGGTAGTCATATCTCTGATAAAGTGGTTGTTCCTGCCTACATGGTCGATGCAGACGGTACGCGTGAGGACTTGGCAGCTTATTACGACGAGATCAGTCGATTCGATCGGTCCATTGGGCAGGTGGAGGCAGAATTGGAGCGGCAGGGCATAGCCGATAATACGCTCATTATTATCCTTTCGGATAATGGCCGGCCCTTCCCCCGTGCAAAGACACGGCTATACGACAGCGGTGCGAAAACCCCTTTTGTCGTTAAATGGCCGGTAGGTATTCCATCCGAAGGCGTTGTGAGCCAAAGCTTGTTAAGCACGATTGACATTGCGCCCACTTTGCTGGAGTTGGCAGGCGTAGATGTAACCGGGAGCTTCCAAGGGGTGTCATTTGCCCCGCTTTTCGACCAACCTGATCGGGAAGTTCGTCATTATGTTTTTGCCGAGCACAACTGGCACGACTACGAAGCATTAGAACGAATGGTTCGGACACGCGATTTTTTGTATGTAGTAAACATGCGCCCAGCACTATCCAATCAAGGGCCGGCGGACGCAGTTGGCAGTCCTTCTTTCACGGACTTAAAGCATGCCAGGGAAGCCGGTTTTCTTACAGTCGCTCAGGCAGATGTCTTCGTTACGCCCCGCCCCCGGGAGGAGCTGTTTGACTGTCGATCTGATCCGGATCAGTTGATTAATCTTGCGTCGCGTCCTGGGTATGAGCGTGAATTGGAGCAGCACCGTGCCATGATGGAACGTTGGCGGAAGGAGACCGACGATACAACACCGGATCGTCTCACGGCGGATTGGTTTGATCGAGAAACGGGCAAACCGTTGCCAACAGAGCGGGTTCGCGGAGTGATGCCCGGAACAGAAAAGGAAGCAATACGTACGTTCAATAAAGGACCACATTGAAGCACTGTACGAGTACGTTAAAAGATTTTTTTGTGGTCATCAGGTTAGTTTGGCATAAATAATGCGTAGCTTCGCTATTATTTAATTTTTATTTTTATACCACAATGCAAGAAGGCGTAGTAAAATTCTTCAATGAGACCAAAGGTTTCGGCTTCATCACTCCGATTGGTGGCGGTGAGGATGTTTTCGTTCATGTGTCGGGTCTGATTGACCAAATCCGCGAGAAAGACGATGTGTCTTTCGAAATCGCAAAGGGCAAAAAAGGCCCAAATGCGGTGAACGTAAAGCTCATCTAAAAGAAAGTCAATAAGATTGGTTTTCATTGAAGCTGCCCCTTAAGGCAGCTTTTTTAATTTGTATTTACCCCGTTTTGTCGTTATCTTCGCTTGATTAACCAATGATCTGAATGCCACACGATGATCGGAAAAGTGAAATTGATTTGGTAAATGCACTGAAAAAGGGCAGTCACCAAGCCTTTGAACAGCTTTATCATCAATATAAACGGCCTATTTACCTAAATCTGCATCGGCTGGTACACCAGCACGAAGTAGCTGAAGAGCTGACCCACGATGTTTTTCTCAGGATATGGCAGTTGCGGGAGGAAATCAATGCCGATAAGTCATTTCCCGCATTTATAAGGCGAATAGCCGCCAATCTAGCAATTGACTTCTATCGGCGGGCGGCGCTTGACAAGAAAATTCAGGAAGAACTGATTTCCGCTGCCACCGAGCGCTTCGGTTCATTGGTTGAAGAAATAAACTGTGCCGAAAATCAAGTTATCATTAAATCCGTGATGCAAAAGCTGCCTCCCCGACGCAGGGAAATATTTATGCTTTGCAAATTGGAAGGAAAAAGTTATTCGGAAGTTGCCCACCTATTTGGCATCAGCCAGGGTACCGTGAATGATCATATTGTAAAAGCCACCAAATTCCTGCGTAGCGAACTGGCGAAGCATTATCCCCATAGCTATCCCCTATTTTTTCTGTTTATATTTTCGCTATAGTGCGGCCTCGTGATAAAATTTATTCTGCTGTTTTACAGTGACTTGTAGTTTTATTTTAAAAAGGAGTAAATTTAAGCATATGGATTTGGCGGTCCATTCGTATATCCTCATAAACCAATATAAGTCTGTATGCAGGATCTGAATGATCTTTACACACGTTATCTCAACAAGCAATGCAGCCCGGAAGAAGTCCGGATGTTGTTAGCGCATTTTCATTTGACAGGTGAAAGTTCATCCCTTCGACCACGTATTTTACGGGAGTTAGCAAAAAGCAATATCGCCGAGGAGAATCCGCCAGAAGTTGATGCAGCGTTGAAACGTATTCACCATCGGTTAATAAACGATATTTCTACATCCATGCCTTCTCGATCAAAAACGAAGTGGACATATGGCATCGCCGTTGCGGCGGCGGTATTGCTGTTTATGTTGATCGGAATCTGGTTTTTTACGATTTATACGGTGGATCGCTCTCCCGCGATTGTAAACACGGTAGATATTGCACCTGGAGGTAATAAGGCAACGCTCGCTATGGAAAATGGAAATACAATTGATCTGAGCGAGGTACAGGACGGTATTGTCATTGGCCGTGAGATTACCTACCTAGATGGAACTCCAGTGCAGAACAGGCAAGCAACCGGGGCAACCCATGAATCGGTGAGCCAATTGATTCTGACTACGCCAAAGGGCGGAACGTACCGCGTGACGCTTTCCGACGGCACAAACGTGTGGTTGAATGCTTCCTCTACGTTGAGGTACCCGAGCCGGTTTGCAGAAAGCGAGCGAATTGTGAAACTGGAAGGGGAAGCGTACTTTGATGTTTCGAAAGGCGTTCCATTCAAGGTGGTAAGCAGCGGGCAGACGGTAGAGGTGCTCGGCACGCAATTTAACGTTTCAGCATATCCCGATGAACAACAAGTGCAAACTACATTGGTGGAAGGGATTGTGCAAGTTGCTGCCGAAAGTCAATCCCTGTCTATGCGATTGCTGCCCGGCGAACAAAGTACGTTGATAGATGCCCACTTAAAGAAAAATCGCGCAGATATCGCTTCGGTTATTGCCTGGAAAGAAGGTCTATTCAGCTTTAATGAAACCGAACTGCGGGTGGTTATGAATCAACTCAGTAGGTGGTATGATGTAACCGTTGAATACCAGGGGACCATTCCGGTTACCTATTACTACGGAGCCATCAGCCGCCAGGAATCGCTAGCTAATGTGCTGGATTTGCTGCGTCAAAGTGGTTTGAATTTTAAGATCGACAAAACAGGCGGTACGAATAAAGTAGTCGTACTTCCCTAGCGGAAATAACCCAACAAACAAAATGATTCACTAACTAGCCAAAGGAGGAAATTATGATGAAATTACAGACCTGATGGATAAAAGTCCATAAAACCGGATAGTGCGGCGAACACTATCCGATATAGGCTTGGACGGTTACCAATTAATTACTGCAAATGCAGCAAGGTATATTAATTAATAAGCTTACCAAACGATACAAACATATGAATTTTAATGCATGTGTTAAAGGCTTTAACAAGCCTTTGACCTATCGATTGCTATTGATGATGAAATTAGCAATTTTATTGACCATAGGAGCGGTATTTCAGGCCGCAGCCAGCAGCGTTGCGCAGAGCATAACGTTGAATGTGAGTCGGATACCGCTATCGGACGCGATGGAGTCCATCCGCCAGCAAAGTGGTTATTTGTTTTTGCTGAAGGGCAAGGAACTGGCGGATACCAAAGTAAGCGCGCACATCAAAGATGCACCGCTGGATGACGTCATGAATGCGTTGCTGAAAGGGTATGCGTTGGATTGGGTAGTAAAGGGTAAAACGATTGTCATCAGCAAACATCCGGTGCAAAAAATCAGCAGCTCGGAGCCATTACCAATAGTGAACAACGATGCCATACAGCAGGCCGAAGTAAGAGGTAGGGTAGTGGATGAGTCGGACAATCCATTGGAAGGTGTTACAGTGGGAATCAAAGGAACATTGCGTGCAACGACAAGTAATGCCGATGGTAGTTATCAGTTGACCGTGGAAGGCAGGGAAAGTGTGCTGATGTTCACGGCGATTGGTTTTCAATCGCAGGAAATCCCGGTGGCTGGTCAATCTGTGATCAACGTGACGTTGCGTGCCTCGGTAAGTGATTTGGATGAAGTGGTGGTAGTGGGGTACGGAACTTCCCGTAAACGGGATCTCACCGGCTCCGTTGTTTCGCTTCAGGAGAAGGATTTTTCGCAGGGTGTAACTAGCAACGCCTTGCAGCTATTGAACGGGAAAGCGGCCGGCGTACACATCAGTCAGGGAAGCTCGGCTCCAGGCGCGACAACGAACATCCGCATTCGCGGTGCGGGATCGATTAACAGCAACAATGACGTATTGGTCGTGGTGGATGGGCTACCGGGTGCGACAATTGACGCATTGAACCCCGGAGATATCGAGTCTATCGAAGTCTTGAAAGATGCTTCTGCAGCGGCAATCTACGGAACACGGGCCGCTAACGGCGTCGTGTTGGTTACTACGAAGCAAGGAAGGAAAGGGAAGCCCCAAGTAAGCTACAATGGTTACGTAGGAATCCAGGACGTCGCCAAGAAAATCGATGTATTGAGTGCACGCGAATATATGGAGGTGCTGAATGGCATTCTGGCGGATCAGGGAGCGGATCCGATTTACACGGCGGAACAAATTGATCGTGCAGGCTCCGGTACGGATTGGCAGGATGAGGTTTTCCGATCAGCTGCGGCCCAAGATCATCGCTTGTCGGTCTCCGGCGGCGGCGACTATTCGCGGTATTATATTTCGTTAAACTATTTTAATCAGGATGGCGTGGTGCTGGGGTCGAATTTAGATAAGTATAACGCGCGATTCAATTATGAAATCTCGCCCACAGACAAACTAAAGATAAATCTTAATCTCAATACCAACCGGTGGGTGAACAATACCATTTATGAAGACAACCGCGCGAATGAGAATGCGGGCCCCATCAATACAGCCTTGCAATTTGACCCAACGCTGAGTGCCGGTGTTGATGAAGATGGCCGATACCTACTAAATCCACTTATTGCTTTGGAGAATCCCCTTGCGCTCATTCACGGCATTAACGAGGAAGAAACCTTATTCCGCAGTTTCGGTACGGTGGCTGCCGACTACGAGGTGCTGGACGGGTTAACGGCGACAGTCCGTTTTGGGGCCGATTTCACTAACCGGCGTTTCGACAGCTACAACAGTCGGCTGACCCAGCGCGGCAGGGCATCCGGCGGGATCGCAAACATCGCGACCAATGAAAATAACAGGTGGCTGGCAGAGTTCCTGGCGCAATATGATAAGCAGCTTACGGATGCCCATCATCTTTCGCTGATGGGCGGTGTGACGTTTGAAGAATTCAACAACCGGGGAGTCAGCTCGGGGGCAGCAAACTTCCTTTCCGACGTGACCGGCGTTGATCAATTGCAAAGCGGTGATCGAAGTCAATTTACGCTGAACAGTAACCGCTCAAGAAATCGGTTAAATTCGTTTCTCGGCAGGGTTAATTACCGGTTTTATGAGCGGTATCTCCTGACCGCTTCCCTTCGTGCCGATGGCACATCACGATTTGCCGCGGACAACAAATATGCCCTGTTCCCCTCGGTAGCCCTTGCATGGCGCCTTAGTGAAGAAGCTTTTATGGAAAATGTCGCATTTCTGAGCGACCTGAAACTGCGGGCTGGGTTTGGACGGTTAGGAAATCAAGGTATTAACAATTTTGAAACGTTTCAAACGTTTGTTGCTTCATCTTCAGCGATATTGGGCGACGGTATCGTGCAAGGGGCCGCGCCGGCGCGGATACCCAATCCAGCGCTGCGTTGGGAGACCTCCGAAGAAATCAATTTAGGCCTTGATTTTGGCCTGTGGGACAACCGGCTGACCGGTGCCGTTGAGTATTTCATCAAGAATACCAAAGATCAGTTATTTAATAAACCCGTACCTGCTACCACTGGATTTGCCAGTACGCGCGTCAATTTTGGAAACGTACGCAACTCAGGTGTCGAAATTTCACTATTCTCGCTCAATACCAGCGGACCGTTTGAATGGCGCACTGCTTTTAATCTATCGTTGCTGCAAAATAAAGTAACCAGCTTGCCCGATTTTATCCCGGAGATCATTGACGGCAACATCGGTACGTTTATCAATAATTTTACCATCGTCAGAAGGGGCGTTCCGATCCGTGCGTTTTATGGGTATGAGATTACAGGCATCTTTCAGGAGGGGGATAATATTGCTGGATCGGCGCAACCCGACGCGCTTCCCGGACACCCCATTTTTAAGGATGTCGACGGCAATGGCGTGATTAACGCAGACGATCGCGTTATTCTCGGAGATCCTTTTCCGGACTATACCATTGGCTTTACCAACTCATTTCAATATAAGGGCTTTGGACTGGATATTCAACTGAATGCGGTTCAAGGTATCGAAGCGCTTGATGCAAATATCGTTGAATCGCTTTATCCCATCAATTTTAATCGTAATCGGATTGCAAGCCATTACCTCAACCGCTGGACACCGGATAATCCCGGTGCCACGTATCCTTCTGGCGTAAACCCCAGCTCCTACGGCGGAGCGAGGGCGATCAATTCGCTAACCATTGCAGATGCCTCCTTTATCCGGCTTAAGTCGGTGACGTTGGCGTATCAGCTTCCACTGCGTGGTAAAAAGGTTATTTCTGGGGCTTCACTTTACCTCGCTGGCGACAACCTGTTTACCCTGTCGGATTTTGAGGGGTTCGATCCCGATGCCAATGCAAACAGTCGCGATGGCAATGCAACGGGAATCGGCATTGCGAGGACCTCATACAACAGTTATCCATTGAACAGGACGTTCCGTTTGGGAGTAAATCTTACTTTCTGAAGATCCTCCTAAGGAATACCAAAATATTGAAAGAAATGAAACGAATGACGAACTATTATCGGTTGCTTTTAGGGGCATTTGTAGCCCTTATATGCCCTGCATGCGAAAGTTTCCTTGAAGAAGAAGTCTATACAGAGTACGATCCAAGCAAGCTGCTCCAAACGGAGGAAGGCATAAACAGCGTATTGGTAAGCGCCTATGGTGAACTCCAATTTAAGGGGAATATCAGGGAGTTTAACCACACATTTGCCGAATTTCCCACCGACATCGCATTGGAAAGTGGCGGTGGATTTGAGCGCGAGGCCATTCTTTTTGTGAATTTTCAGTGGGACGATTCACATGCTTTTTTCAGCAACTCCTGGTCCAAGATGTACCGTGCGATCCGGAATGCCAATTCGCTGCTCGATAATGCATCCGCAGTCACGGCTATCCCCGAACAACGGCTTGCAGAGCTCATTGGTGAAGCAAGGTTCATACGTGCTGCGGCCTATTTTCATCTCTATGATCTGTTTGGTCCGGTGCCACTCATTACCACGACGGAAACCCTGGATATGGAGCCCCGTAGACCTACAGAGGAGGCCTTTGCGGAATTTGTGACCACCGAACTGCGAGAAGCTGCGAATGTACTTCCGCCGATACAGGATCTGAAAGGTAAGGCTACCAAGGGTGCAGCGCTTGCTTACTTATGTAAATTTTTGTTAAACACCAAGCAGTGGGAGCAAGTAGTGGATGTTACCGAAGAGATCATATCTTTAAATCGATATGCCCTGTTTCCCACCATTGAGGAGCTTTTTACGGTTGACAACGAAAACAATAGCGAATTCATTTTTGTCCATCCGTATTTACCGCTCTCGGGAAATGGGAATACGTACATGGCGCATGCGTTTCCCCCCAACTATCCCGTGTTACCCAACTGGGAGAATTACGGAGCACAATACCGGAGTTATACAAGTTTTGTAAAGTCATTTCATCCGGACGACCGCCGGGGGCTGATGTTTGTCAATGAATATACCGACACACAGGGAAAGCAGGTATTGCTCCTAGAGGACGGCGCAGGAAAGCCGCTTGACAATGCGAGGAGTTTTAAATTCGTGCCAGATCCGGCGGCCATAGCAGCTTTCCATGGCAATGATTGCCCCATTATCCGGTACGCCGATATTTTGCTCAGTCGGGCCGAGGCACTCAACGAGCTGAATGGACCAGATGGCGAGCCGCTTGATTTGCTGAATCAAATACGGGAACGGGCAGGTGTACCGTTGCTGACATTAGATGACCTGCCCACGGAGGAAGCATTCCGCGATCATCTGTTGCAGGAACGGGCGTGGGAATTCTTTTCCGAAGGATTGAGGAGGCAGGATTTGGTCAGGCATGGTAAATTGATTGAATTGGCGCGGCAACGCGGAAAACAGGCAATGCCACATCACGTCAGGTATCCGATTCCCCGGCGTGAGCTAGAAGCAAACTCAAATTTGATACAAAATGAAGGTTATGAATAAAACACTGATTTCCATGTGCCTGCTCTTACTTTTCGGCACATCCTGCCAATCGGGTAGCGATACGGGTACCGATAAGCCCAACATCGTACTCATTACCATTGACGACCTGGGTTGGGCCGATGTCGGTTGCAACGGGAGCACGTATTACGAGACACCGCATATCGATCGGTTGGCAGCCGAAGGGATGCGCTTTACACAGGCATACGCCGCTGCCGCGATCTGTTCGCCGACACGGGCTGCGCTGATGACCGGCAAAGTACCCGCCCGTTTGGGTATCACCGATTGGATCAGGGCACGGTTTCAGGGCGGCGAAATACCAGTTGATAAAACGTATACGCTTAGCTATGAAGGTACGCCTGATGACTCGTTGCTTTGTCCGACAAACCCGTTGTGGCTGCCATTGGAAGAAACAACGATCGCCGAGGTACTCAAGGGGCAGGGATATACCACAGCGCATATTGGCAAATGGCATCTAGGAACCGACGATTGGTACCCTGAGAAACAGGGATTCGATGTCAACATTGGCGGCTGTGATTATGGGCAGCCACCATCCTACTTTGATCCTTACGATAACGATAAACTGACTGGGATTCCTAACCTGCCTCCCAGAAAAGAAGGCGAATTCCTCGAAGACAGGTTGGCCGACGAAGCGGCAAATTTTATCATCGCGAATAAAGACAAGCCTTTCTTTTTAAATATGGCCGATTATGCCGTGCATACACCGATACAGGGGAAGCCTGAGCTGGTTGAAAAATACAAAAATAAAACTTCTACCAACCAAGATAACCCGGTTTATGCGGCATTGATCGAAAGCATGGATGAGCTCGTCGGAACGATTACCCGCACGATTGATAGTTTGGGAATCAGCGAAAATACGTTGATCGTTTTTACATCCGACAATGGTGGCTTGCTGCGGGTCACCGACAATGCGCCGCTCCGTTCGGGCAAAGGCTTCCCCTACGAAGGAGGGATCCGGATACCGCTGGTGGTTCGATTTACTGGTAAAATTCCGGCTGGGGTTGTCAATGACATGCCCGTCATCAGCCACGATTGGTTCCCTACCTTCTGCGAGCTGGCGGGTGCACGGACGGGAGGAAGCATCGTCGATGGTGTAAGCTTAAAAGGAATGTTGTTTGACAATGCGACGTTGAATCGCAATGCACTCTACTGGCACTTTCCCCATTACCGATACAAGGAAGAAGTACCCTACAGCATCATCCGAAAAGATAATTGGAAATTGATCAAGCGCTACCAGGGCACAAAATACGAATTATTTGATCTTGCGGAAGATCCGGCTGAAACGCGAAATCTTGCAGCTAGTCAGGAAGAACAGGTCAAATCGCTGGACGATGAATTGACCATTTGGTTGCGGGAGGTAGGCGCTGCGCTGCCCGAAGCAAATCCCAACTATCGGGAGGCGAATGGTGCTTAATATAGATTGAATCGTTTTTGTACATCCGGCCGTCACCTTATGAATAGCCGGATGTACAATTCCTAAACCTAGTTCCGGGAACGTTTCCATATATTTTATTGGATAGTTACGCTGCTTTATGATTTTGATTTAATAGTATTGTATATCCTTCTGAAAGCTTAGCACTGCATTCATTCAGAAGGATATACTAACTCATTATAACTATTGTGCCACTTTAAGAGCCAATAGCGAAGAAGTGGACCTTTCGGGGACAGAACTTTACACCCATCATTAACATATATTCAAAACAATGACAAAACGAAGAGAATTTATTAAAAAAGGCCTGATCGGAAGCGCCGCGTTAGGAATCGGAGGGATGGGCTTCAGTGCTAAATCGTATGCTTCGATACTCGGGGCCAACGATCGCCTTACGGTGGCGGTGATCGGTATTAGTGGAAGAGGTACAGACCATATCAGCCGTTTCTGCGGTCTGAAGGATAGCCATAATGTGCGGCTGAAAACGTTGTGCGATGTGGATGAGAAATTTTGGGATGCAGGAGCCAAAACGGTACAGGACAAAACCGGCATTAAACCCGTAATGGAATGGGATATGCGGAAGGTTTTTGACGATAAGGAGATTGATGCTGTATCAATGGCCACACCCAATCACTGGCATGCGTTGGGAGCCATATGGGCTGCGCAGGCCGGCAAACATGTGTATGTAGAAAAACCTTGCAGCCATAACATATGGGAGGGCCGTAAGATGATCGAAGCCGCCCGAAAATACAACATTAGGATGCAGGTAGGTTTTCAGAACCGCTCGATTCCAAATGTAATGGAAGCGATGAAGTTTCTCCACGACGGTGGAATCGGTGACGTATATATGGCCCGGGGCACCTGTATTAAACCCCGTGATTCTTTTGGGATCGCCAAAGACAGCGAGCCGCCGGCAAGCTTGCATTATGACCGTTGGCTGGGACCTGCGGCTTATCGTCCATACAATGAAAAGCGGGGCCACTACAATTGGCACTGGTTCTGGGATACCGGAAACGGTGATACCGGTAATCAGGGGCCACACCAATTTGATATTGCCCGGTGGGGTCTCAATAAAAACGAACACCCCATTTCCATTTATTCCGCAGGCGGTATTTATGGCATCGATCCGAAAGAATGTGCGCAGGAAACCCCCAATACCCAAACGTCGTTGTTTACGTATGATGATGGCAAAATGCTGGAGTTTGAAACCCGGGGGCGATATTCGAACGGAGAATCAAGCCTGGATATACGGGTGGGCAATATATTTTACGGTACAGAAGGCTACCTGGAATTAAATAGCAGCACCTGGAAGGCTTTTCGCCAACGGGAGTCTAAGCCTTTTGCCGGTTCTAAAGAAGTTTCAGCGCAGGTAGCCGACCCTACATTTCGGGCCGCTGCGGGTGGAAGTGAGCATTATGTGAATTTTGTCGATGCCATACGCGCTGGTAAAGATTCCTTATTGCATTGTGATATTAACGAAGGGTTTTACTCGACGACGCTGGCGTTGCTTGCCAATATTTCCTATCGGGTAAAAAGAGAACTGCATTTTATGGGTGGTGACATGAATAATGAGAAATTTATTAATGACACACAGGCTGATGCCATGCTTACGCGTGTATACCGGCCACCCTATATCGTTCCCAACGAAGTTTAAGAATCCGTTAAAAAATAAAAAAATGAAGATACAACCGATTTTAGCCGGATGGGTAGTTTGTTTGTTCTCGTTTGGCTGCAGCCAGGGTACGAAGACATCGGATCAGGATGAAAAGGAAGCGCTGAAAGTCACTTTTGAGAAAGATGAGGCCGGCAACAAGGTGGATGTGAGGGTTGACGGAAAGCTTTTTACTTCCTATTGGTGGCCGGATTCCGTGTACAAGCCCATTCTTTATCCGATTCTGACGGCCAAGGGAACGCCGGTTACACGCGGTTTTCCGATAAAAACCAGGCCGGGCGAACGCCAAGACCACCGACATCAGGTGGGCAACTGGTTCAATTACGGAAATGTCAATGGATTTGACTTCTGGGGCAATGGCTCAACTGGAAAAAGAAACGAGATTAACGGTGGAGCGATCCAACACGTTAGTATCGGGACACTTAAAGAAGGAGCAGGCAAAGCATCCATGGAGGTCAATGCCAGCTGGGTGGATCCAAAAGGAAATGAACTCCTATCAGAACATACAGTCTTCCATTTTATCGCAGAAGATTCGGTTCGGATCATAGATCGTGTCGCTACTTGGACGGCTACAAACGGCGATGTGCTTTTTAAAGATACAAAGGAGGGGAGCTTTGGCATCCGGGTGGCACGCCAACTGGAACTGCCCTCGAAAGAAGACGTAACCCTGACAGATGTCCACGGTAATCCCACAACCGTAACCTCAATGTCGAATGAAGGGATTACTGGAAATTACCGAAGCAGTGAAGGCGTAACGGGAGAGGCCGTTTGGGGCACCCGGGCAAAATGGATGGACCTCTATGGAAATATCGACGACGAACAAATCTCATTGGTGATTGTTGACCATCCAAAAAACCTGAATTATCCGACCTATTGGCATGCGCGAGGCTATGGTTTGTTTGCGGCAAACCCGTTTGGTGTGAAAGATTTTACTGGGGGTGCTGAAGAACTGAATTATACCCTTGCTAGCGGAGAGTCGTTGACCATGCGTTACAGGATCATTGTTGGTGGAGGTCTCCCTTTAACCGATGAACAGATAAATGCCTATGCAGATGAATTTGCCCGTAACTATTAATTTGAATAGAAGCGGTAAAATCAGATCGGTGAACGGATAAGAAAAACTGTCCTTCTTCGTCAATGAGCGAAAGCAGGTGATTTACATGGTCATTGACGATTTATATGATTGGTATGTTTCTATACGACGAGCAAAGTGACAGGGAACTAGTAACGCTTATTAGGGAAGGCGATGAAAAGGCCTTTGCGGCCCTATATAAGCGCTATAATGGCGTGTTGTTTCTTCATGCGCGCCGGTTATTGGAAGATGAGGACGAAGCCAAAGATGCCCTGCAAGAACTCTTTACAAAGTTTTGGATAAAAAGACAGGAAATAGAAATACGATCGTCGTTATCGGCGTATTTATATGCTGCACTCAGAAATCAGATTCTAGCTACTTTTTCCCATAAAAAAGTAATGGAGAAATATATTGATTCCCTCCAGCAGTTTTTGGAAGAAGGGCAGTGTATGACGGACGACTGGATTCGGGAGAAGGAGCTGAGGGAGCAAATCGAAAAAGAAGTGGCGCTATTGCCTGCGAAGATGAGAAAAGTGTTTGAACTGAGCCGAAGCATCAACCTGTCTTACAAAGAAATTGCTTTTGAGCTGGATATTTCAGATAAAACCGTCAAAAAGCAAATGAATAATGCACTACGGATTCTGAAGCATAAGATTTACCTTGTCCTCGCTTTTTTACTTTTCTTTTAATGTAGGTGAATCCATTTTTAACGCTGGTTTATCCCCCTCAAAAAATAGTTTATTTTTTTCTACTACCAAGCTTGTTTCTACCCGTCTTATTGGTATATGACGAATTGAAACGGTAATGAAAGGCCATCAAGCACGCGAATTGCTAAAAAAACACAAAGAAGGAACCTTGACTTCCGAGGAGCAAGCGCTATTGGAAACCTGGTACCTAACACTGGCGAAATCCCGGAGGTCAGCTCCATTGGCAGAAGACGAGCTGAATACAGCGCTCGACGAAATCTGGCAGGCACTTCCCATTGGGGATTCAAAAGAGGCAAATGATCATAACGGTATGAGGAAAAGAAGGCGGTGGATAATGAGCATCGCTGCCACAATCTTGATCGTCTGTGCCTTAAGCATATACTTCTATAACAACAAAGCCGGACGAGAACAACCTGCCATATCGTCTGTAGACGATTTTTTACCTGGTGATAACCGTGCGATTTTAACGCTCGCAGATGGCGAAAAGATAACATTGAACGATGCGAAGATCGGCACATTGGCGAAAGAAGGACAAACGGCTATTACCAAAACGAAAGAAGGAGAAATTGTATACCGTTCTCAACCGGGCGCCAAAGCGGGAAGCACCGTAAAAGAAGCGCTTTCTTACAACATCCTTTCGACACCCAAAGCAGGGCAATACCAAGTTCAGTTGCCCGACGGCACGCACGTATGGTTGAATGCACTGTCATCTATTCGGTTTCCCAGTGCTTTCGCTGAAAATGAACGGATCGTGAAAATTACGGGTGAAGTATACTTTGAGGTGGCAAAGGTAAACAAGGGGACCAAACGAATTCCATTTAAAGTAATATCCGGCGATCAAACGATTGAAGTGCTGGGTACCCGATTTAACGTCATCAGCTACGACGACGAAGAAACGATCGAAACAACATTGTTGGAAGGAAGCATCAAAATCAATATTGGGAGGGATAAAGGGCGCGGTATCTTATTAAAACCAGGGCAGCAAATACAGGTTAACCAGGGATCGAAAAATAGAAAGTCGGCTGCTGTGTCGCCCTATACGATACGAGGGGTGGATACACAATCCATTGTTTCATGGAAAGATGGATATTTTCGCTTTGACAATACCGGGTTGGCCGAACTGATGCGCCAGATTTCTCGGTGGTATGATATTGAAGTCGTGTACGAAGCACCGGTCAAAGACTATGAATTTGTGGGAAAGCTTGAACGGAGCGCGAAGCTTTCTAAAGTACTTAAGATACTGGAACTGGGCGGTGTCCAATTTAGAGTTGAAGAAAATAAATTAATTGTAACGGAATAAAATAGGATGTATGCTTATGGATGAATAAAAACGACCGAGGGATACACGTTAATAAAACCGTTCCGAATGCGACTCGGAACGGTTGGAATTTTGGATCCCTTCTCTATCACAGAATGTGAGGAGAGAAAATGTGTTCTTGACTAAAAACAACTGATTTAATCCAAAACAAACGAAATTATGAAAATATTTTTACCCGGGAAAGAACCGTGCAAAGAAAAGCGGCTCTTTCCCAAACTGTTGATACTAATGAACCTAACAGTTTTATTCCTTACTGTCGCTTGTTTACAGGTATCCGCCCTTGGTTTTGCACAAAAAATCACGCTATCGGTAAAAAATGTTCCGCTATCGGAGACATTCAGTGCGATCGAACAACAAAGTGAATACAAATTTTTTTATGACAACAAGCTGGTTAAAAAGATCAGGAATATATCCGTTGATCTTCACAACGTAGCTGTAACGGAAGTGTTGGACGAGCTGATGAAAAATCAGTCGTTGACGTATAGCATTGTTGACCACACAATCGTAATTCAGCGGAAAAACAAGAAGGAGATAGCCGCAGCTTATTCAGTAAAATCCGTTGGTTTACAGCGTTTTTCTGCACGGTCTCGTCGTCTCCGGCTTAATGTCGCCCCGATTACAGAATTCAAGGTAGAAGGCAAGGTGGTTGACGAAAATGGAGAACCCCTATCCGGCGTGAGCATTCAGGAAAAAGGAACGCAACAAAGTACATCGACCAATGTGGAAGGGATGTTTTCGATGGACGTTTTGGATCGAAATGCAACCTTGGTTTTTTCTTTTGTGGGTTATGAAAGCCAAGAAATCAGCATTGCCGGCCAAACTTCGCTGAATGTAACCCTGAAAGAAAGTACTTCCCGTTTGGATGAAGTAGTGGTAGTGGGCTATGGCACACAAAAAAGGGCGACCTTAACCGGTTCGGTGGCCAGCGTGGGTAACAGAGAGTTGAAAAGGAGCCCCACAGTGAGCCTGTCTAACTCAATTTCCGGCTTGCTCCCCGGAGTCGTAGCCTCCAACCGTTCGGGCGAGCCGGGAAGAGACGACGCAAGTATCTTAATCCGAGGTCGGAGTACAACCGGAAACAACAATCCGCTGATTGTTATTGACGGTGTTCCCGGATCAGCTGGATGGGCACAGATCAACCCAAATGATGTCGAATCAATCTCTGTATTAAAAGATGCATCGGCTGCTATTTATGGCGCGCAGGCGGCAAACGGCGTCATATTGATCACGACAAAAAGAGGGTCAATCGGTACGCCTACCATTGATTATACCTTTAACCAAGGAATCAGCACACCGACACGTGTACCTCGAATGGCCGATTCATATACATACGGTGAATTCGTGAATCAGCTTTTAGTAGAAAGAAATCAGTCGCCTCGTTATACGGACGAAGAACTACAGAAATTCAGGGATGGTAGCGACCCATTAAATTACCCCAATACCAACTGGCTGGATGCCGTGCTTCGAAAGGCAACGCCGCAAAGCCAGCATAACCTATCCGTACGGGGAGGCACGGAGAACGTGAAGTATTCGGTTTCCGGATCGTTTGCTAACCAGAAAGGGATTTTTAAAAATGGAAGTACGAATTTTAAGACCTATTCGCTTCGTTCCAATCTGGATGCAAAAATCAATAAATACATCCAGGTCGGTTTGGACGTGAATGCCGGCTTAGATGATGGAAACTATCCTGCGTTCAGTACAACAACTACTTTTCAGTTTGCCCGTATTAATTTTCCCTATCAACCGGTATACTATCCCAACGGATTGCCTTCAGCGGGTCTCGAAAGAGGAAATAACCCCGCGATTATGTCGGGTGAAGCAACAGGAAATAACAACGAACGGTCTCAACGGTATCAGGCAAAAGCGTCCGTTGATGTTATGATCCCCTGGGTGGAAGGGTTAGGCGTAGACGGCTTCTTTGCCTACATCAATAACATCGATCTTACTAAAAACTTTCAGACTCCGTGGACGGTCTATAATTACGATAAATCCACAGATACCTATACGTCGTTATTGGGCGGTGGTATTTTATTGCCACAGCTACGGCAGGGGATGACGAATGGCAGGTCTACGTTGCTGAACTTCCGCATTAAATACAATAAGCAGATTAATGATCACAGCATCAATTCCTTCATCGCTGCAGAACAGTCGGAAGGGTATAGCAATAACTTTCAGGGTTTCCGCCGGAATTACATATCACCGGCTATTGACGAGTTGTTTGCCGGCGATCTGAAGGATCAGGAAGCGACAGGTACCGCATCTGAAACGGGACGCCGAAACTTTTTTGGCCGGGTCAGTTATGGCTATAAAGATAAGTACCTGTTCGACTTTAACTTCCGGTACGACGGTTCGGCGATTTTTCCCGAAGGAAAACAATACGGCTTTTTCCCCGGCGTTTCAGCCGCTTACCGGATCTCCGAAGAAAGTTTCATAAAAGAGAGATTAGATTTTATCAACGACCTCAAATTAAGGGCATCATGGGGAGAAATTGGAAATGACCGGGTTAGCGCATTCCAATACCTTTCTACGTATACAATCGGGGTTCAGGGGTATAATTTAGGACAAACACCGTCGCTTGCGCCGGGTTTGATAGGCGGGGTAACTCCTAATCCAACTATTACTTGGGAAGTGGCGAGGACGACCAATATAGGCTTGGATGGTGATCTTTGGAACAGTGCATTGGGCTTTACGGTCGATGTATTTAAATCGAAAAGATCCAATATCCTGGCGAAACGGGATCTTGCCGTGCCCGCGTATACCGGTCTTGTTTTGCCCAATGAAAACATCGGGGTAGTAGAGAACAAAGGAATTGAAGTGGAGTTGTCGCATGCCAAAAGAACAGACGGCTTATCCTATCGTGTCGCCGGAAATATTTCTTATTCAAAAAACAAGATCATTGACGTCAGTGAAGCATCCAATGTGCCTGACTGGCAAAAAGCGGAAGGACACATCATCGGTGCTAATAACTATTACCGGGCAATCGGCATTTTCAGATCACAGGAAGAAGTGGATGCAAATCCGGTTGTACTGGGAACGGTTGTGGGAGACCTCAAGTACGAGGACATCAATGATGACGGGGTGATCAATGCGTCGGATATGGTACGGATGGATAAAACCAACATACCCGAGATGATCTTTGGCCTTAATTTATCCATGGATTATAAGAATTTCTCCTTGTTTGCCAATTTTGCAGGGCAGGCCAGGGCCTGGCAATATATTTGGACGCAGGCAGGTTTGAACGGGAATTCCCTCCAAGAGTTAATCGAAAACCGCTATCGCCCCGGTAGCATGGATTCCAAATATCCACGACTGCCGTCGCTTGCCGCTGAGGTAAACGGACAACGTTCTTCTTTTTGGCTGAGAGATGCTTCTTTCGCGCGATTGAAAACCTTGGAACTGGGCTACACAGTGCCACAGGAGTTGCTATCGCGGATTAAAATCAAGCATTTGCGGGTTTACGTCAATGGGAACAATCTGTTTACCCTGGATAAGTTAAAGAACTTTGACCCGGAAGGCACGTCAGAGGCCGGCGACTTCTATCCGCAAAGCAAGATATATAATCTAGGTTTTAACCTTACTTTTTAAAAGACAACCATGAATACGATCACTATTTTCAGCAAAATCAGAACAAACCGATTCGCGTTGCTGTACGCGATGATCATCGTGTTTAGCGGGGCGTTTTTATCTTCCTGTACAAAAGAGGTTTTGACGAAGCGGCCCTTGGATAAGTTTTCGGACGAAAGTGTTTGGCAAGATGCGAAATTGATTGAAACCTATGTGAACAATGTATATAGGTCGTTACCTCGGGGGTTCGAGGCACCCGGTGGCAGGCAACTGCAGAGCACCGTCGATGAAACCCATCAGCGTGGAAGGGAAGATTATGTAATCATTACCTCGGGAAATGTAACGCCGTCTACTCCCGGTATCTTTGAAAATTACTGGATCGGGACATTAACCCTTGCATCCCCTAATTACAATGCTACTGGATATTATAGTCCGATTACAAGAAGCAATGTTTTCTTTGCCAACATTGAAAATGCACCCATTGAAGAAGGGATCAAGAATCGAATGATCGGAGAAATGAAAGTCATACGGGCCTATTCGTATCTTCGGCTCATTAGCTTTTATGGCGGTGTTCCGTTGATTACGACCCCTTTCGCTTTAGCAGATGATTTCAATGTGCCAAGAAACTCCTACGACGAGTGTATGGCCTTCATCGTGAAAGAATTGGAAGAGGCTGCTGATTTACTTCCGCTTGATTACGATGCTGCCAACAAAGGCCGGATCACCAAAGGTGCGGCGATGGCGATACTTTCCCGTGCGTTGTTATATGACGCCAGCCCCTACTACGATCGAAGTGTTAGCAATACCGATCTGGCAAAGTGGCAAAAAGCCGCTGATGCCGCGAAAGCCGTTATCGATCTGGGAATCTATGAACTGTACCCAGACTATAAAACCTTATTTTTGGAATCGGCGGCTTATAATTCCGAAATCATCTGGTCGAGACCTTTTAATACGGAGGTAGATCGCGAAACCTATGTCGAGCTGAGCCAGTATCCGAATGGGTATAACGGCTTTGGACAGGTACATCCATTGCATAACATCGTTGACGATTACGAGACGTTAAATGGGAAACTGCCAAAAGACGATCCCACCTACGATCCCCAAAATCCATATGTGAACCGCGATCCCCGTTTCTATGCCAGCATTTTATACGACGGAGCCCCTTTTAAAGGACGCGAGGTGGAAACGTTTCTGCCCGGAGGGAAAGATTCCAATGAAGGGGCTTTATCGCCTCATAATGCCACCCTTACCGGCTACTATGAACGAAAGTTTTTAGATGAATCAATTACGAATCCGTCAGCGGCGAATGCAGGTAGCACGCCATGGACCTTTTGCCGGCTTGCGGAGATTTACCTCAATTATGCCGAGGCGATGTATAACCTGGGAAATGAGGAAGTTTGTCGAGCATATATCAACAAAATTCGTCAGCGACCGAGTGTGGATATGCCTGAGGTTACAGAAAGTGGTACTGCCTTATTGGCAAGGCTACAGAACGAACGGAGAATAGAGCTTGCCTTTGAAGAACACCGCTATTTTGATGTGCGCCGTTGGAGAATAGCGCCGGAGGTGCTAAGCGAGGATTCAGAACGAATGACGATTATAAAAGATGCATCGGGAAAGAAAACCTATAAAGTGGAAACTTTTCAACCGCGAAATTTTAATGATCGGAACTACCTGATGCCGATACCACAGGCCGAAATTGAAAAAAATCCGCTATTGGTTCAGAACCCGGGTTATGAAAATTTATAGCAGAATAACCGGCAGGTTAACGAAAGCCATCGTGTTTGTTTAAAGACATGCATAATGGCTTTCTTGAAAATACCGCTGGTGCATCAGCAGCTACTGTTTAAAATGGATACGTATAAAGCAATTTTATATGAAAAACAACCGTAGGGATTTTATCAGAATAACTGGAGGTCTTGCTGGGCTTGGTCTGGCGGCTCTTGGGATACCGAAGGGATATACATCAGAAGCGGCCCTTATTTCGGGATTCGGGGATCAACTTGGAAACCTATTGAGCAGCCCGCAACAAGCTTTTCAGATGAACGCTAGCATGAAGGCAGATTATGACCTTGCCTTATCCATCCTTAAACCTACTAAAAAGCAACTGGAACACGGACTTGAGCTGCATAGAGATGCCCTTGTTTTCGATACCTATGGTTTTATGCCCCGGGCAGCTGTAGATGGCGGTGCGTTGACGGTTGCTATTGATAGTCAGGCTTCCCCTCTGGAAATTCAGGATATGCAGGAAAATATGTCCATGACCCGTTTTGTAAAGAATGAACGGGAACGGCTTGAGCTTGAAAACGCGTGGAAAGTAGCCGGTGTAACCTGTGTGTTCCAAAATTCAGGAGAAGAGGGTAATGAAGTGAAGAAATTATTGAAACGGCTTGCTCATTTTACGTATACCACAGACATGCTGAAAGATTTTGTAGCGAAAGCCGTCACGCCGGATGATATTATACGAGCAAAAAAAGAGAACAGACATGCACTCTATTTTACTGGAAATGGTGTACCGTTGCCGCAAGATTGGGCATCGGTGGAAGAGGAGCTGCGGTATGTACTGGTGTTTTTTCAATTGGGTATCCGCATGATGCACCTAACCTATAACCGCCGTAATGTGATTGGCGATGGTTGTGCGGAAAAGGGCAATGCCGGGCTGAGTGACTTTGGCCGTGCAGTCGTGAAGGAAATGAACCGTGTTGGGGTTATTGTAGATGTTGCCCACTCGGGTTGGCAAACCAGCTTGGAGGCTGCTCAGCTTTCTGAAAGACCAATGGTGGCAAGCCATAGTTCGGCTACGGCGGTGTATGAACATATCCGGTCGAAACCAGATCCTGTTATCAAAGCTATTGCCGATACCGGAGGGTACATCGGAATCTGCGGCATCTCCAGATTTTTGGGTGGCAGCGGCGATATTGCTGCCATGATGAAACATATCGATTATGTGGTGAAAAAGTTTGGCAGCGACCATGTAGGTATCGGGACCGATGTGGCTTATACATCGTCTTTTGCCAAAGAAGAGAAGGGTCAGGTTCCGGCTTATAGGCGGCCGAGAATACGGTGGGAAGCTTTGTGGCCTGAAGATCCTTTCAAAGAGACCACGGAAATGCGGCAAAGTTTGGCATGGACAAACTGGCCGTTGTTTACGGTAGGAATGGTTCAAATGGGATATGCAGATGAAGAGATACGGAAAATATTAGGAGGCAATGCGTTACGGGTTGCCAGAGCAGCGCTTGCTTAACAGGATGAATTAACAGCATAAACACAATACTATTCACGATATTAACCCCGTGTATGAAACGTAAAAGATTCTTAAGTCAATGTAACGTGCCGTTCCTATTTATGGTGCTTGCGTTACTTGCATATAGGACGGCGGTAGCCCAACATAAACCGAATAAAAATCAATATGATGTGCTGACGGGTAAATGGCTCCATTTCAGCGATGCCCCTAATTCCCTATACCAACATCTCTCAGCGCAATCTTATGAATATTTAACCGAGCGCTCCGGTAAAATTGCCACCTTAACGACATTAGCTGATTGGAAAGAGTGGCAGCGATTCGTGCGCGAGACATTGCTGGATATTATGGGACCATTTCCGGAAAAGACACCTTTGAACGCAAAGATTGTGAGGGTGATCGAAAAAGATGGATATAAGGTCGAACATATTGTGTATGAATCCCGGCCAAAGTTTTACGTGACCTCGTCTTTGTTTATTCCCGATGGATTAAAAAGAGGAGCAAAGGCACCCGTTGTCATCTACTGTAGTGGCCATTCTGCTACAGGGTACCGGTCCGAAACCTATCAACATGTGATATTGAACCTGGTTAAAAAAGGCTTTATCGTGTTTGCGTTTGATCCGGTGGGGCAAGGCGAGCGATTGGAGTACAACGACCCGAAAACGGGCAAATCGATTGCTTTGCTGACGGAAGAGCATTCCTATTCCGGGGCACAGGCTTTTATTACCGGTGCTTCGCAGGCAAGCTATATGATATGGGATGGTATCCGGGCGGTGGATTATCTGTTGACCCGTAAGGAGATAGATTCCGAACGGATTGGTATGACGGGGCGTTCAGGCGGCGGCACGCAATCGGCATACATTGCTGCGATAGACCCTCGTATCTATGCCGTGGCCCCCGAGAACTACCTTACTACGTTTACCAGGTTGTTGCAGACGAAGGGTCCGCAGGATGCAGAGCAAAACTTATTCAATGTGGTCCAAAGGGGGATAGACCAACCGGATTTTTTATTGGCTAGAGCCCCGAAACCTGCATTGATGATCACAACAAGCCGTGATATATTTAGTATTCAAGGATCTAAGGAATCTACGAAAGAAGTGTCACGCATTTATCAGGCATATGATAAACCGGAGAATTTCAGCATGGTGACTGATGACACCGTCCATGCTTCCACAAAAAAGAACCGGGAAGCCATGTACGCTTTTTTTCAGAAACACCTGAATAACCCGGGTAGCGTGAACGATGAGGAAGTCATCCTCCTCAGTGATGAGGAGATACAGGTGACCAAAACGGGGCAGGTTTCAACCGCACTGAACAGCGAAACCGTTTTTAGTTTAAACCAGACGATCGGCGGACAATTGGAGGCAAAACTACAATCTTCCCGTAACAACTTGGGGGCACATCTACCAAAGGTGCTGGATGCGGCGAAGAAGCTTTCGGGATACAAAGAACCGGTAGAAGAGCAAGAGCCCGTACTTACTGGGCGTTTCCAGAAACCAGATTATGTAGTAGAACAATATTTTATAAAAGGGGAGGGAGCGTATGTGGTTCCTTATCTGTTGATGAAACCAGCACATCCAAACCGAAAGGCACTGCTTTATCTCCATCCTTCTGGAAAATCGGCAGAAGCATTTCCAGGCGAAGAAATGGAATGGTTCGTGAAAAAGGGTTTTACCGTACTGGCTCCCGATATGTTGGGAACGGGTGAAATAGGACAAGGAAGTGCGCAATCCCCGCGGACTTATCTCCTTAACTGGTTCGCTTCGACATTGATTGCGAGAAGTATTGTAGGAGTGCAGGCTGGAGATGTAGTAAAGTTGCTCGAGGTGCTAAAAGAAGATCATGACACAGACGAGGTATATGGTCTTGCCCATAAAGAAATGACATCCGTTCTTTTGCATGCTGCAGCGTTTAATAAGGAAATCACCCGTATCGCGCTGATCGAACCTTTGTCTTCTTACCGGTCAATTGTAATGAACCGTTTTTATCAACCGAGATTTATCCACAGTTTCGTTCCTGGAGCGCTAAAAGCCTATGACCTTCCCGATCTTGCGGC
>Ga0182744_1000769_pt1 | contig 29293 bp, 24 predicted proteins | sample eDN3rd30CKraftMG_FD_128525 | JGI IMG/M metagenome (GOLD analysis project Ga0182744, IMG submission 128525) | Enriched Miracle-Growth compost microbial communities from Emeryville, California, USA - eDNA 3rd pass 30_C Kraft MG (version 2) (version 2) ... | reverse complement strand
GCCAGCTGCCGCAAGGCTTCCATCGTCACCCAGTTGCCCATGGAGTGGGCGAAGATGTCGACGCCGCTGATCGCCGGATCGCGCGCCAGCTGCTTCAGCAGCGCTTCCAGCGCGTCGCGGCTGAAATCGGCCGATGCGCGATCGTACGCATAATCGGTGACGCCGCCGCGCGACGGCCAGCTGAACAACACGGCCACGCCGTCGAAGTGGGTGTCGTCGACGATCTGGGCGAACCGCACCGCCGCGGCGTCGAACGCGGTGTTATAGCCGTGAACGAATATCAGCGCCTTGCGCGGCGGCGCCCCGGCGCCTGTCGTTCGCAAGGCGCGGGCGAATCCGGCCCCGTCGAGCCGTGCAACCGACGCCAGCACGATATGGCGCTGCGGGTCGGGGTGTCCGGCGTCAACCGGCAACGCCCCAGGCTGGCGGCCCGGCGGCATGGAAAACGCCAGCCGCGCGTAACTCACCTCACGGCCCCGTTCGCCGGAAAACAGATAGCCTGGCTGTTCCGCCGGCGCCCGGGTGGTCGCCGCGAGCACGACGCGCTGGACCGGCATGGCCCGCGCGGCGTCAACCGGTTGCAGCAATCCCTGGCGAGGTCCGGCGCAGCCGCCAAGCAGGGCCGCGAGATACATGGCCGTGACGAGCGTCAGGTAACGGAGGGCTGGCATATCCTGTTCCGGGGAAGATTTCGCGCGGATCAACGCCGTCTGGCGAAGCGCAAGAAGGAGCGTAGCGCGCGGCTTCGTGCGGATGGGCCGCCGCCTTGTCCAGGTTCTCGTCGGCCCCGTCGGCGCCGCGCTGAACCAGGGTGTATGGGGCGCGGCAGCGGGCCGCCCGGCGGCCTGGTTGGCGGCCGGGCGGCGCTGGCCAGCTTTACCGGCGCGTCAACGCGCGGCGAGCGCCTGCTTGCAGCCGTCGCTGAGCTTGTCCTTGTTGGTCTTCAGGCAGGCTGCGACCTGTTCGCGATTGCCGATGGCCGAGGCGCAGAGTTTCTGCGCATCGGCGCGGCACGCGGTGCGGGCGTCTTCCGCGAGGGCGCCGCCGCTGGCGGCGGCGAGGACGATGGCGAGGAAAAGAGCCTTTTTCATCTGTACGTTCCCGATGTGTGTCGCGCCATCGCCGGCGCTGACGCTGCGCCATCGGGCGGCGGCGCCCGGCGCCGCGTCCGGATTACCGTGACGCAGGGCGGTCAAACCGCCAGACGCCCTGACCGCGCCTGTGCGACGCCTCCCAACGCGGCGAAACTGCGGGAAAGCCGGGGGCGGGCCTATGCCATGTTCATGGGACCGATTGGGGAGGGGCCCATCTTCATGGGATATGCCCGCCGGCTGTCAGATGCTCCTGTCCGGGGAGGCGTTGTGTCGCTGCACGCGCAGGTTGCCGGACGCGGCTGCAGGCCGCGCGCCGCCTTGACGACACGCATCCGCACGAAATCGGAGAGGACAGCATGAACCTGGGACATTATCTGCGGGCCATGGGCGCGGCGTTGCTGGGCGTCAGTGTTTTCGCCGCCACGCCGGCCGCCGCCGTGGTCTACTGCAAGACCGTGGGCGCGCCCAGGGGATGCGTCGCGCGGCCGGCGCCCGTGGTGGTCGCGCCGCGCCCGGTTGTTGTGGCTCCGCCGGCTCGCGTCGTGGCTCCGCCGGCCCGTGTCGTCGCGCCCCGGCGGGTCGGCCCCGCTTACAGGGCGCCGGCCGGAACGCCCACCAATCGCGGCGGCCCGGTCGATCGCGTCGGCCGGTTCTGACGCGCTTGGTTTCAGGCGGGGATTTCCGTTTCGGGGAAACGCGCCGGCAGGTCCAGGGTGATGCGGACCCCGTCGGGTCCGCTGTCGAGGCTGAGGCTGACGCCGCAGCGCCCGGCGCGTCGCCGCATGTTGTCGAGGCCCCGGCCCTGCGGCGTTGCCCGGCCAGAAAAGCCGTGACCATCATCGGCGATGATGATGCGGCCGCGCGCGGCGCCGTCGTCGTTGGTGAATGATCCGAAGCTCACCGTGATGCAGCGGGCGTTCGCGTGCTTCACCGTGTTGGTCACCGCCTCGTCGAGCAGCCGCAGCAACTGGATGACGTGCCATGGGCGCAGCTCCTGATGCACGGGCAGCCCGGCGGGGGACAGCGGCCGCCAGTCGAGACGGATGTCGTGCGGGCGCAGGCGGGCGGCGGTGCGCTCCCGCCAGGCGCCCAGCGCCAGCATCAGGTCGCCGTCGATATCATCCATGGCGTCGATCACCAGGCGCAGGTCGCGCAGGGCGCTGCGGGCGGCCTCGCCGATCTGCGCGCCGTGCGCGCCGCTGCGTTCGGCCAGCGCGACGATGCTGACCAGTTGTCCGCCCAGTCCGTCGTGCAGATCGCGGGTCAACCGCGCCCGCTCACTGGCGAGGGCGGCGGCGTGCTTGCGCTGTTCTTCACGTGCGAAACTGGCGCGCAACTTGTCCTCCGCCTCGCGCACCTGGGTCACCAGCCGCCCGGCGAAGCTGTCAACTTCGTTCAGGGCGCTGGCGAAGCGCCAGGTCAGGCAGGCGCCGATCACCGTCATCACCGCGGCGTAGGCCATGCGGGTGACGAAAATACGCTGGTGGGGCAGGGCGCCGGCGATGGTCAACACGTCGCGGATCAGACAGGTCACCAGCACGGTGGCGGCGCTGGCGAGCAGCACGCTGACCAGGTCGCGTCGCGACAGGGCCGCGCCATGGGTCAGCCACGCGACGCCCCCGAGGCAAAGGGCAATGGCGGGCAGCCCAGGCCAGATGAAGGCCTGGCGCACCATCTCCGGCCCGCCGATCAGCCCGGCCAGGGCGATGACGACGCCCGGCCCCAGGGTCAGGGCCGCGAACAGCGGCGTCAGCCGCCGGCCCAGGAACAGCATGCAGAAGAGCAGCACCAGGCCGCTTTCCAGCGGCGCGGAGCCAATGGCGGCGGCGCGTATGCCGGCGAGCCAGGATGGCTGTTCCGGCGGAATGAGGAAGGTGTGCAGCGCGCCCAGCGCCATCGCCGCCGCGAGCACGCCATATGCGGTTTCCTGGCGGCGCTTGAACCACATGATGCCGAGCACCAGGGCAAGGATCACCTGCCAGGACGAGAAAACCACCGGCAGGGTGCTGAACAGCAGGATGCGCCAGTCCCAGGCATCGCGCAGGACGCTGTCCGGCCCCACATACAATGTGTCGAGGAAGCCGCTCAGCGGCCCCCAGACATACAGGCGCACGCTCAGTTCATTGACCCCGGGACGCAGCAGTTGGGTGGGAATCACCGCCATATCGGCGGCGTTGCGATCCGGCCGGTTGTTGCTGGCCTTGCGTCGGGTATCGAGCACCGCCACGCCATTGACCAGGACCTGGGCCGCGTTGGTGAAGCGCGGCGTCAGCACGGACCATTCTTCCGTGAGCTTGTCCGGGGCGGTGAAGCTGAGCGCCAGATTGATGCGCCGCGGCGTTGATCCGGGAAATGTCGCGGGCAGCCGTACCGGCGTCGGCCCGTCCGGGCCGGCCACCGTCGCCTCGCGCACGGCGTAACGGCTGTCGGGGGCGGGCAGGGGGAAGCTGGTGACGAGCAGGCACAGGCCGACAACCACCGCCTGGAGCGACAGGTGCAGCAGCGCGAAACGGCGCCGCGACCAGCGGGCGGAAAGCGGCGTCGCGCCCGCGCCGGCGGGCTGCGCCCCTGCGCTCAAAGTTTGATCAGCCCCTGCTGCACGGCTTCAAACACGGCTTCGCCCCGGGTGTTGACTTCGAGCTTGCGGTAAATGCTCTTGATATGCCCCGGCACGGTCTGGCGCGACAGCCCCAGGTGCGCGGCGATATCGGCGTAGCTGAAGCCTTTGGCGATGCCCCACAGGATGTCAATCTCCCGCGGCGTCAGCCGGGCGGTGTTCAGTTGCGGCCGCGCCGCGGCGTCCGGCTCCCGCTGCGCCCGGCGCACGATGAAGCGGGCGATGGAAGCGGAAATGGGCGAATGTCCCGCCACCAGGTCACGAACCGTGGCGGCGATGTCGGTCGGAAACGCGTCTTTCAGCAGATAGCCCGTGGCGCCGACGCTGATGGCGGCGATGACGCTCTCTTCGTCGCCCAGAATCGAGATCACCATGACTTCGGCCCGGGGAAAACGCGCGCGGGTTTCACGGATCAGGTCGACGCCATGACCGTCCGGCAGTTGCAGGTCGGTGAGCAATACATCGGGAGCGGTCTGGTCGAGCGCCGCCCGCGCCTCCGCCACGGTTCCCGCCTCGCGGATCGTGAAACCTGGTTCGCTGGCCAGCGCGTCGCGCAGCCGCCCGCGGGTGGGCGCGTCATCCTCAACGAGAAGTACGGTGATGCCCCCTGAAGGGGCGCCGGTGGAATCCGTATCCGTGGGTGATGCTGTCATGCCATGCGATCCTGGCCTGCCTCCGGATCTGCTCAACCGGGCGCCTTCAGGGTGCCGGCTGTCCGGCGAACGCTTCGACCATAGCCGGCGGCCGCCCCGTTGCGACAGCCATGAACATGGGGCGACCATGGAACGGCCGCGAAGCGCGCCGGCGATACAGGGCCGGCGCTGCCTTACGTTACGGCGCCGGACGGGGCGGCCCCCGGCCGCCAGTCCTGGAAAACCGGCGCGCGCGGGCGTCGCAAATTCGTCAAAATCCGGCCATTGTTGCGATTTTGACACAAATCCACGCGCGTTCAGGCTATCCCGCCGCAAGACGTCGGGCATCCGTCCAGGGTAACACCCTGAACCGCTGGCGGTTCAGCCGCAGTCTGGAGCGATTATGCACTGGATGTCGGCGCCGGGCGGACGCGTCATTTCCAGACAGCCTTCGGGTTGGGATCAATTCCGGCGTTGTTCTCTGGAATTGTTCTCAAAGATAGCGTTTGCCAGTCTTTGCGACCTTTGACTAAGAGCCTGTCAGGGAATGCGGCGGGCCGACCCACCCGACGTTTTCACAGGTTCCAGGGGCCTGGCGGGCGAGCGCCCCGCCGCTCGTCGCACGTATTCGCATTTGCACATTTCCATTTTGGGAGCATCGACATGACGCCGGAGCGCGCCTCCACATCACTGCGGCCATTGATGTCTGGCCTGGCGCTGACGACGGGGTTTGTCGCCTCGGTTTCCGGCCTGTCGACCGGCGCCTCGGCGCAACCCGCCGCCAGCAACGCCCCGGCCGGCGACGCCGCCGGCAATATCGCGCTCGACACCATCACCGTCACCGGCGCGGGCCAGGGCAGCGGCAACACCAACGAGGCCACCACGGGCATCGCCCGCCTGCCGGCGACCGTGCGTGAGACGCCGAAGACGGTGAACGTGGTGACGCAGCAGCTGATGCAGCAGCAGCAGGTCACCACCCTGGAGCAGGCGCTGAAGAACGTGCCCGGCATCACCCTGTCAAGCGGCGAGGGCAACGGCGGCCAGGTTGGCGACCAGTTCCGTATCCGCGGCCTTTCGGCCAAGGGCGACATCTATGTGGACGGCCTGCGCGACTTTGGCGCCTATGTCCGTGATTCCTTCGACACCGAGAGCGTCCAGGTCATCAAGGGGCCTTCCGGCGAAGCGTTCGGCATCGGCAGCCAGGGCGGCGTCATCAACCAGACCAGCAAGAAGGCGAAGCTCAGCAACTTCTTCACGGTTGAGCAGGGCATCGGCTCGGGTCTGGTGTCGCGCACCCAGGTCGACGGCAACTACAAGATCAACGACACCACCGCCATCCGGCTGAACGGCGTCTATCACCACCAGGACGTGGCTGACCGCGATCACGTCAAGCAGCGCCGCACCGGCTTCGCGCTTGATTTCGCCACCGGCCTTGGAACCGACACCCAGTTCCGCCTCAACTACCGCTACCAGCACAACGACAATGTGCCTGACCAGGGCGTGCCCATGCTGCAGGGCCGCGACGGCCTGTTCCGTCCGCTCACCGAGTACGGCATTGCCGGCGTCAGCCGCAGCCAGTCCTATGTGCGCAGCACCGATCGCGATGACGGCGACATTCATGCCGTCACCGCGAGCTTCTCGCACAAGGTCAATGACTGGCTGACCATCAGCAACGACGCGCGCGCCACGTTCTTTGACCGCGACTTCTCGATCTCGACGCCCGGACCCTGCTCAGGCGCCTGCGCCTCGGCCATCCTCTCCGGCAGGAACTATCTCCTGCCGTATGGCGCCGGCGGCGGCATGACCTACCGTCAGAACGGCTGGGCGGTCCAGGACGTGCTGACCGCGAAAGCTGACGTCAACCTGCTTGGCTTCCGCCACAAGCTGATCGTCGGCGTCGACGCCAACCATCAGAACGACGAGCGTGACATGGGCTCGTGGACCGGGCGCGTCAACGACCAGATGATCATTGGTCCGCGCTTCGCCTATCCGGGCGCCTACGCAACCTATGGCGCCACCAGCCGCTACGCCAACTCCAGCAACGTTGGCCTGTTCGCCAGCGACCGCGTCTGGCTGACCGACACCTTCTCGGTGCAGGGCGCCGTGCGCTGGGATTATTTCCGCTCGGAGTTCCACAACCGCCCGTACACCTTCGGCGGCGCGCAGGACAACTACAAGACCAGCCCGTCGATCGCCGCCATCTGGGAACCCTTTAAGAACACCACGTTCTACGCCTCGTTCTCGCGCTCCTACCGCCCGGTCGGCGCTGACATCGCCGTGGCCGTCGGCGGCGTGGCGACGGAAGTGCCCGGAACCAACAACCTGCAGCCGGAGCGTTCTGACACCTTCGAGGTTGGCGCCAAGATTGACCTGCTCGACGGCAAGCTGGGCCTGACCGCCGCCGCCTTCAACATCGACAAGAAGAACTCCTTCTCCGTTGACCCGTCGACCGGCGAGATCATCTCGGGCTTCAGCGAGAATGGCGAAGGCCGTCGCATCCGCGGCTTTGAGCTCGGCGCCAGCGGCAAGCTGACCGACAACTGGACGGTGACCGCCGCCTACGCCTATCTCGACGGCAAGGTGACCCGCACCAGGACGGGCACCGCCGGCAACCTCGCGCCATCGGTTCCGCACAACAACTTCACCCTGTGGACCAGCTATGACCTGACCACCGAAGTGACGAAGCTGCCAGGCGTCATCACCCTGGGCGGCGGCATGCAGTACGCCTCGGCCTATTGGGGCGACGCCGCCAATCTGGGCCGGATGCCCGAAACCTTCTCGCTGGACGCCATGGTGGCCTGGAAGTACGAGAACTTCCGCGTCTCGGTGAATGCCTATAACCTGACGGATCACCGTAACTACGCCTCGGTGTTCAACGCCTCGCGCGCCGTTCCGACCTCCGGCCGCACGGTTCTGCTCAACGTGGCCGCGACGTTCAACTCGTTCTGATCATGGCGGGGCCAGAGTAAAATCCGTTCATACTGAAGCGGATTTTGCTCCAACGGCCTGGATGGACGCGTTTCCTCCAGCGAAGCGGTATCCGCTCTGCCGGGAAACGCGCCAGCGCGCCGGCCCGACACATCCGCGCCCGGGCCGCAAGGTCCGGGCGTTTCTTTTGCAGCGGCGTGCAAAACCGGCGCGCCGGGAGGGTTCGACATGCTGGTTCAGGTTCCCGACGTGCTGACGCCGGAGGAAGTGCGGCGCTGCCGCCAGACGCTGGAGCAGTCCCAATGGGTGGACGGCCGCGTCACGGCCGGCGACCAGGCCGCCCGCGCCAAGAACAACCTGCAAATCCCCGTCGACAGTCCCGAGGCGCTTCAGCTTGGCGATCTGGTGCTACGGGCGCTGGCCCGCAACGCCTCCTACACCGCCGCCGCCCTGCCGCTGCGGGTGCTGCCGCCCATGTTCAACCGCTATGACGTCGGCATGACCTTCGGCGCCCATGTCGACAATTCCATCCGCATGCTGCCGGACGGCTCGCGCCTGCGCGCCGACGTCTCCACCACCATCTTCCTGTCCGATCCCGGCGACTATGACGGTGGCGAACTGGTGGTCGAGGATACCTTCGGAACCCATTCGGTGAAGCTGCCGGCCGGGCACATGGTGGTCTACCCCGCTTCCAGCCTGCACCGGGTGATGCCGGTGACGCGCGGCAGCCGCTGGGCCTCGTTCTTCTGGGCCCAGTCCATGGTGCGCGACGATACCGAACGGGCCATGCTCTATGACCTGGACCTGGCGGTGATGGGCGCGCGCCAGCAGCTGGGCGACGACAGCCAGGTGGTGCTGGGCCTCGTCAACCACTACCACAACCTGCTGCGGCGCTGGGCCGACCTGTGACGGAAAGCGGCTTCTCCGGTGTGCGAAGAAAATACTCCGGCTCACAAAGGGGCGCCTTCCCCGGCTGACGAAGCGCGGCGGCGCGCCGACCGGACGGAAAAGACCGTCGAGGTGCAACTGGCGCTCGGCCAGACGGCGCTGGATCGCGGCGAAGCGGCGGCGGCGCTGGAATGGTTCCGCGCCGCGGCGCGCGGCGGCGATGCCCGCGCCCTGAACATGGTGGGGCGTTGTCTCGAGCACGGTTGGGGCGTCGCCGCCAGCCCGGCCCAGGCGGCGGACTGGTATCGCCGCGCCGCAGCCATGGGCGACGCCTGGGCCATGTTCAACCTTGGCGACCTGCACATGCGCGGCGTTGGCGTCCCCCGTGACGACGCCGCGGCGTTCGATCTCTACGCGGAATCGGCGCGGCGCGGCAACGCCAAGGCGCTGAACATGCTGGGGTTGTTCCAGGAAGACGGCCGCTTCGCCGCGCCGGACCCTGCCGCCGCCCGCGCGCTCTATCAGGCGGCGGCCGAGGGCGGCGATTGCTGGGGCGCCTTCAATCTTGGCCGGCTACTGGTCGACGCCGGCGATACGACGGCGGCGCTGCCATGGTTCGCCCGGGCGATCGCCGTTGGTTTTCCTGATTTCTGGCGGACGCTGGGCGCGGCGCTGGCCGGTCACGCCGATCCGCGCCTCGCCGCCCTGGGCCGCCAGGCGCTGGAGCGGGCGGAGGCGTAGCGCCGCTCAGTCTCTCGCGGGCTGCCGGTAGAACACGCCGATCCGGTCGCCGCCGATCTCCTCGATGTGCATGTCGATGTCATAGATCGCCCGCATGGCGTCGGCGGTCATGATTGCCGCCGGCGCGCCTTCGCGGATCACCCGGCCATCGCGCATGGCGACGATATGGTCGGCGTAGCATGAGGCGAAATTGATGTCGTGCAGCACCACCACGATGGTCTTGCCGAGATCGTCGGCCATGCGCCGCATCAGCTGCATCATGCCGACAGCGTGTTTCATGTCGAGATTGTTCAGTGGCTCGTCGAGCAGGATGTAATCGGTGTCCTGGCAGACCACCATGGCCACGTGGGCGCGCTGGCGCTGGCCGCCGGACAGCTCGTCGAGAAAGCGGTCGGCCAGATGGGTCAGGCCGAGGAACTCGAGGGCGCGGGCGACGTGAACGCCATCCTCCCGGGTCAGCCGTCCGTGCGAATGGGGATAGCGGCCGAAAGCCACCAGATCACGCACCGTCAGCCTGGCGGCGATGTGATTGTCCTGGCGCAGGATGGACAGGCGCCTCGCCAGCGCGTTGCTGGCGGCGTGGGTCACGTCCATGCCGTCGACCAGAATCTGGCCGCTGGTCATCGGCAGCAGCCGGCCGATCATGGTCAGCAGGGTGGACTTGCCGGCGCCATTGGGGCCGATGATGGCGGTGACGCCGCCGCGCGGCAGGGTCAGGTTGACCCCCTGCACCACGGTGGCGTCTCCGTAGGACTTCCGGACGTCGCGGATCTCGATCACCTGACAGCTCCCCGCACCAGCATGAACAGGAATACGATGCCGCCCAGAAACTCGACGATGATCGCCAGGGCGGTGTTGAAGGCGAAAACCCGTTCCAGAACGGTCTGGCCGCCCACCAGGCAGATGACGGCGATCAGCGCCGCCGCCGGCAGCGTTAGCGCGTGGCGGTGCGACGGGATCAGCGCGTAGGCCATATTGGCCACCAGCAGGCCGAAGAACGCCACCGGCCCCACCAGCGCCGTCGACGTGCTGGTCAGCGCCGCCACCAGCAACAGCACGGTCATGGTGGTGCGTTTGTACGGCACGCCAAGGGCAATGGCGGCGTCGCGGCCGAGCCCCAGCACGTCCAGCGTCGCCCGCATGCGCCAGATGGCGATGGCGGCGAGGGCGATGATCACCGCCGCTACCCCGAGCAGCGTCGTGTCGACCGTGTTGAAGCTGGCGAAAAAGCGGTCCTGCAGCACCACGAACTCGTTCGGGTCGATCATCCGTTGCAGGATGTTGGAGATGCTGCGGAACAGCATGCCCAGCACCACGCCGGCGAGCAGCAGCAGGTGCAGGCTGCGCACGGCCCCGGTGAACAGCCAGCGATAGAGCAGGGCGGCGAAGGCGGTCATCAGCGCCGCCTGGCCCAGGAACAGCAGGCGTTTGTCGACGAGATTGAGGCCGCTGGCGCCAATGGCGAACACCGCCGCCGTCTGGATGAGGATGTAGAGCGCGTCGAAACCCATGATCGACGGCGTCAGGATGCGGTTGCCGGACACGGTCTGGAACAGCACGGTGGCGAGCGCGATGGCGCAGCCGACCAGCAGCAGCGCCGCCAGCTTGACCGCCCGCAATTGCAACACGAAGGCCCAGCCGCCCGTGACGCCCACGGTCATGAAGGCCGTGCAGGCGAACAATGCAATCACCAGCAGGGCCAGCAGGATCAGACCGCCGCTGCGACCGGAGCCAGGGGAAGCGGTCAGATCAGCCGGCACGGAAGCGCTTCCCCAGCAGGAGATACAGGAACAGCACGCTGCCGATGACGCCCATCATCGTGCCGATCGGGATCTCGAACGGATAATTGACCAGCCGCCCGAGCAGGTCGCAGGCCAGCGCCAGCCCGGCGCCGAGCAGGGCGGTGAGCGGAATGGCGCGCCGCATGTTGTCGCCGAGCGCCATGCTGGCGAGGTTGGGCGCTGCCAGGCCAAGGAAGGGGATCATGCCGACGGTGGTCACCACCATGGCCGTCACCATGGCGACGATGCTGAGGCCGAACAGCAGCACGCGGCGGTAGTTCAGCCCCAGATTGACGCTGAAGTCGCGGCCAAGCCCGGCCACGGTCAGCCGGTCGGCGGTGAACCAGGCCAGCGCCGCCAGGGCGAAGGCGGCCCACAGCAGTTCGTAACGGCCGCGCAGGATGGTGGAGAAATCGCCGTTCGACCAGGCGGCGAGCGATTGCAGCAAGTCGTAACGGTAGGCGATGAAGCTGGTCGCGGCGCCAATGACATTGCCAAGCATCAGGCCGACCAGCGGCGTCACCAGCGGCGACGACAGGGGAATCCGCGCCAGCACGCCCATGAACAGCCCGGCGCCGGCCAGGGCGAACGCCGCCGCCACCATCATCTTCACGATCACCGGCATGTCCGGCAGCAGCAGTGTGGCGCACAGCATGCCAAGGCTGGCCGCGTCCACCGTGCCGGAGGTGGAGGGTTCGGCGAAGCGGTTGCGCGCCAGCATCTGCATGATCAGCCCGGCGATGGCCACGGAGCCGCCCGCTAGCACCACGGCGATGGTGCGCGGCGCCCGGCTGGTCAGCAGCAGGTTGAGCGCCGCCGGGTCGCCGGCCAGCACGGCGCCGGGCGTCAGGTCGCTGACGCCGGCGAACAGGCTGGCGACTGCCAGAAGAAGAAAAACGGCCACGGCCGCCGCGGTCCTGGTCATGGCGCCGGGCAACGCGGCTTGTGGCCTGGCGCCAGGCGGGATGAAGGGTGAGACATCGGGAAGGGCCGCCTGCCCGGCGCGGATGACATGTTGCTGGTCTGGTCCATTCCCGCCTCCGCGCCTCCTTCTCCGGCGTCATGCCCGGGCTTGTCCCGCGCCACGTTTTCTCACGTGAGACAGGGTCCGGCTTCTTCCGGGTGGGTGGGCTGCGTGGATGGCCGGAACAACTCCGACCATGCTGGTTGGGGGCGTTTTGCTCCGGCAGCGGCTCCGCGTCCGGGCCTTTTGGGCGCCTGAAACGCCTTCACGCCGCCGGTCCTCGCCGCCGCTGGCCTGTGCTTGCTTATTTGCCGCCGAACGCCTTGTTGAGCTGGTCGATGTCCTGCTTCAGCGCCGTCGCGCCGCCGCCGACCAGGTACCAGTTGGCCGGATCGAGATAGACCACCTGGTTCTTCTTCCATGCCGTGGTCTGGCCGACCAGGTCATTGTCCAGCATCTTGCGCGCGTTGCCGGTCTTGCCGAGGGCGGCGTCGCGGTCGATGACGAACAGCCAGTCGGGATTGGTTTTCTGGATGAACTCGAAGGTCACCGGCTGGCCGTGCGTGCCGATCTTCAGGTCCGGCACGGCCGGGGTGACGCCGAAGGCCTCGTGAATGACGCCGAAACGCGAGCCGGGGCCATAGGCGCTCATGCGGTTGGCGACGGTGAGGATCAGCAGGCCCTTGCCAGCCGCCTGCGCCTTTTCCTTCAGTTGCGCCACGCCGGCGTCGAGATCGGCGACGAGCTTCTTCGCCGCGTCTTCCTTGCCGAAGGTCTTGCCGAGCGTCGTGATGTGCGCGCGGGCGCTGGCGAACGGCGCCTTTGCGTCGATGGTCATGTCGATGGTCGGGGCCAGCTTCGACAGCTCGGCGTATTTGGCCTGCGAACGGCCGCCCACGATGATCAGGTCCGGTTGCAGCGCGCCCAGCGCTTCGAGGTTGGGCTCGAACAGCGTGCCAACCTTCGTCACCTTGTCGTCGTTGTATTTCTGCAGCCAGGCCGGCTTGACGCCGGTCGGAACGCCAGCCACCGGGACGCCGAGGGCGTCGAGATTGTCGAGCGAGGCCAGATCGAACACGACGATCTTCTTCGGCGTATCCTTCAGCGTGGTTTCGCCGGAGGCGTGCTTCACCGTCACCGGGGCGGCGGCGAGCGGGGCGGCGGCGAAAGCGGCGAGGCCGAACAGCAGGCCGCAAAAGGCCTTGCGCGAGATGTTCCGGGACGTGTTCACGTCAGTGCTCCCTGGGTTCAAGGTCCAGTTTGGTCCGGAGGCCGGCAGGCGCCTCCGGAAGGCAGGTCGGCGTGGCTCCTTGAGGAGTGGCTCCTGGAAAAGTGGCTTCTGGAAAAGTGGCTTCTGGAGGAGTAGCTCTCGGAGGAAACGCCAGAACGGTCGCGTCGATGGCGGCGAGCGTCGGCCGCCCGGTCAGCGCCATCGCCGCTTCAAATTCGGTGGCCAGCATCGCCAGCGCATGGGCGACGCCGGCGGCGCCCGCCGTGGCCAGCGCCCAGTACAGTGGGCGGCCGACCAGCACGGCGCGGGCGCCAAGAGCCAGGGCCTTCAGCACGTCGGTTCCGCGCCGCACGCCGCCATCCATCAGCACCGGGATGCGGCCGTCGACGTGGCGCGCCACCGCCGGCAACAGGTCGATGGCCGCCGGCATGCCGTCGAGCACGCGCCCGCCATGGTTGGACACGATGAGGCCGTCGGCGCCCAGGGCAATGGCCCGGTCGGCGTCGTCGGGATGCACGACGCCCTTGAGCAGCAGCGGCAGCCGCGTCTGCGCCCGCAGCCAGGCGATGTCGTCCCAGCCGGGCGCGGCGTCGATGAGGCCGCGAAACACCGGGCTGCGCGCCGGCTGCGCCCGCGTCGCCGTCGCCTGGGCAAAGCCATCGAGGTTGACTGACCGGACATGCGCCGGCAGGCGGAAACCGCAGCGCTGCTCGGCGTCGCGCACGCCGTTCACCGGCGCATCCACCGTCACGATGAGGGCGCGATAGCCGGCGTCTTCCGCCCGCCGGACAAGGACAAGCGTGTCCTCGCGCCGGGGTTGCGGGTAAAGCTGGAACCACAGGGGAGCCGGGGAATGGCGGGCCAGCCCGGCCATGTCGACGCTGGCCTGGCAGCTGGCGATGCAGCCGGCGCCGGCGGCGGCGGCGCCTGTGGCCATGGCGAATTCGCCTTCCGGGTGGGCCAGCTTCTGCCAGGCCATGGGCGCGGCGATCACCGGCGCCTCCAGCCTCAGGCCGAACAGGCTGGCGGCGGCGCTGGCGCCGCGCAGATCCGCCAGGGCGCGCGGCAGCAGTCGCAGGCGGGCGAAGGCTTCCCGATTGTCGCGCAGGGTGACGCCTTCCGCCGCGCCGCCGCCAATATAGGCCTGAATGTCCGCCGGCAGCCGCGCGCGACCGTGACGCTCATAATCATCCAGGCAGACAATGTCGGGTGGAATGGACAAATCGGGTTCAGATCAGGTTACAGCCAGACGGCGCACCGCCCGGAGCGCCGCGATTTCACGCATTTTGGCGTTGTGACTGCTCTGCCGGTGGGCGTCAACCTGTTGTAAAATCTTATCTTTTGTAATGATTATAAAGTGGCGCGAAAAGCGCGACGGCGGCGGGACATGGCCGCCGGCGTCATGCAGGCGATCCGCCAGGCGGCATGGCCCCGTCCCTGGCGGTCGTCCTGCCGCTGCCGGCGTCGTCAGCCGAGCTTCACCAGCATCTTGCCGGTGTTGTCGCCGGTGAACAGCTTCAGGAATGCGGCGGGGGCGTTTTCGAGGCCGTGTTCGACGGTTTCCTGGACGTGCATTTTGCCGGCGCGGATCAGCGCGCCGGTTTCCTCGCGGAAGCGGGGACGCAGGTCCATGTGATGGCGCACCACGAAGCCCTGCAGCTTCAGGCTGCGGCTGATGGCGAGCATCAGATTGCTGGGGCCGGGCGCCGGAGCCACGTCATTGTAGCCGCCAATCATGCCGCACAGGGCGATGCGGCCGAAAACCTTCATCTGGTTGAGGGCGGCTTCGAGGTGGTCGCCGCCGACATTGTCGAAATACACGTCGAGGCCATCCGGCGCCGCGGCGGCCAGCGCCGCGTTGAGATCGCCGCAGGTGCGATAATTGATGACCGCGTCGACGCCGGCCACGTCACGCAGCCACGCGCATTTTTCATCGCTTCCGGCCGAGCCGACCACCCGGCAGCCATGCGCCTTCGCCAGCTGGCAGGCCACCGAACCCACCGCGCCGGCGGCGGCGGACACGAAGACGCTGTCGCCATCCTTCAGGTCGGCGATGCGGAACAGCCCCGTGTAGGCGGTGAGGCCCGGCGCGCCGAGCACGCCGAGATAGGCCTGCGCCGGCGCCTGCTCCACATCGATCTTCTCGAAGCCTTCCCACGACCCCACGGCGTAATCGCGCCAGCCCAGCATGTGGAATACGTGATCGCCGGGCGCGAAATCCTTGTGACGCGATTCCACCACCACGCCGACGGCCCGCCCATACAGCGCCTCGCCGACCTGAAACGGCGTCACATAGCTCTTCTGGTCGATCATCTGGCCGCGCATGTAGGGATCGACGGACATCCACAAATTGCGCACCAGCAATTCGCCCTCCGCCGGCTGGCGCAGCGGCGTTTCGGCCAGGGCGAAATCGTCAGGGGTGGGCATGCCGACCGGGCGGGAGGCCAGGCGGATTTCGCGATTTGAGGTGCTGGATTGCAAGGCGTTTGCTCCGGGATATGCTTTCGTTGGGGGCATCATAGAGCATTTTTGGCCGCAGGCGACGCGTCGCGCGCCAGGAAACGGACGTGAACGGCGGGCAGGATGCGCCCCCCTGGAAACGGCGGCGCCGGGCGCCGTCTGCGCCAGCAAATCCGGTCGGAACCGCGCGTTGATTTGAATTGGTAAAAATAAAACCAAAGTTATCTGCCGGCGGTTTACACGATGTCTGCGCGTTTTCAGGTTGTCTTTCCGCGCAGGCGTGAAATATATGCGCCGGATTTGCGCGGCTCCGGCAGGCGCGGCGCGCCGTGGATACACGGAAGCGAAGTGAGTGGAGAGTGTCATGAGCGGTGAACACACGAACACCCGGACGGAAAAGGACGCCATGGGCCCCGTCGATGTGCCGGCCGACCGGCTCTGGGGTGCGCAGACCCAGCGCTCCATCGGCAATTTCCCCATCGGCGTCGACCGCTTCCGCTGGGGCAGGCCGGTGATCCGGGCCCTGGGCATTCTCAAGAAAGCCGCCGCCGAGGCCAATGGCGAACTGGGCGAACTGCCCGCCGACAAGGTGAGGCTGATCGTCCAGGCCGCCCAGGAGGTTATCGACGGCAGGCTCGACGGCGAATTCCCGCTCGTCGTCTGGCAGACCGGCTCCGGCACCCAGACCAACATGAACGCCAATGAGGTGATCGCCAACCGCGCCATCCAGCTGGCCGGCGGCGTCGTTGGCTCGAAGAAGCCGGTCAATCCCAACGACGACGTCAATCACTCGCAGTCGTCCAACGACACCTTCCCCACGGTGATGTATGTGGCGGCGGTCGAGGGCATCGCTCACGCCCTGCTGCCGGCGGCCCGGCGCCTGCGCGACGTGCTGGCCGAAAAGCAGACGCGATACGCCGATATCGTCATGATCGGCCGCACCCATCTGCAGGACGCCACGCCGCTGACCGTGGGGCAGCTGATCTCCGGCTGGGTCGCCCAGCTTGACCACGGCCTCGCCGCCGTGGGCGCTGGTATGGAGGGCCTGTTCAATCTGGCGATTGGCGGCACGGCGGTCGGCACCGGCCTCAACGCCGATCCGCGCTTCGGCGACCTGACCGCGGCCAACATTGCCCGCGAAACCGGCTTCCCCTTCGTCTCGGCGGCCAACAAGTTCGCCGCCTTGTCAGCCCATGACGAGATGGTGGTGGCCAGCGGCGCGGTGCGCGCCCTCGCCGGGGCGCTGATGAAAATCGCCAATGACGTGCGCTTCTACGCCTGCGGCCCACGCGCCGGCTTCGCCGAACTGCGCATTCCCGAGAACGAGCCCGGTTCGTCGATCATGCCCGGCAAGATCAATCCGACCCAGTGCGAGGCGCTCACCATGGTGTGCGTGCAGGTGTTCGGCAACGATCACGCCGTTGCCTTCGCCGGCTCCCAGGGCAATTTCCAGCTCAACGTCTACAAGCCGGTGATGCTGCACAATCTGCTGGAATCGGCGTTGCTGCTCGCCGACGCCTGCAACGCCTTCACCGACCACTGCGCCATCGGCATCGAGCCGAATATCGATCGCATCAACGAGAATCTCGATAATTCACTGATGCTGGTGACGGCGCTCAACCCGCACATCGGCTATGAAAAGTCAGCGGAAATCGCCCTCTCCGCGCATCGGGAGGGCCTCTCCCTGCGCGCCGCCGCCCTGCAACTGGGCTATGTGACCGATGAGGAGTTCAACCGCTGGGTCCGCCCCGAAGACATGGTGGGGCCGCTGAAGAAGTAACGTCTGGCAGGCGAGACTTCGCCCCGGTTCTGGCGGACCAGTAAGCCATTGCCTGACCGTGCTGGGGGTCTGCGGGGCCGATCCCGCCAGAGAAAACGGGGCCGGACAACCGGCGCCGGGCGGCGGGCCGGCGTTCGCCGCGCTCAGGCGGCGGCTTCCAGGGCCTGGTCGCGGTCTGGCGTGGCGGAAACCGGCGCCGCCCTGTCCATCCCACCGCCTGCCAGCGGCCGTCGCGCCTGCATGGTTTGCAGCACGAAGGTCATCAGCGTCTGGTCGACGTGATTGGCGGCGCGGGTCACTTCGATGGCGATGCGCAGGCCGTTGTCGGTCATGGCGCCCGCTGCGTCGAGGGTGGTGATCAGCCAGTTGACCACGTCGCGCTCCACCTGGCCGCCGGCCGCGGCTCCGGTCACCACATGGGCGACAACCAGGTCGACAAATGTATCGTCCCACGAGGGGTGGCGGTCGCCGATCAGCCGGTCGAGCGCGGCCAGGGCGTCGACTTCCGCGCGCCGCGCCACGCCGCCGGCCAGGATCTCGGCGGCAAGGCGCCGGACATCCCGTTCGCTCACCCGTCCGGCGTCCAGCACGTCGTCAACGAAATCCCGCAGTTCCTGCCTGATCATGCCCTGTCATTCCTGCATTCCGGCAAGGGCGCCCCCACCCTTGCGCCTGGAATTGCCGCCGCCCCACGCCGGGATACGGTCCCGTCTTCAGGTTTGAACGGAAAGGCCCAAAAGGTCCCTGTTCCTGACGAGCATCGGGCGCCCGTTCTCGCCAGCAGGTTAACGCGGCATGGTAAATAACGGTTCAGGTTAAGCATTGCTGACCGGGCGTCCGGAACGCGGCCGGGCCGCCGCGCCGCCCGGCCAGTCAAGCGCGCCGGATCAGTCGAAGCGCGTCGCCGCGCCGCCCAGCGGCTCCCAGGCGTCGAGATCGGCTTCGAAGGCTTTCAGCTTGGCGCGGACGCGGGGGTACGCCTCGTCGCCCAGCACCAGGTGCAGGGGCGGCGCATCGGAATCGATCGCCTTGAGGATGACGGCGATGGCCTTGTGCGGGTCGCCGCCCTGCAGGCCGTCGTTTTCGGCGGCGTAACGGCGGGTGACGCCGGAGGTTTCAGCGTAGGCCGGCATTTCATTGCGGGCGGCGTTGATCGAGCGGCCGAGGAATTCGGTGCGGAACGGCCCCGGCTCGACGATGATGACCTTGACGCCGAATGGCGCCACTTCCTGCGCCAGCGCCTCGGAAAGCCCCTCCACCGCGAATTTGCTGGCGTTGTAGTAGCCGAAGCCGGCCCGGCCAGCGATGCCGGCGATGGAGGAGAGGTTGACGATGCGACCGCCGCGCGAGCGGCGCAGCGCCGGCAGGGCGGCGCGGGTTGTTTCGATGAGGCCAAACACATTGGTCTCGAACATTGGCCGGTATTCCTCCGGCTCGCCTTCCTCGATCGCGCCGACGAAGCCGTAGCCGGCGTTGTTCACCAGAATGTCGAGGCGGCCGAAGCGCTGTTCGGCCAGCTCCGCCGCGGCGGCGGCCTCGCCGGGCCTGGTGACGTCGAGCCTGGCGACCTGCAGTTTGCCGTCCGCCGCCGGTTTCAGGTCCGCCAGCGTCTCCGGCCTGCGCGCCGTGGCGACCACGTTGTCGCCGCGGTCCAGCGCCGCCTGGGCAAGAATTTTGCCGAAGCCTGTCGAGCAGCCTGTGATCAGCCAGGTGCGCGGTGTGGTGTGCGCCATGGGGGCTTCCTCCTGTTTTGCCGCGGCATTATTGGCGCGGATTGCTCCCTCGCCAAGCGGTTCCAGGTCAGGGCTGGCGGTCGTTGTCGGCATTGGGGCGAAAATTGGATCTGGCGGCTTTACGGAGCCGCCAATTGGTAATACTAAATAAAAATTACATAAATACTATTCGATGCAAATTGCAATAATTTCATATTTAATGATTTTTTATGGGGATGAAATGCTTGAAGATTATATAGGTTTTATTGACGACGTCATCTGGAATGACGTGCTGACATATGTGCTTCTCGGCGCCGGCATTTTCTTTACCTTCCGGTTGCGGTTGCTGCAGATCCGCCGTTTCCCGGAAATGCTGCGCACCCTGGCGCGACCGGCCGTCAACGATCCGGCCGGCATTTCGCCGTTCCAGGCGTTGTGCGCGTCGCTGGCGGCGCGGATTGGCACGGGCAATGTGGTTGGCGTCGCGGTGGCCCTGTATCTGGGTGGCCCGGGCGCTGCATTCTGGATGTGGCTGGTGGCGGCCCTTGGCATGGCGACGGCGTTCGCCGAGGTTTCCCTTGCGCAGCTGTTCAAGGTGCGCGCCGGCGACGCCTATCGCGGCGGTCCGGCGTTCTACATCGCGCGCGGCCTGCAGGCGCCGCGCGCCGCCATGGTGTTCTCGATCTGCCTGATCATCGTTTTCGGTCTGGCTTTTAATGCGGTGCAGGCCAATTCCATCGCGGGCGCCGCGCAGGAGGCGTTTGGCGTCGCGCCGCTCTGGACGGGCGTCGCCGTGACGATCGCCGCCGCCCTGGTCATCTCTGGCGGCGTCACGGGCGTGGCGCGCTTCTCCGCGGTCGTGGTGCCGGTGATGGCGGTCGCCTATATCGCGGTGGCGCTGGCCGTTCTCGCCATCAACATCGACCAGACGCCGGCGCTGCTGAAACTGATCGTTTCCAGCGCCTTCGGTTTCGGGCCGGCGGCGGGCGGCGTCGCTGGCGGCATGACGGCGGCGATGATGAACGGCGTCCGGCGCGGGCTGTTCTCCAACGAGGCGGGCATGGGCTCCGCGCCCAATATCGCCGCCGTGGCCACGCCCAGCCCGCATCACCCGTGCAGCCAGGGCTTCGTGCAGGCTTTGGGCGTGTTCATCGACACGCTGGTGGTCTGCACGGCCACGGCCCTGCTGATCCTGCTTTCGGGCAAATTGCAGCCTGGCTCTGGCGTCACCGGCGTCCAGCTCACCCAGCAGGCCATGAACGTGCATCTGGGGCACTGGGGCGCGCCGTTCGTCAGCATCGCCATCACCTGCTTCGCCTTCACCTCCATTGCCGGCAACTATGCTTACGCGGAAGGCGCCCTTGCCTATCTGCGGTTCGATGGCCGCGCCGGCCTGCTGTTGCTGCGCCTTGGCCTGCTGGCCATGACCCTGTGGGGCGCCATGGCGCAGGTGCCCACGGTGTTCGGCCTGGCTGACATCACGATGGGCGTCATGGCCGCCATCAACATTGCTTCCATTGTGTTGCTGTCCGGCCTGGTGGTTCGTCTGGCTCGCGATTACCTCGCCCAGCGCGACGCCGGCCGTGAGCCGGAATTCGATCCGGCCCTGCTGCCGGAGCTGGCGGGCGTGATCGAGCCCGGCGTCTGGGACCGGCCGCCCGCCGCCGGAACGCGCGTCGCCAAAAAGGTCGGCGAGCCGCCCGTGGCGCCCGTGGCGGCGACCCCGGCGGCGGCTCCGGCGACGCCTGGCGGCGCCCCGCGCCAGCCGGGCGTGTGAGCGGCGTCTGGTCGGGATGACGCGGCCGTGCAAGGGTTCCGGCCCATTGCAACAGGAGGATGTCCCGATGGCCGGACCCCGCGTCTCGATAGAATTTTGCACCCAGTGCCAGTGGCTGCTGCGCGCCGCCTGGATGGCCCAGGAGTTGCTGTCCACCTTTGGTCAGGATCTGGGCGAAGTGGCGCTGCTGCCCCGGACCGGCGGCGTGTTCCGCATCCAGGTGAACGACAGCCTGATCTGGGACCGCGCGGTCGACGGCGGCTTCCCGGACGCCAGGACCCTGAAGCAGCGGGTGCGCGACCTGATTGATCCGGCGCGGTCGCTTGGCCACATCGACCGGTCAGGCGGCGGAAGCTGAAGACGTCAGCGCCGGCTGTCCGCCGCACGGAGGCTGGACGCAGTGGCGTTCACCGTCTCCGCGCATGGTTTTTGTAACGCGCGGTCGCCGTGGCGACCGGGATGTTCGTCCCTCCGGGGGAGCGGGTGGGACGGATCGGGCGCTTTTCCGGGTAGGGCCTGGGGCCGGTTTCCGGGCGGGCGCGCCGGTGAAGAGAGAAGGGGGGGTGAACCGTCAACAGGAGGGCGGGCATGTCGATGTTGTCAGAATACGGCGGACAGATGTTGCGCCGTAAAAGTGTGGATGCGCTCAGGGCGATGGCGCTGGCGGAGACCGGTGGGGGCGCCAGGCTGAAGCGGTCGCTGGGCGTCACGCGCCTCACCATGATCGGCATCAGCAGCACGATCGGCACCGGGATTTTCTTCATTCTTGGCGTGGCGACGCCGCTGGCCGGGCCAGCGGTGGTAATCTCCTTCGTGATCGCCGGCCTCGCGGCGGCGCTCAGCGCCCTGTGCTACGCCGAGCTGGTGTCCGCCCTGCCCACGGCCGGCTCGGCCTATTCCGCCGTGTATGCGGCGCTTGGCGAGGCGCCGGCGTTTCTCGTCGCCGCCTGCCTGTTCCTTGAGTATGGCGTCTCCATCTCGGCCGTCTCCGTGACCTGGGGGCAGTATCTGAACCGGTTGGGCGACGATCTGTTTGGCCTGCACCTGCCGCATGTCCTGTCGGCGGCGCCGGCGGAGGGCGGCCTGGTCAATCTCCCGGCGGTGGCGCTGGTGGGGTTGGCGACCCTGCTGCTGCTGCGCGGCGCGCGTGAATCCGCCACGGTCAACGCCATCATGGTGCTGTTGAAGGTGGGCGTGTTGATCATGTTCATCGTGGTTGGCGCCACGGCCTTCAACGCCGGCAACTTTCACCCGTTCATGCCGCATGGGATCTCCGGGATCGGCGCGGCGGCGGCGTTGATCTTCTTCACCTATGTGGGCATCGACAGCGTCGCCACCGCCGGCGAGGAGGCGATCAACCCCCACCGCACGCTGCCGCTGGCGACGATGATTGCCTTCATTGTGGTCACCTGCGTGTATCTGGGGGTGGCGATCGTCGCCCTGGGCGCCCAGCCTGCCGCGGAGTTCGGCGGCCAGGAGGCGGGTCTGGCGGTTATTCTGTACAAGGTGACCCAGGCGCGCTGGCCATCGGTCATCCTGACCGCCGGCGCCATCATCTCCATCTTCAGCATCGTGCTGGTGCTGCTCTACAGCCAGACCCGGGTGGCCTACGCGGTCAGTCGCGATGGCCTGTTGCCGTCCCTGTTCAGCCGCGTCGATCCCCGCACCGGCGTCCCGTCGTCCAACACCATCACCCTGGCGGCGCTCGCGGCCTTGTTGTCCGGCTTCCTGCCGCTGGGCATGCTGGCCGAGCTGGTGTCTGTTGGCACGCTCAGCGCCTTCACCATGGCGGCCCTGAGCGTCATCGTGCTGCGGGTGCGACAGCCGGACCTGCCGCGGGGCTTCCGCACGCCACTGTATCCGCTGACCCCGCTGGCCAGCATGGCCCTGTGCCTCTACCTGCTGGCTGGCCTTGCGCCGCTGACGTGGAGCCTGTTCGGCCTGTGGCTGGTGGCCGCTGCGATGGTTTATGTCTTCTACAGCATGCGGCGGTCCCATCTGTGCCCGGACTGCCGGACGTGGGAGAAGCCAGGGCCCAGGGCTGCGCCCCTGGGCTGACAGCGCCCCAGCGGAGGGGCCGTCTCCGGCCTCTCCGCGATTGCAGACGCCATGGTTCTTCGCGCGCGGGCCCTGGTTTGGGATGCGGCGGCCGGGAGGGCTTTTGACAGTTCTCAGTCACATACCCGCACGGCGCGGTAGCGGATGACATTGCCCCAGGGGTCGATCACCGGCTCGCGTGAAACGTAGCAGACCGGCGGCGCGGTCATGGCGCTGGCGGCGATGGCGCCAAGGGCGAGGCCGCCGACGAGGCCGGCGCCGCCATAGACGTAGCCAGGGCGATAAAAATGGCCGTGGCGGTGATGATGCCCATACCCATGACCATACCCATGACCATATCCATGGCCATGCTTTGGCCCGGCGCTGGCGGGGGTCGCGGCGGCGAGCCCGAAGCCGCCGATGGCGGCGGCGACAAAAGCGATGGCGGCCTTGCGGGCGATGGCGGCCTTGCGGGTGGCGGCGGCGACGTTCATGACATCCTCCATCTGCTGCGGCGCCGCGGCTGCTGATTGCCGGCGCCCTGATGTCCATGGGTCGCGGCCATGCCCGCGATGGTTCAAGCGGGGCTCAAGAAAAATCCGGGCAGGTTCGCCATGCGCCGGAAGCGCTGGCGCGACGCGCAGCGGCGCGGGTCGCGCGCGTCAGTGAACGCCTGCGAACCGTTGCCGCGTCAGCCGCGTTTCACCTGCGAGGCGTCGCGGCAGGGCGGGCGCGCGGCTTTTCTGGAAAAGAAGCGCGCGAACCGCGTGCGACATGCGTAAAATCGGGGCGGCAGGGCATTGTCGGCGAACCGGATTCCACCGGGAGGCCTGAGCAGGGAGCGCACATGGCGGAGCGACATGCGGCCAGGCGCGCCGGGGCGCGAAACGCAAAGGGCGCGCAGGACCCAAATGATGTGGAGGGCCAATATCCGCCGGACGCGGGCCAGGTGTTCGTGCTCGATGGCGACGGGCCGGCGCCGGTTTTGCGCGGCGACCTGCTGCCGGAGGTCTTCGCCGACTGGTTCGCGGCGCGCGGCTGGCGGCCCCGGCCGCACCAGTTGCTGTTGCTCGATCTGGCGCTGGCTGGCCGTTCGACCCTGCTGGTCGCGCCCACCGGCGCCGGCAAAACGCTTGCCGGCTTCCTGCCTTCGCTGGTGGAGCTGGCGGCGAAGCCAGACGCGGATGGCCTGCACACCCTGTACATTTCGCCGCTGAAGGCGCTGGCGGTGGATGTCGCCCGCAATCTGGAAACGCCGGTCGCCGGAATGGCGCTCGATATCCGCGTCGAGACCCGCACCGGCGACACGCCGCCGCACAAGCGCGCCCGCCAGATGCGCCGGCCGCCGCATATCCTGATGACCACGCCGGAACAGCTGGCGCTGATGCTGGCCCATCCCGATTCCGGAAAACTGTTCGGCTCCCTGCGCCGCGTCGTGCTGGATGAGCTGCACGCGCTGGTGACCTCGAAACGCGGCGATCTGCTGGCGCTGGACCTGGCGCGGGTGCGCCGGCTGGCGCCGGGCGTCGCCGTCACCGGCCTTTCGGCGACGGTGCGCGAGCCGCAGGCGCTGGCGACTTACCTCTCCGGCGTCGGCCCCCTGGCGCGGCCGGTCGACATCGTGCGCATGCAGGGCGGCGCCCGCCCGGAGATCGCCATTCTGGATGGCCAGCTTGAGCTGCCCATCGCCGGCCACACCACCGCCTGGGCCATGCCCGACGTTTACCAGGCCATCCGCAGCCATCGCCTGACGCTGGTTTTCGTCAACACGCGCCTGCAGGCCGAATTCGCCTTTCAGGAGTTGTGGCGGCTGAACGAGGATACGCTGCCCATCGCCCTGCATCATGGCTCGCTCGACGCCACCCGGCGTCGCCGGGTGGAGGCGGCGATGGTCGACGGCCGCCTGCGCGCGGTGGTGTGCACCGCGACGCTCGATCTGGGCGTCGATTGGGGCGATGTCGATCTGGTCATCAACCTTGGCGCGCCGAAGGGCGCCAGCCGGCTGATGCAGCGGATTGGCCGCGCCAACCACCGGCTGGACGAGCCGTCGCGGGCCTGGCTGGTTCCCTCCAACCGGTTCGAGGTGCTGGAATGCGAGGCGGCGCTGGAACTGGTGGAGGAGGCGGCGCAGGATACGCCGGACCCGCGCGCCGGCGCGCTCGACGTGCTGGCCCAGCATGTGCTCGGCATGGCCGTGGCCGGGCCGTTCACCGAAGACGGCCTGTTCGCCGAGGTCAGCTCCGCCGCGCCCTACGCCGGGCTGTCGCGGGCCGATTTCGACGACGTGCTGGCCTTCGCCGCCACCGGCGGCTACGCCCTGCGCAGCTATGAGCAGTTCGCCCGCATCCGCCGCGACAGTCATGGCCAGTGGCGCATCGCCACCGCCGCCGCCGCCCAGCGCTACCGGCTGAATGTGGGAACCATCGTCGAGGCGGCGAAGATCAAGGTGCGGCTGTCGCGCCCGATGCGGGCCCGCCGCCCAAACGGCAAACCCGGCCTGACGCCGCGCCCGGCGATGGGCGGGCGCATCCTGGGCGAAGTGGAGGAGGATTTCGCCGAGCAGCTGGTTGCCGGCGACACCTTTGTCTTTGCCGGCGAAATTTTGCGCTTCGAGGGGCTCGTCGCCAATGAGGCGCTGGTGACGCGGGCCACCGGCCGTGACCCGAAAATTCCCGCCTGGGCCGGCGGCAAGTTTCCGCTCTCCACCTTTCTCGCCGCGCGGGTGCGGCAATTGCTGGCCGATCCCGACAGCTGGGAGGCTCTGCCGCCCGAGGTGCGAACCTGGCTGACCTGGCAGCAGCAGCATTCGCGTCTGCCGCAGCCGGACGAACTGCTGGCGGAAACCTTTCCCCACGCCGGCCGTCATTATCTGGCGGTCTGGCCGTTCGAGGGGCGGCTCGCCCACCAGACCCTCGGCATGCTGCTGACCCGGCGGCTGGAGCGGGCCCGCCTGCGGCCGCTCGGCTTCGTCGCCAACGACTACGGCGTCGCCGTCTGGGCGGCCGGCGATCTGGCCGCGGCCTTCGCCACGGGTTCATCCGGCGCGCCGCGCCTGGCGCTGGACGATCTGTTCAGCGAGGACATGCTGGGCGATGACCTTGAGGAATGGCTGGATGAATCAGCGCTGATGAAACGCACCTTCCGTCATTGCGCCATCATCGCTGGGCTCATCGAGCGTCGTCATCCCGGCATGGCCGCCAAAACCGGTCGCCAGGTCACCATCTCCACCGATCTGATCTACGACGTGCTGCGCCGCCACGAGCCTGACCATGTGCTGTTGCGCGCGGCGCGACGCGACGCCGCTTCCGGCCTGCTTGATCTGAAGCGCCTCGCCGATATGCTGGCGCGTATTCGCGGACGCGTGGTCTGGCAGCCGCTGGAGCGGATTTCGCCCCTGTCCATCGCGCTTGTGCTGGAAATCGGCCGGGAATCGACGCCGGGCGACGCGGACGCCCTGCTGGCCGAAGCGGAAGGCGCGCTGGTTGACGAAGCTCTTGCCTGAACGGACCTCCCCCACCACCCGGGCGCCCGATGTCGCTGCTCCGGCGGGCGGCGCGGAAGCGGTCTTCGTGCGCCTTGGCGCGACTCTGTTCCTCGCCGATCCCTCCGGCGTGCTGTTCGAGCCGCAGGCGCGGCTGCTGGTCGTCGCCGACCTGCATCTGGAAAAGGGCTCGGCCTTTGCGGCGCGCGGCGTGCTGCTGCCGCCCTGGGACACGCGCGCCACCCTGCGCCGGCTGGCCGCGACCATCGCCCGCCTGCAACCCGCCGCCGTGATCGCCCTTGGCGACAGTTTCCATGATGTCGGCGGCCCGGCCCGGCTCGATCCGCAGGACCGGGCGCTGCTCGCCGATCTGCGCCATGGCCGCGACTGGCTGTGGGTGACCGGCAACCACGATCCGTCCATCCCCCCGGAACTGGGCGGCGCCTCGGCCGATGTGTTTCGCCATGGCGGCGTTACCTACCGGCATGCGCCGGAAGCTGCGCTGAGGGAGGCGGACGGCGTCGAACTGTGCGGCCATCTGCATCCGGTCGCCCGCCTGCGGGTGCGCGGCCGTTCGCTGCGCCGGCGCTGCTTCGCGTTTGGGCAGCGCCGCTGCATCCTGCCGGCCTTCGGCGCCTATGCCGGCGGCCTGAATGTGCGCGACGCCGCCTTCGCGCCGCTGTTCCCTGGCGGGCTCGCCGTGCGTATTCTGGGCGAGCAGCGGGTGTTCGCGGCGCCGGCCTCCCTGCTGCTGCCGGATTGAGCCGGGCGGGGCTGCGTGTGCCCTTTCGCGCATTGTTCTTGATGGGTGGCGAACCCGGCTTGTCATGAAGACAATCCGTCGCACCGCGAAAGGTTCTGTTACAGGGTTCTGTTGAGGAGCCGCGGGGGCTCACCGGCAATGCCCTGACCTGTGGAGCGAACCGGCGCCATTGCGCCGGCGCCTTGCGCCAGCCGCCAGGTTGCGTTTCCCTTGCGTGAAGCAGCGGGCGCTTCGCCGGCATACCCTCGCGGAAGGCCACGTTAACGACCGGGCGGAGACACAAGTGAGCAACGCCGCGCGCCAGTTCGACCTGTTCGACCTGTTCGACAATGAGGCCGGCTTCCAGGCGGCGCCCCCGGCCGCGCCCAAATCCCGCCGCCGCGCCGTGTCGGCAGCCGCTCCGCCGCCGGACGCAAACGCAGCCCCGGGCGATCTGTCGCCCGAAGCCATGGCGCAGGCGCTGGCGCAAACCGGCGATTATCGCATCCTGCGCCGCCTCAAGCCGCGCCCGGTGATTGACCGCGCCCTCAGCCCCCTGCCGCGCCTTGCGGTGATCGTCGACACCGAGACGACGGGCCTGCGCCATGATGCGGATGAGGTGATCGAGATCGGCGCCGTGGCCTTCACCTATGGCGATGACGGCGCCATCGGCGATGTGGTCGGCGTCTATGGCGCGCTTCAGGAGCCATCGCGGCCTATCCCGCCAGAGATTACCCGCCTCACCGGCATCACCGACGCCATGGTCGCCGGCCAGCAAATTGATGGAGCGGCGCTGGCGGCGCTGCTGGCGCCGGCGGATCTGGTCATCGCCCACAACGCCGGCTTCGACCGGCCGTTCTGCGAGGCGCTGTCGCCGGTGTTCGCGGCGAAGGCCTGGGCCTGTTCGGTGAAGGAGGTCCCCTGGCGCGATTATGGCTTCGAAGGCGCGAGGCTGGGCTATCTGGTGGGGCAGGCCGGACTGTTCCACGACGGCCACCGCGCGCTCGACGATTGTCACGCCCTGCTGGAGGTGCTGGCCCGCCCGGCTCGCGTCTACGACGCGGCGGCGCAGGCGCATCCTGGCGGAGCGCCCGGCGGCGACGCAACGGCAGCCGGAGCGCCGACGCCATTCGCCGCGCTGCTCGCCGCCAGCCGGCGCATCAGCGTGCGCATCTGGGCTGAACGCAGCCCCTTCGACATGAAAGACCAGCTGAAAGCCCGCGGCTACCGCTGGTCCGATGGCTCCGACGGCCGCCCCAGGGCATGGTGGATCGAGACGCCAGAAGAGGCCGCGGAGGAAGAACTCCGCTTCCTCCGCGACGAGATTTACCAGTGGCCCGACGCATCGCCCTACCGCCAGGTCCTGAGCGCCCACGACCGCTTCCGCCCGGGCTGAGGCGAAGCGCCTGCGAAGGGGGATGTCGCGTTCGGTTGGCTAAGCCCGGGCGGCGCGGCGTTTCCTGTCAGGAAGTACCATTGCCAAATTGAGTTGTATGGCACGCAAATGCACTAACAGCCGCGTGTGCCTGCGCTATCAGGTTCCAACCCGCCATACCATTGGGGCGTCGCTCGACCATTGCCGGATGCTGACGGTGGCGCCGCTGGAGATGAGCGCATATAGCACGTTTCCCGATGAGGCGGCGTCGTCAACGGTGGGATTGACGCCCAGCTGGAACCTGCCGGCGGTCCACATGGGGCGAAGCGTCACGCCCCGGACCGTCGTTCCGCTCGTCCAACTAGATGGAGCGCAGAGCAACAAGTTCTTATAGTTGGCGCTATCGTAAATAATTGAACGTCCGCATTGTTGGTCGTCGTCAAATGACAGATTAAAAACCGGCGAAATATACTCAGATGCAGCGTAGCCATATGTGTTATTCAGTGTGATGGTCATTCTCGCCGGGCTCGTATCCCCCTGGATGGTTTGATATGTTAAATCGTAGTCTGTCGCTGTTGCGGGTGGGTTACTTATTACGGGCGTCCTCGAGCTGATGTTCACGCCATTTATGCCTCCAACGGTATAGGTTGCCGCGGTGTTGGTTGTGTCGATGTTTGCGAGCGTGTTCGAGCCAGGTTTCGTGGGGTTGAACTGTTCCATTTTTACTTTGTCGTATTTCTGCGGAATTGTGTCGGCGGGTAAATGGAATTCATAGGTGTTCCCGAAGTCATCCGTCATCAATATGTTGATATCTGTTTGAATGTACCGCTTGTTGTATACGGCGCCAAAGCCGATATAACGGCTAACGTAGATAACGTTGTCATTTTTCGGTGGCTTGATCTTGGCTCCGTAGTCGATATTGCTCTGCATCTTAGAGTCCGTTTGAGAATGCTCAAGGATGTATGATTCGCCGCAGCATGAGGCTTCCGAGCGCGACATGGATCATGGCTTCGGAGACGTCGAGGCGCAATTCATAGTCTCTGACGAGGCGCT
>Ga0182744_1000767_pt1 | contig 29330 bp, 28 predicted proteins | sample eDN3rd30CKraftMG_FD_128525 | JGI IMG/M metagenome (GOLD analysis project Ga0182744, IMG submission 128525) | Enriched Miracle-Growth compost microbial communities from Emeryville, California, USA - eDNA 3rd pass 30_C Kraft MG (version 2) (version 2) ... | reverse complement strand
CGATGTGATACGTACCTTCTGGCAGGCGAACGGTCTGGCCCGGCTTGACGTCGCGGGCGACGAGTTTGGCCTGCGGATTGCCGCCGTCCGGCACGTAGATGGACAGCGTCAACCGCTCCGGCGGAATGCGGTTGTCGCCGAGCATGCCGATGATGCGCATGGCACCGGCGCTGATGGGAATGCGCTCGCTGACATTGCGACCGTTGATCGATACGCGGCGCGTGGCGCTGGCAAGGCCATAGGCAGCATGCACGATATAGTCGCCATTCGCCAGGTTGAACGTCGGATTGGCGTCGCTTGAACTGGCCTGTTCGGTTCGGCTGCCGTTGTCTTCGGCGCGTTCGCGGAAGACCCGCCAGATGACGCCGGAAGGAATGCGCTGAGCATTGTCGCCGCTGAACGTCGCCGACAGGGTCAGGGAGGCGCCCGACGCCGGTGTGGTGACGGCGGGTACGCCGGCGCCTGGCGTGGTCGTTGCCGGAGCGGTCACGCCCGGCGGCGTCGTAGGCATCGTTTGCGCCCATGCGGGGGCGGCAGAAAACGCGCCGAAAAGCAAAGCCGCTGCCAGAGAAAGGATCGGTCGATTCATTCGGAAATCCCGGAAAACCCGTCGGACATCGCCCAAACGGCTCAGGTCGTCAACTTGCGCGAAATTGCGGCCGGGCCATGGCGCCGAGGTCTATGACCTTGGCTTTGCCCGGATTGCCGGAATTTTCGTCCCTTTCTGGCTGCCCGCGCTTCCTGTAGAAGGCCTGCAGATATCTCATCTAGGTGCATTCATGAACGCTACCATCGATATGTTGAAGAGCCGCCGCTCGGTGCCGCCCCTGGCGATGACCGGGCCGGGTCCCGACGCCGCCGCCCTGGAAACCATCCTGGCACTGGCCGCCCGCGTCCCCGACCACGGCAAGCTGGCGCCCTGGCGCTTCATCGTTTTTGAAGGCGAGGGCCGCGACCGCGCCGGCGACATCATTCTCAAAGCCTTCGATGCCGCCAATCCGGGCGCCGAGGAAAGCCGTCGCGAACTCGAGCGCAAGCGCTTCCTGCACGCGGCTGTGGTCGTCGGCGTGGTCTCGCGCCCGGTCGCCCATGGCAAGATCCCCGAATGGGAGCAGGTGCTCTCGGTCGGCGCCGTCTGCATGAACCTCACCATCGCCGCCAATGCCATGGGCTTTGCGACCTCGTGGCTGACGCAATGGTATGCCTACGATGCGGCGGCATCGGCGGCGCTCGGCCTCAAGCCGGGCGAGAAGTTCGCCGGCTTCATCCATATCGGCGGCAGCAAGGGCGCGCCCGAGGATCGGCCACGCCCGGCGCTCGCCGATATCGTCACCCGTTTCTGAGCGGAGCCGGCAGCCATGTTCTTCGAGCCGCACAAGCGCGATCGCAACCTGCTGCCGCGCGATCCCTTCAAGGCGATGATCGCGCCGCGTCCGGTCGGCTGGATTTCGTCCATGAACCGGGCGGGGCAGGTCAACCTAGCGCCCTATTCCTTCTTCAACGCCTTTTCCGACAGCCCGCCCATCGTCGGCTTTTGCAGTGATGGTGAGAAGGACAGCAAGACTTTTGCGGCCGACAGCGGCGAGTTCGTCTGGAACATGGCGACTTATGACCTGCGCGAGGAGATGAACGCTTCCTCCGCGCCATTGCCGCGCGGCGAGAGCGAGTTCGGCCACGCCGGGCTTGAAGCAGCGCCGTCGCAATTCGTACGGCCGCCGCGTGTCGCCGCATCGCCTTGCGCGCTCGAATGCAAGGTCACGCAGATTTTCTCGCTCACCGACATCGAAGGCAAAGCCGTCGATCGCTGGCTGGTGATGGGGCAGGTGGTCTGCATTCACATCGCCGATGAGTATATCGCCGACGGCCGCATCGACGTGCTGCGCATGAAGCCGATCGCGCGCTGCGGCTATATGGATTACACCGCCATCGAAAGCTTCTTTTCAATGAAGCGCCCGCCGGGCGGCTAGCGCTTCCTGCTTCGTTCGCTGACGCGCGAACGCAGCCATTGCTTATTGCTATTAATGTTCCGAAGTCACCACGGTGAACTTCACGCCAAGCGCGCGCATAACGGCGCTGATCGTCTCGTAGCGCGGATGGGCGCCTGGGCTAAGCGCCTTATAGAGGCTTTCACGCCCAAGGCCTGAATCTTTGGCTATTTGCGCCATGCCGCGCGCCTTGGCGACATCACCAATCGCCGCGAGAAACACATCAGGATTTGGATCTTCAGCCGCTGCGGCAAGAAATTCCGCAATCGTTTCATCACTGTCGAGATAGGCGGCCGCATCGAATCGGGCAAAGGTCACGGTTTTCATTTCGTTTCTTTCCATACGATGGCGATATCTTTGGCGCGCTTGATGTCTCGCGCTTGCGTCGATTTATTGCCGCCCGCCAGCAGGACATAAACCGTATCGCCCTGCCGCATATAATAGACGCGATAGCCCGGTCCAACATGCACACGCATCTCGGATATGCCATCGCCGACCGGTTTGCAGTCACCAAAATTCCCAAGAGTCGCGCCGACTATGCGCGCCAGGATACGGGCCTTTGCCTTCTGATCGCGAAGACCAGAAAGCTAGGCGTCAAATTCGGACGAGCGAAGAAACGTGAGCATCCTTGATTATTGTATCTAATTAGATACAATAATCAAGCGGCATGATTGGCCGAATTTGTCGCTTAGCACACCCCTTTGCGTTTCAGCGCGCCTTCGATCTCGCTGAAGATCGCCGGATCGTCGATGGTCGCCGGCATGACCCATGTTTCCTGGTCGGCGATCTTCTTCATCGTGCCGCGCAGGATTTTGCCGGAGCGCGTCTTCGGCAAGCGATCGACGGTGACCGCCGTCTTGAAGGATGCGACAGGGCCGATCCTGTCGCGCACGAGCGCCACCACTTCCTGTTCGATCAGCACCGGCTCGCGATTGATGCCGGCCTTGAGCACGATGAAACCAAGCGGCGTTTCGCCTTTCAATTCGTCTCTCGTGCCGATGACCGCGCATTCGGCGACATCGGGATGCGAGGCCAGCACTTCCTCCATGCCGCCCGTCGAAAGCCTGTGGCCGGCCACGTTGATGATGTCGTCGGTGCGGCCCATGATGTAGAAATAGCCGTCGCTGTCGCGATAGCCGGCGTCGGCGGTTTTGTAGAAGCCTGGATATTCGCTGAGATAGCTTTCTCGCATGCGTTCATCGTCCTGCCACAAGGTCGGCAGGGCGCCAGGCGGTAGCGGCAGCTTGATGACGATCGAACCCATGGTTCCGTCAGCGACGGGTTTTGCCGCTTCATCGACGACATGCACATCCCAGCCCGGCAGCGGCACGGTTGGCGATCCATGCTTGACCGGCAACAGGCCGAGGCCGACCGGATTGGCGATGATCGGCCAGCCGGTTTCCGTCTGCCACCAGTGATCGATGACGGGAACGCCGAGCGCCTTCTCCGCCCATTCGAGCGTCGCCGGATCGGCCCGCTCGCCGGCAAGAAACAGCGTGCGGAATTTTTCCAGCTTGTACTTTTTCAAGAGCAGGGCGTCCGGGTCTTCCTTCTTGATGGCGCGGAAGGCCGTGGGCGCGGTGAACATCGCCGCCACATTATGTTCGGCGATGATGCGCCAGTAGGTGCCGGCATCGGGCGTGCCGACAGGCTTGCCTTCAAAGCAGATCGCCGTCGCGCCGTAGAGCAGCGGGCCGTAGACGATATAGCTGTGGCCGACGACCCAGCCGACATCGGACGCCGCCCAGAAAACTTCGCCCGGCTCGACGCCGTAGAGATGTTTCATCGACCATTGCAGCGCCACCATATGGCCGCCGTTGTCGCGCACCACACCTTTGGGAATGCCGGTCGTGCCGGAGGTATAGAGAACATAGAGCGGATCGGTCGACGCCACTTCGACGCAATCGGCGACATCGCCTGCGGCTTTCGCCGCATCGGTCAGCTCATGCCAGTCATAGTCGCGGCCGGCGATCATCTCCGCCTGTTCCTGCGGCCGTTGCAGGACAATGACCGCCTGCGGTTTCCATGTCGCCAGTTCGATCGCGCCGTCGAGCAGCGGCTTGTATTTGATGATGCGCCCAGGCTCGATCCCGCAGGACGCCGTGAGGATGACTTTTGGCTTGGCGTCGTCGATGCGGGTGGCGAGTTCCTTGGCGGCAAAGCCGCCGAACACGACGGAGTGCACAGCGCCGATGCGGGCGCAGGCGAGCATGGCGATCACCGCTTCTGCGACCATCGGCATATAAAGAATGACGCGATCGCCCTTACCGACCCCGTATTCGTGCAGCACCGCCGCGAGCGTCGCCACCTCGTCGCGCAATTCGCGATAGGTGAATTTGCGCTGCGTGCCTGTCACCGGGCTGTCGTAGATCAGCGCCGTCTGGTCAGCGCGGCCGCGCTCCACATGCCGATCGAGCGCGTTGTAGCAGGTGTTGCAGGTTGCGTCGGGAAACCAGTGCCCGTAAACGCCGGCGTTGGCATCGAAAATCCGGGAGGGAGGCTTGATCCAGTCGATCTCGCGAGCGGCTTCGGCCCAGAATGTCTCGGGACCGGCTTTCCACTGCGAATAAACGTCGCCATAGCCGCTTGCCATGGGTTCCTCCCCGATTCTTGCATCGATGCTTGACCGGCGGCCTGCCGGTATATAGCCGCATTCTTGACGCTCAAGTCTTGCAACTCAAGTCTTGCAACGGAAGCCCCTGAGACTGTGTTTTCCGCAGGCAGGCGGCCCCGTCAACCAAATATTAGCCGCAAGGACGCAGGGTCGGTCGCCCGTTGTGCTTGCGGCGGCCGGAATGAACCGATGATCGAAATGCTGCGCACTGGCGATTGGCTGACCCGCGAACGGGTGCGCATCATCGCGATCATATTGCTGGCTTTTTACACCATCGCGACAGTCTTTCTGTTCGCCACCTCCAACGGCAGGGTCGACCGCTTCGACCGGCCGCTGGGCACGGATTATTCGCAGGTCTGGACCGCCGGCCGCTTCGTGCTGGAAGGCCATCCGGAAAAGCCTTTCGACAACGTCGCGCATGATAAGCGTCAGCGCGAGTATTTCAGCGAGACCTCGGGTTTCTTTCACTGGGGCTATCCGCCGTATTTCCTCGTGGTCGCGGCGTTCTTCGCCCTGTTTCCCTATGCGCTGTCGCTGATCCTGTGGCAGGCGGCGACCTTGCCGATCTATCTTGGAGCGGTCCGACAGATTGCGCCGTTTCGCGATGGGCTGCTCGTCGCGGCGGCCTTTCCGGCCGTGTTCGTCAACATCGGCCACGGCCATAACGGCTTTCTCACCGCCGGCCTGATGGCGTTCGGACTGCTGGCGCTGAAACAGCGGCCGCTGCTGGCCGGCGCGCTGTTCGGACTGCTCGCCTACAAGCCGCAATTCGGGATTCTGATCCCGATCGCGCTCGTTGCCGGCGGTTACTGGCGCACGGCGTTTGCGGCGGCTGCGACCATCGCGGCCATGACGCTTGGCACATGGTGGGCCTTCGGCGGCGAGACCTGGCGCGGCTTCTTCGCGATGATGACGTTTTCGCGCGAGGTGATCTCGGAGCAGGGGGCGACGGGCTGGCACAAAATTCAGACGGTCTTCTCTGCCGTGCGCATGCTCGGCGGCTCGATTCCGCTGGCTTACGGTTTTCAATTCGTCTCGACAGCCATCTGCGCCGCTCTGGTCGCCGTGCTCTGGTATGGCCGCGCCGACCGCAGGCTCTGCGCCGCCGCGCTGATGACCGGCGCGCTGCTCTCCACGCCCTATGCGCTCGACTACGACATGATGCTGCTGGGACCGGCACTGGCCTTTGTCATCGCCTATGGCGTCGAGAAAGGCTTTTGGCCCTGGGAGAAGTCGCTTCTCGCGCTCGTCTGGACCGTGCCCATCATCGCCCGCAGCATTGCCGAAGTGACGTTCATTCCCATCGGCGTGCTGACGATGATCGCATTCATGTCTCTCATCGCGCGCCGTGCTGTGCGTGACGAACAGTTCGACTGGCGTGGCAGGTGGGCTGAGCGTTCGCCGCTAATGCAGCAGATCGGCGTGTTCTCGCTGGTTGGGGCCACGGGATTCTTTGTCGATACGGGCCTGACCCTGCTGTTCGCCGATGTGTTCTCCGTTTCCGGCTATGTGGCGCGTGTGCCGGCGATCATCATCGCCGTCGTCGCCACATGGTTCCTCAATCGCACCTGGACGTTCCGCTCGAAAGACCCGCGCGTGCTCAGCGAGTTCGCGCGCTATGGGCTCGCGAGCGTGATCACGTCGGTCTTCAATTATGCCATCTTCTGCGGCGTGCTCGCCGCATTGGCCTATCAGGGGATCGCCAAGGATACGGATCGCCTGTCGATTGCGATCGGCATGATTGCGGGCTCCGGCGCTGCCGCCGTGCTGAATTTCATTCTGTCGAAATTCTTTGCCTTCGCCAGGCCGTCGCCAAAACTCGCGCGTCCATGACGTTCATTTCGGGCGCCTGATGATCACCGCAAGATGATTACGGCAAGATGATTACGGATTGGCATTTCTACGCTGCCGCCATTCCCGGCACCATCCTGCTCGGCATGGGCAAGGGCGGTTTCTCCGGCATCGGCATGCTCGCCCTGCCGCTGCTGGCGCTGGTCATGCCGCCATTGCAGGCGGCCGCGATCCTGCTGCCGATCCTGATGGTGCAGGATATCGTCGGCGTCTGGGCGTTCCGCCGCGATTTTTCGAAGAACCATCTGAAGCTGATGTTTCCTGGCGGAATGCTCGGCATGTTGATCGGCTATTTCACCGCCGCGCGGGTTCCGGGAGGCTTTGTCCTCGTCATGGTCGGCCTGATTGGCGTGGTTTTCGTCCTCGATCAGGTGCTGCGGAAAAGACCCGTGGATGCGCCGCCGGTCCGGCCGCCTTTCATCAAGGCCTCGCTCTGGTCGACGATCTGCGGCTTCACCAGCTTCATCGCCAATGCGGGAGGGCCGCCGTTTCAGGTCGTCATGCTGCCGCAGAAGCTGCCGCCGCGCGTCTACGCCGGCACGTCGGCGATTTTCTTCGCCGTGATCAATTACGTTAAATTCCCTGCCTTTGTTTACCTTGGCCAGGTCTCGGCCACCAACCTGGCAACTTCGGCGGTGCTGTTTCCTCTGGCCATCGTCGCCACCATGGCTGGCGTATGGCTGGTGAAGAAAGTGCCGGCGGAAGGCTTTTATAAGATCATCCAGACATTGACGTTCTGCGTCGGCGTCAAACTGATCTGGGACGGCCTGCGCCAGCTCGAGATATTCTAGCTAGAGCATCGCGCGAAAAAGTGGACGCCGGTTTTTCGCAAAAAGCGATGCGACATCGAGGAATCCAGAGTATCGGGCGATTCTGAAAGAACGCGCGATACTCTTAGTTTTTGGGTGGATCGAGCGCGCCGACGTTGACGTCGGCATCGGCAAGATCGCCGAGAAGTCGTTCGCTCAATGGCTCCGACATGCCCATGCGCTCGAGCCCGCCCTTGATGTCATGCGCGAAATAAGGAAAGCGCTTGCCCAATTGTTCTATCCACTCGTTTTTTGTGGCGAGGTCGCCGCGCTGGTGGGCGGCGACGATGCTGGCCAGCATGGTTTGCGGATATTGCGCCGCTGCTGCTGCCCGGCCCCAGTTCTGGATGCCGACGCGGTCTTCGCGCACAAGCGCCACGAGGAAAAAATAGAAGGCATAGCTGTCGCGCAAGGCCTCATTTTCAAGGATCGCGGCATTGAGGATTTCGCTGCCCTTGTCGATCTCGCCGCGCAGGACCATTACGGCGCCCTGCCGCGCAATGGCATAGGCTGCCGAAGGGTTGAGTTCGATCGCGCGCTTCAGGCTTTCCTTGGAGCCATCGTAATCGTGGGCGAGAAATTGCGCCAAGGCCAGGGAGTAATACGGCCGCGTGTGTTGTGGATCGAGGGCTACGGCGCGGCGGGCGGCCGCCAGGGCTTCATCGACATTGTGATTGCTGTCAGTGCCGTTGAGCCGATTGACGTATTCGTCGGACAAAAGCATCGACCGCAGCGCCATGGCGCTGGCGTAGTCGGGGCGCAGGATCAACGCCTGGTCCAGGCAGGTCATCGCGCTCTTGTAGTTGATGATTGTCGGGTCTTGGAAATAGTCGAACGATTTGATGATGCAGAAATACGGCTGTTTGCTTCCCGGCTGCTGCAGGGCCCTGCTGCGGAAGTCGGAAAAGACCAGGCCGTGAGGCCGCGATATGGCCAGCCCGATATCCGACGGCCGGCGGTCCTGGGCGAGGGCCTGAGGGTCGAGGGAAAAATCCCTCAGATTGCGAGACCAGATCAGTTCGCCGCTGCTGGTATGGGTGACACGGACGCGCAGCGCCGCCTGATTGTCGCCCGCAGCTTCCACGATGATGTCGACCCGGTAGTCGACCTGGGTCGCGCCATCGCCGATTCGTTCGATGATCGCCACATCATCGGCGCGTTCGAGTTCGTGTTCGACGGAATCCTTGATTCGGTTTGCTAGCCGCTGGAGGACGGGATTGGCCGCTTCGCGCACGGCGACGGCGACGGTCGGCTCCGTCGGGCGGAACATGTCCTGGGTGTCGCCGATATCGACGTCGGCCGTCTTGGCTAACACCGGTTTTGCGTCCGTATGGTCAAGATAGAGCCATCCCAGAGCGCCGCCGGCGATGAGAACGAGAGGTACCAGCGCCATGAGGGCCAGTCGTAGCGGCCACCGTTGCCTGAAGGCTGGAGCCGCCGGCGCCGTTGCCGCGACGATGCTGGCGCCCGCCTTCGATATGGCTTCCCCCCTGCGAATGAATTCAGGGACATAGCGGCCTTTGGGAATGCGGATCTCGACGGGGGCATCATGGCCCTCGTCGCGAAAGTAACGTTCGAGCATGCGCCGCAGGCGGGTGGCTTCCACGCGCACAATGGAATTGGCCTGCGGGTCGAAGGTCTCATCACGGCCATAAACGGTCACGGCTATGCTGAACGCCTTGAGCCGGTCGGCACGGCCTTCGAGGGCCTCCGTCACCACGAATTTCAGAAATGCGCTCAATCGGCTGGAGGCGGCGAAATCCGGATGGGCCAGAACGTCCGACAACACAGCCTCAACCTCCCGACGGGAGGATTCGGAGGCGGGCGGGCGCGGCGGAGGACTATCGGCCATGTTTAAGCAGATTTAGCACGTTAGTTCATCGTATAACGTATTATGGGCCAATTCGGAGTAAATTGAGAGTCTTAATTTAGCGCCATCTAACGTGCAGGGGCGTTTCGCAGCCGCTAGCAGGTGACTAACTCTTTGAGCTTAGGTAATCGACTGATTTTGAAGCACACTCTTTCAATCGATGCGGCAGGTCGCACGGCGGATTGGAGATTGGGTCAATGTTGGACGGTTGCAGCAAGGCGCTCGACATGGCCAGCGACCATCTGGAACGCGCCGCCAAGGAAATGACCCGCGCTGTGGACGAGCTCAGGCTTGTATCGGCCTCGGTGAGCGGCGAACACCTCGATCAGGTCACCATGATCCGCGAAATGGCGAATGCGCAGATCGAGGTCGCCGCCGGCCTGGCCATGCTGGTCAAGCACCTGCCGGCCGGTCAGGTCGACCTGCTTCTCAGCGGCATTGCCTGGCCGGGCATGGAGCCGCCGCCGGGCAGCCGTCACTGACGCAGCGACGCTGGCGGTCTGTTCGCGCGAGAATCCTCCAAAGAGACCTTTGGCAGGTGGCCCTGCCAAAAAGCCAATTTGTCCTCATCGTTCGAGTTGATTTTTGGCGCTAACGGATGCTCGCCGGTCAGCGGAGGATTAGTGGACGGTCGGGGATTTTCCGAGCAGGCGAAGCTTCTCAATTTCGTCCTTGAGCTTGAGTTTTTTCCGTTTGAGCTCTGCGATTTTGAGGGGGTCGGAAGCTGGGCTTTGGCTATTGGCCTCGATCTGCTTTTCTAGCACCGTATGGCGGCGTTCTAATTCTGCGATGTGGCTTGCCATTGACATCCTGCATCTCCTTTCGGTGTTGCGGACATCACAGTGTGTCACAGATTCTCAGGGTCTCAAGAAGAATCATCGTTTGTGGTTTCACAAAAGATGACATCGGCAAGACGCTTGAAAGACATGTGGGTGACGCAAGCGTCGTGCGAAAAAGTGGCAGCCGGTTTTCGCAAAAGCGGTGCGATATTAAAAGAATCGGGAGCGTCGGGCGCTTTCAAAAGAACGCACGCGACTCCGGCACGCGGGGCTCGCCGATTCGTGCAAAATCCTGTATTGCGCGCAGTCAGGTGCGTTGCGCCCGGACGCCATGTCTGGCTCAATGGCGCGCAGCATTGGTGATCGACGGAAGACCATGCCGGCCAGGATGAATGATGAGGATCGCGCGGCTTTTCAGGCCGAACTCGAGCGGCTGCGCGAGGAGCATCGTGATCTCGATGCCGCCATTGTGGCGCTGCAGTCGGTCGGAAGCCTCGATCAGCTTCAGCTTCAGCGCCTCAAAAAGCGGAAGCTCGTGCTTCGCGATCGCATACAGACGCTTGAAGACCAGATGACACCGGATATCATCGCCTGAGTCGGCGTTTTTCCGCAAAAATCCCGCTTCGGCTTGCGGGGTGGGGACGCTTCGTTTATCTCCGCCTGCTTTCTACCCGGCTTCCTGCCCTCCCATGGGGAATATTCATTGGCCCAGAAACCTGTACCGGTCGCCATTATTATGGGAAGCCAATCCGACTGGGAAACGATGCGCCATGCCGCAGATACCCTCGCGGCGCTGGATATCGGGCATAAAGCGCTGATCGTTTCAGCACATCGGACGCCGGATCGGCTCGTGGCTTTCGCCAAGGAAGCCAAACAGCGCGGTTTCAAGGTCGTCATCGCGGGCGCCGGCGGCGCCGCTCATCTTCCCGGCATGACGGCCTCCATGACCCCGCTGCCGGTTTTCGGCGTGCCAGTCGAGTCGAAGGCGCTGTCGGGCATGGATTCACTTTTATCAATCGTGCAGATGCCGGGCGGCATTCCGGTCGGCACGCTCGCCATCGGCCGGGCCGGCGCGATCAATGCGGCGCTTCTGGCCGCTGCGGTGCTGGCGCTTCAGGACGAGGCGCTGGCCAATCGGCTCGATAGCTGGCGCGCCGCCCAGAGTGCATCGGTCGCGGAAATCCCGGATGATTCGGCCGCAAAGCCGTCCGGTAGTCATTGAGAGTAAAATGGTTCGCCAGACGATAACATTGCCGGCCATCGCGCCCGGCGCAACCATCGGCATTCTCGGTTCCGGCCAACTCGGACGGATGCTGGCCATGGCCGCCTCGAATCTCGGCCTGAAGGCCCATGTTTTTGCTCCCGATCGTGGTCCGGCCTGCGATGTCGCCGCCCAGACGACGATCGCCGCCTACGAGGACACGGCGGCGCTGGCGGAGTTTGCCGCGTCGGTTTCGGTCGTGACTTATGAATTCGAGAATGTGCCGGCCGAGACGGCAGCCTTCCTCTCGGCGCGCCTGCAGGTTCTGCCCGACAGCACGGCGCTGGCGACAACCCAGGACCGGCTCGTCGAAAAGGATTTTCTCAACGGCATCGGCATTCCCACCGCGCCCTACCGCGCGGTCGACGATGGCGGCAGCCTGGCGCGCGCGGTCGCGCAGATCGGCCGACCGTCGATCCTGAAAACGCGCCGCTTCGGCTATGACGGCAAGGGGCAGATGCTGGTGCGCGAGGGCGCCGATCTCGCCAGCGCATTCCGCAGTCTGGGCGGCCATCCCTGTATCCTGGAAGGCGTCGTTCCCTTCGTGCGCGAGATCTCGGTCATCGCCGCGCGGGGAAGCGATGGCTCATTCGCCGCCTGGGACGTCTGCGAAAACGAGCACGATCATCACATTCTGAGCCGCACCCTCGTGCCGGCCCGCATCGCCAATGCCACGGCTAACGAGGCGATCGCGCTGGCGCGCAGGATCGTCGATGCCTTGAACTATATCGGCGTCATCGCGGTGGAAATGTTCGTGGTTGAGGAACGCCAGATCGATGGATCGACGATCGAGCAACTGGTCGTCAACGAAATCGCGCCGCGCGTCCATAATTCAGGTCATTGGACCATCGACGGCGCGGTGACATCGCAATTTTCCCAGCATATCCGCGCCATCTGCGGCTGGCCGCTCGGCTCGCCGCGCCGGCATGGCCGGATCGAAATGGACAATCTGATCGGCGAGGATGCCAATCGCTGGCGCGACATTCTCGGCGACGGCGCCGCCTCGTTGCACATCTACGGCAAGCACGAGGCGCGGAGCGGCCGGAAGATGGGCCATGTCACGCGCGTCCTGCCGGAAGAAAACAGTTAGACCTCATCGCTAAAAAGCCAAGTCCGAGCAGGAGGCGGTGCACGGACAACTGGCCTGAAACGCGGCTGGGATGGCTGAGATCGCAGCATTTTTGATGAATTCTCGCGTGAAAATCCGGTGGTTCTGCTGGACACTGCGGGGTGATTCTGCTACTTCGCCCGCCACGGTTCGGTGCCCTTTTTGCGCCGACGGCAATTTTTCCCTTAGCAGGGGCTCGAAACTGCGTTTTCGCAGATTCAAGGGGCCCATCAAGACAGGATCAGCGAGTGCAAGTTCTCGTTCGTGACAACAATGTTGATCAGGCGCTGAAGGCCCTGAAGAAGAAGATGCAGCGGGAAGGTATTTTCCGCGAGATGAAGCTTCGCGGCCATTACGAGAAGCCCTCGGAAAAGCGCGCCCGCGAAAAGGCGGAAGCCGTGCGCCGCGCCCGCAAGCTCGCCCGCAAGAAGATGCAGCGCGAAGGTCTTATTCCCATGAAGCCGAAGCCGGTGATGGGCGCCCGCTGACACGGTTAACGCCGCGTTAAACATTTATGTCTTTTTTATCAATGGCGCCCGCGGATCGTTCCGTCCGGGCGCCGTGATATTTTCTAACTTGTCTTCCCGATCCGGCCGGATCGGAAAAGGTTGTGCCTGGCCTGCCGTCTCATTAACGCCGTGTTACGCGGTCAAGAGGGTGTCTGGTGGGGCAGAGCGGAAGCACTAGAGCATTTTCGAGCGAAGTGGACACCGGTTCGCGTGAAGAAAATGCTCTATTTAAAAAGAAAGTCGCGTTTTCCGATCCAGTCGGATGGGAAAACGCTACGGGTCGGTCTAAAGGAAGAACTTCAGCGCCATGTCGATCACACAAGCTGAACACGCGTCGGGCCTGCGGCGTCCGGGATTTTTTGCGGTTGCAGCCGTACTCGCCCTGGCACTTGCCGGCTGCGAAAGCGTCGGCAGTCTCGGTTCGCGCGGCGGGGCACCCGCTCCTCAACTTAGCGAGGATTGCGCCGCGATCCAGACCAATGTGGCTTCGCTGACGGAAGTGATCCAGCGCAATCCGGGCGATGCCCAGGCCTATAACACGCGCGGCGCCGCCTATGCGCGTTGCGGCCGCTATCAGGAAGCCATCGCCGATTTCAGCCAGGTGGTGAAGATCGATCCGCAGCATGCGCCAGGCTATACGAATCGCGGCCTCGCTTATCGCCAGATCGGCCGCGATGACCAGGCGTTGGCGGATTTCAGCCGCGCCATCGAGGTCAATCCCCGCCATGCGCCGGCCTATCTGGCGCGCGCCAATCTGCTGCGCACGCAGAACCAGCTCGACCAGGCGATGAGCGATCTGAACAACGCGATCCGCCTCAATCCTGAGCAGGCGCAGGCCTTTCACGCGCGCGGCCTGATCTACCAGCGCAACGGCGAACACGCCAAGGCCATCACCGATTTCGACAATGCGATCGACCGCGATCCGTTCAACGCGCCGCCTTATCAGGCGCGCGGCCAGAGCCTGACCATCGTCGGCAAGTACGACGCCGCGATCGAGGATTTCAACGCCGCGCTCAACATCAACAACGAGAACGCTGACGCCTGGGCCGGCCTCGGCCTCGCCTATGAGCGCAAGGGCGACAAGCAGAAGGCGGCGGAAAGCTATACCCGCGCGCTCACCGTGAACCCTGGCAACCAGTTCGCCAAGGAAGGCCAGTCGCGCGTCGGTCGCGGATGAGCATTTCTTCCTTCTCCTGTTTATGAGAGAAGGTGGCCCTCGCATCGCGAGGGTCGGATGAGGGGCCTTATCTCGGCAATCCGTCGATCCACGCAAGGACGCGCGGCCACACATCGTCGAGCGCCAGCACCAGATGGCCGCGGCCCGGCACACGGATGAATTCCTTCGGTTGCGGCGCCAGCGCAAACAACCGTTCGCCGAACTTGATCGGAACGATACGATCCTGGTCGCCATGCATGACGATGAGCGGCGCCTTGATCTTTCCTATGCGCAGATCCGACCGGTATTGATCCTTGAGCAGGAGCCGCACCGGAAACATCCAGTACTGTTCCGAAGCCACGTCGAGGATGGACGAGTAGGGTGAATCGAGGATCAGTCCGGCGCTCTCAAGCGTAGCGGCCAGCGCCACGGCGGGGCCGCTTCCCAGCGATTCGCCGACGATCACGATGCGTTTCGGCGTTCCCACACTTTCCAGCGCTGATCGATAAGCCGCTTGCGCGTCACGCATGAGGCCCGCCTCACTCGGGGAACCGGTCGAGCTGCCATAGCCGCGCCAGTCGATCGCCAGCAGTCCTTCGCCTTGCGCCGTCATGAGCGCGAAGCGACGCGTGCGACTGGCAAGATTGCCGCCGTTGCCGTGCAGATAGAGAAAAATCGGATTGTCATCACGCGGCGGCACGAACCAGGCCGCGAGCGTCTCGCCATCCGCGGTCTTGATCTGCTTCTCGGTCACGCCCGGAATGGCGGCAACGGGCGCTGCCGCCATCGAGACATTGGGGCGATACAGGAGATCGCGTTGCCTGACGTAGAGGTAACCCGATGCGCCGAGATAGGCTGCAATCGCGATGCAAAGCAGCCACCTGAGCCAGCGCATGATCAAACTTGCTTAGTGCCCGAGCGACTTGACGATGTTCTCGACCATCTTCTTGGCGTCGGCGAAGAGCATCATCGTATTGTCCTTGAAGAACAGCTCGTTCTCCACGCCGGCATAGCCCGAGCCCATGCCGCGCTTGATGAACAGCACGGTCTTCGCCTTCTCGACGTCGAGGATCGGCATGCCGAAGATCGGTGATTTCGGATCTGTCTTGGCCGACGGGTTGGTGACGTCATTGGCGCCGATGACGAAGGCGACATCGGCCTGGGCGAATTCCGAGTTGATGTCTTCGAGCTCGAACACTTCGTCGTAAGGCACGTTGGCTTCCGCCAGCAGCACGTTCATATGGCCGGGCATGCGGCCCGCCACCGGATGGATGGCGTAGGAGACGTCGACGCCTTCCTTCTTCAAGAGGTCGGCCATTTCACGCAGCGCATGCTGCGCCTGCGCCACCGCCATGCCGTAGCCCGGCACGATGATGACCTTGCCGGCGTTCTTCATGATGTAAGCCGCGTCTTCCGCCGAGCCCTGCTTGACCGGGCGAGTCTCGACAGCGCCGGCCGCACCCGCATCCGTCTCGCCGCCGAAGCCGCCGAGAATGACCGAGATGAACGAGCGGTTCATGCCCTTGCACATGATGTAGCTGAGGATGGCGCCCGACGAGCCGACCAACGCGCCGGTGGTGATCAGCGCCAGATTGCCGAGCGTGAAGCCGATGCCGGCAGCGGCCCAGCCCGAATAGGAGTTCAGCATCGACACGACGACGGGCATGTCGGCGCCGCCGATGGGCACGATGAGCAGAACACCGAGCGCGAAGGCAGCCAGCACAATCAGCCAGAAGGCGACATGGTTTTCCGTCGCCATGAAAATGCCGATCAGGATGACGGCGGCGGCGCCAAGCGCGATGTTGATGACATGGCGCTGCGGCAGCAGGATCGGCTTGCCGGACATGCGTCCGTCGAGCTTGGCGAAGGCTATGATCGAGCCGGTGAAGGTGATCGCGCCGATGGCTGCGCCGAGCGACATTTCCACCAGGCTGGCGCGATGGATGGCGCCTGCCGTCCCGATGCCGAACGCCTGCGGCGCATAGAGCGCGCCGGCAGCAACGAGCACGGCGGCAAGGCCGACGAGGGCATGGAAGAAGGCGACAAGCTGCGGCATGTCGGTCATCTTCACGGTGCGGGCGCGCCAGGCGCCGATGCCGCCGCCGATGGCGATGCCGAGGATGACCAGCACCCAGGCCGACAGGCCCGACGGGACCTTGTAGGCGAGCGTCGTCAACACAGCGATGGCCATGCCGATCATGCCGAACAGATTGCCCTGGCGCGATGTCGCCGGCGACGACAGGCCGCGCAGCGACAGGACGAAAAGCACGCCCGAGACGAGATAGAGCAGGGCAGCGAGATTGGCGTTCATTCGCTCAGCCCTTCTTCTTGTACATGGAGAGCATGCGCTCGGTGACGAGGAAGCCGCCGAATATGTTCACACAGGCCAGGATAAGCGCGATGAAACCGAAGATGCGCGCCCACAGCGGGCCGTCATCGCCGGGTGTCGAGGCATCGACACCGACGGACAGCAGCGCGCCGACGACGATGACCGACGAGATCGCATTCGTCACCGACATCAGCGGCGTGTGCAGCGCAGGCGTCACCGACCAGACGACGTAATAGCCGACGAAGACCGCCATGACGAAAATGGCGAGTTGGAAGACGAACGGATCAATGGCGCCGCCGGAGGCGGCATGAGCCGCACTACCGGCTGCGGCGGAAAGCGTGTCGGCATAGTTCTGCGCGGCGGCGGTGACAGCATCTACGAATTGCTTGCTTGCTTCGTTGGCCATGGATCTGTCCTCACGCCGTCGGTTCTGATTTGGGCTGGAAGTTCGGGTGCACGACCGCGCCATCCTTGGTCAGCAATGTCGCCTTGACGAGTTCGTCGTCCCAGTTGATCGCGACCGCCTTCTTTTCCTTGTCGATCATGGTTTCGACGAAGGCGAAGAGATTCTTCGCGTAGAGGGAGGAGGCGGTGGCGGCGAGCCGGCCGGGCACGTTGAGATGGCCGACGATCTTGACCCCATTGTCGGTGACGAAAACCTCGCCCGGCTTGGCGAGTTCGCAATTGCCGCCGCGCTCGACCGCCAGATCGACGATCACCGAGCCTGGCCGCATGGATTTGACCATTTCGGTCGAGATCAGCTTCGGTGCCGGCCGGCCGGGGATCAGCGCCGTGGTGACGACGATGTCCTGCTTGGCGATATGGCTGGCGGTGAGCGCCGCCTGTTTCGCCTGATAGTCCTTCGACATTTCCTTGGCGTAACCGCCGGCGGTCTGCGCCTGCTGGAATTCCTCATCCTCGACGGCCAGGAATTTGGCGCCGAGCGATTCGACCTGTTCCTTGGTGGCCGGGCGCACGTCGGTCGCGGTGACGATGGCGCCGAGGCGGCGCGCCGTGGCGATGGCCTGCAGGCCGGCGACGCCGACGCCCATGATGAAGATGCGGGCGGCGGGCACGGTGCCGGCGGCGGTCATCATCATCGGCAGGGCGCGGCCATATTCGGCGGCGCCATCGACGACGGCCCGATAACCGGCGAGATTGGCCTGCGAGGAGAGAATGTCCATGGACTGGGCGCGGGTGATGCGCGGCATGAATTCCATGGCGAAGGCGCTGACACCAGCCCCCGCGAGGCCGCTCAGGGCCGCCTCATTGCCATAGGGGTCCATGGTGGCGACGACCGCGGCGCCCTTGGCGACGCCGGTCAGCGCTGCCGCCTGAGGCCGTCGCACCCCCAACACGATGTCCGCATTGGAAAGGGTGTCCGGGGCGGTCGCGGCGATTTTCGCACCGGCCGCCTCATAATCCGCATCGGGAATGCCGGACGCCACGCCTGCGCCGCTCTGGACGGTCACGTCGGCGCCCAGGCCGATGAATTTCTTCACCGTCTCCGGGGTTGCGGCGACGCGCGTCTCCTGACCCTCGGTTTCAACTGGAACAGCTATGCGCATGCAAGGCTCCGATGTTCGAGGCGGTCAGATCCGCCCGCGCGGAAATGTCGTTGATTTTCAATTGCGGCGCGGCGAAACCGTCGCACCGGTCTGGCAAATCTAAATGGGATTTGAATCTGGCGGGAGGCCGGAATCCCGTCCTGGCCGGCCCCGAGGGGCACGCGCCGAACGACAGATCAGAGCGTGGTGACCGCCAGCAGGACCACCATCGCGATGCAGAAGATCGCGCCGTACTTGGTCAGGTTCAGGAATAGCGCGTAGGTGCGCTCATGCTCGGCATAGTCCATGTCCGGATGTCCGCCCTGGGCTTGATTGTCGGCCATAATGTCCCCTGCAAGGTAGAAATTTCAGTCCCGGATGTAACCGAATTGCCGCGCGCGGGCAATCGGCGTGCGAACGCTGGCACGACTGTGCGACGATTTCGCAGGGAAAGGCAAATTCTCGCGAAACGAGCGAAATTTCCGGTCCTTGACGAATTCCCACGGATGGCCGGCTGGGACGGGGCAGACCTTGCATAGCTTGGCCGAAGGCATTAGGCGGTAGCGGATCAGGTTGGGCAGAAGCCCGGCCGCATTTGGGAGGAACGGCAGAATGAGCGACAGCCAGGATCAGACCAAGGAAGACCGGGCCAAAAATGTTGTGCCTAATTACCGGGGCTGGCAGTCGGACGTCATCGTCGATCTCATCAAACAATACGATTTCGAGTTCATTACCCTCAACCCGGGCGCCAGCTTTCGCGGCCTGCACGATTCGCTGATCAATTACGGCAAGAACGACCCGCAGATGATGCTCTGCAACCACGAGGAAATCGCGGTGCAGATCGCCCATGGCTTCGCCAAGGCCTCGGGCAAACCCGGCGCCGTCATCCTGCACAATCTCGTCGGCCTGCTGCATTCCTGCATGGCGATCTACTACGCCTATATCGACCGCGTGCCGATCTTCATCATGGGCGCCACCGGGCCGATGGACGAGGGCAAGCGGCGTCCGCACATCGACTGGACCCATACGGCGCTGGTGCAGGGCAACGCGGTGCGCGATTACGTGAAGTGGGACTACCAGCCGACCGCCATCGAAGGCGTGCCGGAAAGTTTTGCCCGCGCCTATTCGGTCATGACCACCCAGCCGCAGGGGCCGATCTATATGTGCTACGACGCGGCGCTGCAGGAAGCGCCGCTGACCAAGGACATCGCGCTGCCGCCGAAGGATTCGGTGGCGACGCCGGCGCTGATGATGCCCGACCCCAAGGCGATCGATGTGATCGCCGACAAATTGCTCGCTGCCGACAAGCCGCTGCTGATGCCCGATTACGCCGGCCGCCGCGCCGGCAGTTTCGAGAACATGGTGCGTCTGGCCGAGACCGTCGGCGCCGGTGTCTGGGACCTCAACAACTCGCTGAACTTTCCCAACAAGCATCCGCTCTGCGTCAGCCTCGACAAAGGCGCGCTCAAAGGCGTCGATCTCGTCATGGGCCTCGACGTCAAGGATTGGGAAAAGGCGACGCATGAACTCAACTCGACCAAGCGCGAACTGACGCCGCTGGTCAACGACGATGCTGACTGGGTCGAGATGGGCTTTGCCGAACTCGGCATGAGCAAATGGTCGTTCGACTATTGCCGCATGCAGCCGTGCAGCGTGCGCGCGCTCGGCGATACATCGCTCGGCGTGCCGGCGCTGATCGACGTGCTCGACAAGCGCATCAAGGGCGACAGCAGGCTCGCTTCGAGGATCAAGGAACGTTCGGCCGCCATCGGCAAGCGTCATGCCGAGACCTGGGCCAAGTGGCAGGATGATGCCAGAAAGGACTGGGACTCAAAGCCAACCACCACCAGCCGCCTGGCGCTGGAGGTCTGGGATGTGATCAAGGATCACGACTGGGTGCTGACCGCCAATACGTTGAAGCAGGGCGTGCGCAAGCTGTGGGACTTCGACAAGCCCTACCGGCATCCGGGAGGTGAACTCGGCACTTCGACGCAGATCGGCATGTCGATCGGCGTTGCGCTGGCGCACAAGAAGGCGGGACGTCTCGTCGTCGACCTGCAGCCCGACGGCGATCTGATGTTCGACGCCGGCGCGCTCTGGGTGCTGGCGAAGTATGAAATCCCGATGCTGATCGTCATGTACAACAACCGCGCCTACTACAACGACTGGGAACACCAGATCCGCATGGCGCGCCTGCGCGGCACCGATGAAGCCAAGGCCCATATCGGCATGGACCTTTATGGCCCCGAGCCCGACTTCGGCAAGCTGGCGCGCTCCATGGGTATCTACGGCGAAGGCCCGATCGAAGACCCCAAGGACATCCGCCCCGCGCTGCTGCGCGCGCTGGAACAGGTGAAGAAGGGCAAGCCCGCGCTCATCGATACGGTGACGCAGCATCGGTGAGTGCTCTTATCCTTCTCCCGTTTACGGGAGAAGGTGGCCTCTGCGCAGCAGAGGTCGGATGAGGGCGGTGAGCTTTAAAAGATATAAGGCTCCCGCCACTCCAGCTCTTTCGGCAATATCTTCTTCTCGATGCACCTTGCCGCCGCAAATCCCGCGATCTCCCCTGTCTGCGTGCACCAGGGGAAATTGCGCATCACCATGAAGATGGTGTCGTAGGTGAACGACAGCGATGCGCCGGTGAGCAGAAGATTGTCGATCTGCTTGGGCAGGAACGAGCGATAGGACACTTCGATGTCGTGCTTGCGATGCTCGTCCCAGTGGAAGGCGCGCGAGATCGGCTTTGTCACGGCATCATCGAAGCGGCGGCCGGCCAGCACATCGGCAAGGCAGAACACATGTTCGCCGATGGGGTGACGTCCGTCGCGCACGCCGACGAAGCGGCCGACATTGTTGAGCACGGCCTTCTCGAAGCCGGGCACATATTTCTTCAGGAACGACACTTCCGCGTCGATGAAGCCGCGCAACTCGCGCTTGGCGCGCGCATCGTCGTCGGCGTTCTCATCCATGTGCAGCGCCCATTCGTAGGGCACATTCTGCCAGAGGATGAAACTGCCGTCGGTCTGCATCGGGCTCATGTCGATGGTCGGATGGCCGATATAGATGTTGCCATAGATGTTCTTGCCGCCCATGCGCGGACGATAAAGTCCCGGCGGCAGATCGCCCGCGGCATTCGCCTCGGCGATCAGTTTTGACAGCGTCGGATCCTTGGCGGATTTCTGGTGCGCTGCGACTCTGGGAAATTCGATCCCGCTCATGATCCACAGCAGGCCGCCAGGAATGGGGCGGTTGATGCCGTCCCATTGCGCGCTCTCCGGCTGGCCGCCGCCGCCCGAGACGAAGGGCACGCCGGCCGCGGCCGCGAGCTGCGCCGTGCCCGACCCTTCGATGAAGATTCTGCCCGTGATCGCCTGCCGGCCCGAGGCGTTCTCAACCACGATCGCCTTGATCGTATCGTTGCCGGAGCCTTTCTCGACGATCGCATCGACGAAAGAGGTGCCGTAGAGGGCGGTGACGCCGGCCTCGCGCAGCATCGTCGCCATGACGTTGCCGGCGCCTTCGGGATTAAAACTCTGGCGGGTGAAGCTGGCTTCGGGCTTGAGATAGCGTTCGTAGTGCGCCAGCGGATTGCCGGCCCAGTCGGCCAGCGTGTCCTGCGTCGCCGTGTAGATATAGCCCTGCGCGGCGAAGCGCTGCATCAGCTCGGTATGGATGCCGCCCACGCCGGGGCCGGCGGAACCCTGCAGGCCGGAGGTGTGCACGCCGCCCGGCATGTCGAAACGCTCGACAATGACAACACTGGCGCCCATGCGGGCCGCCTGCAGCGCGGCGGCGAAACCGCCGGGCCCGGCGCCCACGACAACCACATCAGCGTCATAGGCGACGGGAATCTTCCGCGCCGGCTCGGCGATCGTCTGCGTCCGCAATGCCAAGCCTGTTTCTCCGCCGGTTCCCGTGACCGGCGCTATTCGGCCGGCTTCAGGCTGCGAATATAGGCGATAAGGGCATCCTGGTCATCGGCGGAAATATTCTTGTACCAGCTGAAGGCCATCAGCGGCACGATGGCGCCGCCATCAGGCCGCAGGCCCTGGGTGATCGCCTTCTTCACCCCATCATCGGTCCAGCCCGCCACACCGTCCTTGTTCGCCGGCGTCAGGTTGGGCGAGGTGAGGACGCCGCCGGCCGGCGCGCCGAACTTGTTGCCGCCGGCGCCGACGCGGCTCATGTCGTTGCGGCCGCGCACCAGCGGCGTATGGCAATCCATGCAATGGCCAAGCCCGTTGGCGAGGTAGTGCCCGTAGGCGACCTTGTCGGTGCGCGGCACGTCGGGCACGCTCGTCACTTCCGGGCCGTAGGACGCCGGCAGCGGGATCTTGTAGGTCGATTTCTCGATCTTGTGCGACACCGGCTTGACCTGACGCAGGTAGGCGACGATCGCCTTCACGTCGGTGTCCGACATTTCCCGGTAGAAGGAGATCGCCATCGGCGGCCCGATGATGGTGCCGTCCGGCCGGCGTCCGTTGCGGATGGCGTCGATGATCTGCGCATCGGTCCACTTTCCGAGGCCGGTTTCCATATCGGGCGTGAGATTGGCAGGATTGGCGCTGAACACGGGCGAATTCATCGTCCCGCCGCCGGACAGTTCCGGACCGTTCGGCCTGCCGTCCGGCCCCTTCGGCGTGTGGCAATTGCCGCAGGCAACCACGCTGTTGACCAGATAGTTGCCGCGGTCGAGCTGAGCATCCGCCCGCGCCGCCAGCACCATGAATGAAGAAAAGCCGGCCGCAGCCAGCATCATGCAACCTATTCTATTGCGCATGGAAACCCCCGTCTCGTCAGCGCTTCCCTTGAAGCGGAAACGACGCTGCAAGGCAAACTGTTTTTGCTATGTTTTTTACGGTGGTTTTGAATGGATATTATCGGATTGCGAGCATCTGAACCCTCTCTTCCAGTATTCTCGCAGCCATGCCACGCATTGACTTTTGTGCATTCCCCGTCGCAAATAGGTGCAATCGCACGCAAGGCGCAGTTAAAGCATCAACGCGTAAACGCTATCGAGTGGAGGCAACCATGCAGGGCAAGATCGGTCTCGAGGAACATTTCGCGCTCCGGGAAACATTGAGCGACTCTTTGCCATTCGTGCCGCCGGAATATGGCGCGGAGCTTGAAAACCGTCTGCTCGACATTCAGGACCGTCGCCTCAAGCTGATGGACAAGCACGGCATGGAAATGATGCTGCTGTCCTTCAACGCGCCTGCCGTGCAGGCCATTCACGACGTGAAGAAAGCCAATGACATGGCACGCCGCGCCAATGATTTCCTCGCCGAGGAAGTCGCCAAGCGGCCCGATCGTTTCCAGGGCCTTGCTGCTCTGCCGTTGCAGGATTGCGATCTCGCCATCCGCGAGTTGCAGCGCTGCGCCAAGGATTTCGGCTTCAAGGGCTCGCTCGTCAACGGCTTCTCCAATGCGGGGGATGCCGAGACCTGCCTCTACTACGACCTGCCGCAATATCGTCCCTTCTGGGCCGAGACCGAGAAGCTCGATCTGCCGTTCTACCTGCATCCGCGCAATCCCATCGACAGCTGGGCGCAGATCTACAAGGGCGCCGAATGGCTGATGGGGCCGACCTGGGCCTTCGGCCAGGAGACGGCGGTGCATTCCCTGCGCCTCATGGGCTCGGGCCTTTTCGACGAACATCCGAACCTCAAGATCGTCATCGGCCATATGGGCGAAGGCCTGCCGTTCTCCATGTGGCGGGTCGACAATCGCAATGCCTGGGTCAAGGGACCGAAGAAGCACAAGGCCAAGCGCAACATCGGCGATTATTTCCAGGAGAATTTCTGGATCACCACCTCGGGCAATTTCCGCACACAGGCGCTGATCAACACCATGCTCGAAGTCGGCTCCGACCGCGTGCTGTTCTCGACCGACTGGCCGTTCGAGAACATCGATCACGCCTGCGACTGGTTCGATGGAGCAACCATCAGCGAAGAAGACCGTCGCAAGATCGGCCGCACCAATGCGTCGAAACTGTTCAAGTTGGGATTGGACTAACCCTTCTCCCGCAGGGCGGGAGAAGGTGGCCTCTGCGCAGCAGAGGTCGGATGAGGGTGGGGGCTGAGGCCCCTGTACCCTCGACTTCGATGATGCGATGAGTACCAGGTTGGATTGAGGGCTGCTTTCCCTCATCCGACCCTCGCGATGCGAGGGCCACCTTCTCCCGTAAACGGGAGAAGGGAAGCGCCGAGCTACTTCGACAGCGCGATCAGCGCGATGTAATCCTTCACGATGCCGGTGATACCGCGCGACAGGACGTCCTCCAGCGCGTCGACGAACTGGTCGATATGCACCCGCTCGGCGATCAGCGGCGGCTCCAGCCGGATGACGTTGCGGTTGTACTCGGTGAAGGCCACCAGCACATCGCGCTGCGCCAGCAGCAGCGCGCCGATGAAGCCGCAGATCGAACCTTTGAGCTTGTCGTCGAGCAGCGACACCATGTGGCGCAGGCCGAAGGGCAGCGTGTTGCTGATGTCGGCGAATTCGACGCCGACCATGAGCCCGCGGCCGCGAACTTCTTTGATGATCTGCGGATACTTAGCTCGCAGAGCCTCAAGCCGCTCGATCAGATAGGCGCCCTGGGTCTCGGCGTTCTCGATCAGGCGGTCATCATAGAGAATGTTGAGCGCCTCGATGGAGGTCGCGCAGGCTTCGCCGATGCCGCCGAAGGTGGCCGGCGCATGGATCAGCGCCTTCTTCGGATTGCCATAGGCCTTCATGTAAATGTCTTTGCGGGCGATCATCGCGGCCATGGCGCATTTCGATCCGCCGAGCGCCTTGGCCAGCGCCGTCACGTCGGGAATGACGCCGTGATGCTCGAAGGCGAAGAAGCGGCCCGAGCGGCCCATGCCGCATTGCACTTCATCGGCGATCCACAGCACGCCGAATTCATCGCAGAGCTTGCGCACGGCGCGCCAGTAGGCGGTCGGCGCCTCGACGATGCCGGCGCCGCCCTGGATGGTTTCCAGCACGAGGATACCGATGCTGCGGTCCGAAGCGAAAGCCTTGCGCAGCGCCTCGATGTCGCCGAAGGGCACACGATGGGTGTTGTTCGACAGCTTGAACTGCGAGCGATAGAGCGCGCCGTCGGTGACGGCGAGCACGCCCTTGGTCTTGCCGTGAAACGAATTCTCCGCATAGACGATGGTTGAGCGTTCCGGTCCCTGCGCCTGTTCGGCGATCTTGAGCGCCGCTTCCATGGCCTCCGATCCGGATGAGCCGAGGAACACCATGTCGAGATCACCCGGCGCGATGGCGGCGAGGTTATGGGCCAGCGCGCTCGCATATTGCGACATGAACGCCATGCAGATTTCCTGGCGCTGCTCGTCCTGGAATTTTTTGCGCGCCTCGATGATGCGCGGATGGTTGTGGCCGAAGCCGACCGAGCCGAAACCGCCGAAGAAATCGAGAATCTTGCGACCGTTGCTGTCGATGTAATACATGCCCTCGGCGCGGTCGATCAGCACGCGGTCGAAACCGAGCAGCCGCATGAAGTGCAACTGGCCCGGATTGAGATGCGCCATGGTGAGCTTGCGGACTTCGCCAAGATCGAGCTTCTTGGCGTCGGAAACCGAGAGAAGGGTCGGCCGTGTCGGGGCGTCGTCGATCGTATTGGTCATCGTCATCTGATGGTCCTCAATGATTGGCGATGGAAGGCGAAGCCTTCACCGATTTGGAGGGGTTGCCGAGGCCCGAGCGATATTCGCGATAGGCGGCCTTCAGCATGTCTTCGTCGCGGAAGCGCGGTTGCCATCCGAGATCGGTCTTGGCGGCAGTCGTATCGAGAATGCAGACCTCGTCGGCGATGAGATACTGCTCCGGGTCCATCAGCGGCATGTTGATGAGATCGAGCGCGCTCAAGGTCAATTTCACCAGCGGCGCCGGCGTCGGCAGCACGAAAGAGCGGCTGCCGGCTTCCTTGATGAGATCCTTCAGCAGCACGCGCACCGGCGGCGGGTCGTCGGAGCCGAGATTATACGCTTTGTCGGGAAAGCCCGCCTGCCAGGCGGCCACGCAGGCGGAGGCGCAATCGAAGACGGAGATGAACTGATAGGGATTATGGCCGGAGCCGATCATCGGCACCGGCAGGTTGTAATCGATGAGCTTGAACAGCTTTTCGAGAATGCCGAGCCGGCCCGGTCCGATGATCAGGCGCGGACGGAAGATGGTGATCTTGAACCCGCGCTTGCGCCACTCGTCGCACAGCCATTCGGTCTCGAGTTTCGACTGGCCATATTCGCCCAGCGGATTGGCCGGCGCATCCTCGCTCGTCGGCACCTGATGCGTGTGGCCGTAGATCATGTCGGTAGTGAAATGCACCAGGCGGTTCGCGCCGGACTTGTTCATCCAGTCGAGAATGTTCTCGACGCCATTGTAATTCACCGGCCAGAAGAAATCATGACGCTTGGCGCGCGGCATGATCGGGCTCAGCATCTTCGCCGAGAGATTGTAGACGACGTCCTCAGGGCTGACCTTGAGCGCGTCGAGGCTTGCCCGCTCGGTGACGTCGATGCGGACGAATTCCACTTTTTGATAGTGCGGCGCCGGCCGCTGCACGATGTCGGCGACGACGACCTGTTCGCCCTTTGCGACCAGGTCGCATGCCAGTTGCTGCCCTACGAAGCCGTCACCGCCGATGATGATATGTTTCATTTTGATCGTATCCCGCATGGTTGCCGCGAGTTCGCAAGAAACGTGCTCAGCTCATCGAGATGAGAAGTGTACCGAAACAGATCAGCGCCACGCCGGCGATTCTGAGCATCCCCACATCTTCGCCAAAAGCGAAATAGGCCCAGGCTGTTACGATGACATAGGCGAGGCTCAGGAAAGGATAGGCGAAGCTCAACTGCACGCGCGACAGCACGGTGAGGTGCGAGGCCATGCTGACCACGAAGGTGCACAGGCCGAGGAACACCCACGGATTGAAAATAACGGAAAACGCCGTCCAGATGAGGCCGTCAGCAGCGAGGTTCAGGCCGCCAAGCTGGCTCATGCCCTTCTTGAGCATGATCTGCGCGGCGGCGTTCGTCGTCACCGTAAATAGGATGAGCGCGATATACAGGCTGCTGGGCTGTGCCATCGTGGGACGGTTTCCAAAGCGATTTCAGGACGAATTTCGGGGCTGCGAACGCGGTGACGCTAGCCATTAAAAGTTAATAGAGGTGCCTGAAGACCTCGGATTTTATTGGCTTAACGGTCAATTTCCCATACTGTTGGCATCGTAGAAACAAGGGGGGAATGATGGCTGCGAGCCGGGCCTACGATTACATCATCATCGGTGCCGGCTCCGCCGGTTGCGTCCTGGCCAACCGTCTCAGTGCCGGTGGCGACAACAGCGTCCTCATCCTGGAAGCGGGCGGCCGCGACATCGACCCCCTGATCCATATCCCCCTCGGCCTCGGCAAGATGCATCAATACCGCCTGCATGACTGGGGCTATCACGCCGAGCCTGATCCCGCCCTTCATGGCCGCGGAATCGAGGCGATGCGCGGCAAAGTGCTTGGCGGATCTCATTCAATCAACGTCATGGCCTATACGCGCGGTGACCGCGGCGACTACGACCGCTGGGCGCGGGACGAAGGCGCGACGGGCTGGTCCTACAAAGAGGTGCTGCCTTATTTCAAGCGCAGCGAAACCTGGGAGGGTGGCGAGAACAAATGGCGCGGCGGCTCAGGCCCGGTGAACACGCAATGGGGCCGGGCGGAGGACCCGCTGTTCGACGCCTGGGTCGAGGCCGGCAAGGCGAGCGGCTTTCGCAAGAATGTCGATTTCAACGGCGAGACGACCGAAGGCTTCGGCAAGATTCAATTCACCATCAAGAACGGAAAGCGGCATTCCGCCGCGACCGCGCATCTGCATCCCTCTCTCGGGCGCGCCAATCTGACGCTCGAGACGAAAGCGCTGGCGACGAAGATCCTCTTCGACGGCACCCGCGCCGCAGGCATCGAATATAGCCGGCGCGGCGAGACGCACCGGGTTCAGGCCAACAAGGAAGTGATTGTCAGTTCCGGCGCGTTCAATGCGCCGCAACTGCTCATGCTGTCGGGCGTGGGCCCGGCCGCGCATCTGCGCGAGGTCGGCATCGAGCCGTTGATCGACCTGCCGGTCGGCGTCGGCCTGCAGGATCATCTCGCTGCCTGGTTCAACTGGTCGCGCAAAGGCCCCGGTCCGTTTCATGCGCTGATGCGCGCCGACAGGATCAGCCTGGCGATGATACAGGCGTATCTGTTCGGGGCTGGCCCAGGTACGTCCGTGCCCGGCAATCTGTTCGCCTTCATCAAGACCGAAAGCGGCCTCGAATATCCCGACATCGAATTCATCTTCCGCGGCACGAGCCCGGCGCCCTACATCTGGTTCCCGGGCATCAAGCCGGCCTTCGAGGATGCCTTCGCTATCAGGCCGGCGCTGATGCGCCAGAAGAGCCGCGGCAAGGTGCTGTTGCGCTCCAGCGATCCGACGGCGCCGCCGCGCATCCACTACAACTTCCTCACCGATCCCGATGATCTCAAGACCATCATCAAGGGCACGCGCCGTGCGCTCGATGTTACGCATAACAAACTGATGGACGAATATCGTGGCCAGCCGATCGGGCCGCCGCCGATCAAGACCGATGCCGACATCGAAGAATGGTTCCGCAAAACGGCGATCACCGTGCACCATCCCTGCGGCTCTGTGCCGATGGGGCCGGTGCTCGACACGGAGCTGCGCGTCAAGGGCGCGCAGGGCCTGCGCGTCGTCGATGCCTCCGCCATGCCCAGCATCGTCGGCGCCCATATCAACGCCTGCGTGCTGATGATGGCGGAACGCGCCTCCGACATAATTCTCGGCAAGCCGCTGTTGCCGGCGGCACAGGATGTGTAGCCCTTCCTTCTCCCGTTTACGGGAGAAGGTGGCCCTCGCATCGCGAGGGTCGGATGAGGGCGGACGTCTGACGTCTTGAGCGTCGATGATAAGGGTGGAGAAATGACTGCAATGCAGCCATTTCTTTTATTCTCGTCATACCCTCATCCGACCCTTGCTGCGCAAGGGCCACCTTCTCCCGCGGAGCGGGAGAAGGGTTCAGCTCAGATGCTTCACCAGCCAGTTGGCGGTGCGCAGCAGATGCGCCTCGTCGCGGCGTGGCCCCACAAGCTGCACGCCGACGGGAGCGCCGTCGATCTCCATGAGCGGAAGCGTCACGGCCGGCACACCGAGATAAGTCCACAATCCGTTGAAGACCGGATTGCCCGTCGTCTCCAGCCCCTTCGGCGCTGGGCCGGGTGCGGCCGGGCAGATCACCGCGTCGAAGCGCTCGAAGATGCCCGTCATCTGCCGGTAGAGCCGCGCCCGCGCGCTCAAAGCCTCGATATAGGCGCGGGCGTTCTCCTGCATGCCTTTGGCGAGCCGTTCGCGCATGGCGGGGCTGAGACTGCCGGGATGGCGATCGTAGATGTCGCCATACCACGCGGCGTTCTCGGCGCTTTGAACGATGCCTTGATGAGCGGGAAGCGCATTG
>Ga0182744_1000764_pt1 | contig 29361 bp, 25 predicted proteins | sample eDN3rd30CKraftMG_FD_128525 | JGI IMG/M metagenome (GOLD analysis project Ga0182744, IMG submission 128525) | Enriched Miracle-Growth compost microbial communities from Emeryville, California, USA - eDNA 3rd pass 30_C Kraft MG (version 2) (version 2) ... | reverse complement strand
TGACGAAGACTTTCATCGGACTTCAGATCAAGCCGGGACTGGATCGCTTTTATGAGATCGCGGTGATCGACGATCCTCGCGGCTATAAGGAAACCTCGGTCAAAGAAAGTTCCACCGGCGGAACTCCGAATCCCGTCTATGAGGAAACGACCACCTATAAATCGAAGTTGAAATTCACCGCGCTGTTCGGCAAGACCTTCTACAATCTGACCTTGAAAGGCGGGATCATCGAGAGCCAGGGCGGCTTCGGCGTGGATTACCATCTTTTTGACCGCCGTCTGAGACTGTCGACGGAGTTCTTTAACTTTCAAGACATCTACATTCGCGCCTTCGCCCGTTATGATGTATGGAAAGGCATTTACCTGATCGGTGGGGGCGACAACTTGGCCGGCTCCGACAATGCCGATGCGGCGGCCTTTTTCGGCGCGGGTCTTTTCATCACCAACGACGACTTGATGGCGCTCGTCGGAAAAGTTTCCCTTTAAAATTTTTTTAAGAGGCGTTATGGTGCGGGCTCATCACCGTTTCCGAGGGGAAGAGCCAGTGTTCAAGCGCGCCTTAATCAGTGTTTCCGACAAAACGCATTTGGAAAAATTGGGAAAATTTTTAAGCGACCAAGGCTGTGAAATCGTCTCCACCGGAGGCTCCGCGAAAGCCTTGAAGGCGGCGGGCCTTTCCGTCGTGGAAGTGAGTGAGCTGACCGGCTTTCCCGAGGTGATGGACGGCAGGGTCAAAACTCTTCATCCGAAAATCCACATGGGTCTCTTGGCGCGCAAAGATCATGAGGAAGACTTAAAGACTCTCAAAGATCTGGGCGGAGTTCTTTTTGATTTGGTGGTGGTGAATCTTTATCCCTTCGAAGAGACGCTGAAAAAATCGGTCCCTCTGAAAGATCAAGTGGAACAAATCGACATCGGCGGTCCCACGCTTTTGAGAGCGGCGTGCAAATCCTACGAACGCATCACCGTTTTAAGCTCTCCTGCCCAGTACGAATTGATTTTCAAGGGCGCTCCCGACGAAGGCCAAAGACGCCGTTTGGCGGCGGAAGCTTTTTCCCATGTGTCGGCCTATGATTCCTTGGTGGCGCGCTTTTTGTGCGCGGAACCTCTGCAGGAAACTTCCATTTCGGGAAGACTCGTCAAGGAATTGAGATACGGTGAAAATCCCCATCAAAGCGCCAAGTGGTATGCGCGTTTGGGCGCGGAAGAGGGCTGGCAAGATGCTGAAATTCTTCAGGGCAAAGAACTCTCTTACAACAATCTTTTGGATCTGGACGCCGCTCAAGCTTGTTTGTCGTCTTTGCCCGCGTCTTCTTGCGTGGTGGTGAAGCACAACAACCCTTGCGGCGCGGCTCAAGGAAAAAATCTTCTCGAAGCGGTGCACGCGGCCTTGGAGGCCGATCCTTTAAGTTGTTTCGGCGGCATCGTGGCGGTGAATGAGGCGATGGATGAAGCCGTGGCCTTGCGTTTGAGTGAACTCTTTTTGGAGTGCGTGGTCGCGCCGGAAATTTCCGAAGGCGCAAGAAAGATCTTTGCCAAAAAGAAAAACCAAAGAGTGCTGGTCTCAAAGGGCTTTTCCGCGGAGGCGCAAACTTCTTCGAAGTTCATTTCCCTGTGGGGAGGATTTTTAGTCCAGGATCAGGATGCGCCCTCGGAGTGGAATGAAAAATGGGCGGTGATCGGTGACGCCCCCTCCGAAGAAACGAAACGGGATCTCATTTTCGCTTGGAAGATTTGCGCTTATTTAAAGAGCAACGCCATCGCTTTGGTCAGCGGCGGCAAGACTTTGGGTTTGGGAATGGGGCAAGTCAGCCGGGTGGATGCCGTCGCCCAGGCTCTTGAACGCAAAGCGCGCTTTCATGCCGGGGTGGTCGGGACGGTGGCGGCCAGTGATGCCTTTTTCCCTTTCCCGGATTCCATCGAAAAATTCGCGGACGCCGGAGTGAAATGGGTGATTCAGCCGGGGGGCTCGATCAGCGATGAGAAAGTGATCACCCGTGCGCGCGAGTTGGGCATCAACATGGTTTTGACCGGAACCCGTCATTTTCGTCATTGAGAGGCCGTCGTTACGGACTTTTGTCCCGCCTGAATTGATGCACTTCGGGTGACAGCGCTTTATTTCTGAGTCAGCATAGAAGCATATGTCTCGAGAAGCCAAATGGATGATTCGCAGCGGGGGCCGTCTGGTGGGACCTTTCGAAAAGGACCAGATCCTGGCTCTTTTGAAATCCCGCGAAATTTCTTTGCGCGACGAAATTTCAGCTCCCTGTTCCCGCTGGCACAACCTGGAATTCCATCCCGATTTCGTGGACGAAGTGGAATATTACAAACGCGAACTTCTGTCGGAAAAAACGGAAGTGTCCGTCACTCCGAACACTTCGCTGACTCAGACCTCCACGGATCTTTTGGACAGTGAACTCACGGAAGAAATCACTCAGGATCTCGGCGGTTTCACCACCACCAAGGAAATCGTGGTGGACAACGTGCAAGAGGAAAAGACCGCTTCGGCTCAAGGAAATTTGGAATCCGCCCAGTATCAGTTGAAGGGTTTGGATGCGAGCCCCTACGTGCGGGGAAAATCAAGAAAGGCTTCTCTCCTGATTCAGGCGGTGGCGGTGATTCTGGCCGTTGGCGTGGCGTTCTTTTTGTTTCTTCGATTTCAAAATCAGCGGCCCGCCGTCGAAAAGCTTTCGTTGGTGCAACTGAGGACGGTGGTTCTCGGCATGATCGAGCGCGGGGATTATCATGAAGCCCTGAATCTGATGAAGGTGCGCAGCTCGGACGTGGGATTTAATCCCGCCTTGGGTATTTACTACGCTCTTTTGTCTCTCCAAGAAGAAGGGCAGACGATCTCGGCCCGGCGGATTCTGGAAGACGTGTTGCAAACGCAGCCGGACTCTCAATTGAGAGCCTTAACCGGTTACGGTTTGTCTTACATGATGGACCAGAATTACACGGAGGCCACCCGTTATTTCAAGAAGGCTCTCGCTGTCGATTCCGACTTCATGCCTGCGCGCGCGGATCAAATGATCAACGACTATCTTCAAGGCGCGGATCTGTCCCCCGCGGAATGGCTTTCAAAGCCGTGGGTGCAGAGTCAGGGCGAAGCTCTTTTGACGGTGGCGCTTTCCGCTTTGAATCTCGGAAACACCGCCAGTTTGAATCAGATCTCGACGGCCCTGCAGGCCTATATCGAAAAGAACTCCGATTTCAAACCGGAGGCTTCGCTGCTTCTTAATTACATCCATTGGCGGGGCAATCCCCAATCCGTGGATCTTTCCGGATGGGAATCCTTGGCGGATCAGGACCCGGAGATGACGGAACTGCACCGGCACAACGTCTTCATTTATAGAAATCATCTTTCCTGGAAAACACTTTTTCCTTTCTGCGAACAGATGGTGAAAAGCGTTCCCCCGCAAACGGAAACCCAATTGCTTCATATTCTTTGTCTTTATAAGGCCGAAAAATTCCCGCAAGCGCGCAAAGAAGCGGAAGATCTGGTGGATAAAAATCCGAAAAACGCCTTGGGCCAGGCTTGGTACGCCCTGACTTTGCGTGAAACCGGATCTCCCGATCAAGGGAGTGTGGCCTTGGGACGTGCGCTCGAAGCCAACAGAAAACAGGTTTACAAGCTGCCTTTGCTTTTACAGGGGCGATTTTGCGCCAATTCGCACAACTATCGGTGCGCGGAAGAATCCTGGCGCAATCTTCAGGAAAGCGATTACAACAATTTGGCGGCTCTCGCGGGCCTGGCGCAGGTGAGTTTCAAGCAAAACAATTCTCTGCAGGGACAAAAATATCTTAAGCGGGGGTTGAGTCTTGCTCCCGATTACAAACCCTTTTTGGCTTTGAAGGAAGAGGGAAAATCCCAGCTTTGAAAGTTTTCTTTGTCGCGCTTTTTCTTTTTTCCACCTTTCCCTGCGGGGCTGCGGAAAAGTGGCGCGTGCTCAAAGCGGAAAAGGCCGGCCCGGAAAGTATTTTACCTCCCGCCGTCATTGACGCCGTAAAAAAAGAAATCGGAAAAGAAGTCGGAAAAGAAGCGTCGTCGGAAAAGGAAAAAACCGCCTTCATGACCGTGGAGGTTTTCCTTTGGGATCATCATGGGGTGGTGGACCCACCGGTCAAGGTGATCACCTCCGTGGGAGGAGGCCGCGTGGATCTTTCCCGGTTGTTGCCGACGGGAAAAGCTTCCGTTCAGCTGCGCGTGCGGCTGCTTGAGGGAGGGGAAGAGATTTCGGTGGATAAAGTGTTTTTTATCCCGCAGCTGTCCGAAGTCAAAGACGGCAAAGAACAAAACTGCGGAAAGTATTTTGAGATCACTCATTACTTCAAGAAAATAAGCGCTGAGGACGGCGTGAAGACTTATCTTACGCGCGGGATTTATGCTTCCAGCTTCGTGGGAACCTATGTCTTCGTCAAAAAGGGCGAAAAAGAAACGGCTCTGGCGCATTTAAGTCTGGTGGACGATCGGTTCGAGGGACGGCGCTGTTCGCTGACGGCGTCTAAGGAAGCACCAGCAAAATAAATTCGGCCTTTTCAAAGCGAAGTTCTTTCAGGACTTTTTCCGCGGGGCCTTTATAAAAGGTTTCGTCTTCGTTTCCCAATTGGCAGCCGAGCACCAAAGTGGACTTCGGCCAAAAATTTTTTAAATCTTCAAGCAGCTTTTTTAAGCGGTAGGGCGTGTCCATCAGGATCACGGGAACGGAAGTATTTTTCTGAAGCTTTCGAATTTGTTCCTGACGCTCTTCGGTCTTTTGGGACAAAAAGCCTTTGAAATAAAATTCCTTTAAGTCCTCCCCGCACACGCTGAGGAAAGCCGTCAGACTGGAGGGGCCGGGAAGGGAGCGCACGGGAATGTTTTGGGCACGGCAGGCTTTGACAAGCTTCGCGCCCGGATCGCAAAAGCCCGGGGTGCCGCAGTCGGAAACCAAACCGACGTTTTGATGGCGGCACAGTTCGATCAGCCTTTGCAAATCATTCTCGTCCGAATGTTCGCTGAGTTCTTCATACTCTTTGGGACGCACGTCAAAGGCGCGGAGCAGGCGCGAAGTCTCTTTGCGGCTTTCGCAAATTAAAACGTCCAATTGGGGAATCAGCTCCAACGTTTGCAGATTGATTTCTTTCGGATTTCCGATGGGGGTGGCGATGACGTGAAGGCTCATGGGCGTTTTTTAAATCCTAAGAAAGAATCCGGAGTGATGCGCGGCAGATCCAAAGGCGTGGGCATCCGTGAGGAGTGGGTGGAATCCATGAAGATGATCTTCACTTGGGGAAGTTCTTTTCTGATGGAATCCACGATCACGGGTTCGTTTTCGAAAAAGTAGACTTCATCAAAATCCTCCGCCAGGGAGCGCATGCGGTTGAGTTTGAAGTCCTCGTCGTTTTGTTCGTCTTCCGTTTTCATGATCAGGTGTTCGGGACGCTTGAGCGGGAACTCATGGCGTTTCAGTTGGTCCAGGCTTCCCCGGCGCATCAACCGGTCGCTTCGTCCCGTGAGGTAAAAGATTTCGCATTGAAGTTCTTCACACATTCGGATGAATTCGGAAGAGCCTTCATAAAGAATGTCGTGGACCAGATAGGCGCTGGAAAAAAAATGTTCCCGCCAAAAGGCGCGGATGGCGTTCATCGCCTTTTCGGGGAATTCCAGCTTCAGGCGCGTCAAAGCGTGTTTCAGGCCCCAATCCGACGGAAGAACTTTCACGTCTTTCAGGTGCTCGGAAACCTCCTCGAATTGCGCGCGAAAGCTTTCCTCCAAGGCGAGTTCCCGCAGGATCGCTTGAGTGCGTGTGCTCACGCAAAACAGCGTCGAATCCATGTCGAACACGCAGGCAATGCGGTGGCTGGTGCTTCGTGCCTGGAGCAAAGTCTTGATGTCGGAAAGAACGTCTCTGAGGACAGGGTCATTTTGAGTCACGAAAATGTTCTACAAAGTGAGGATTTTTTTGTCACTGAAAGATTCAAAAAGTGATCAACTTTTTAGGCGCCATCCCTCCAAAAACCCTCTTATTTCCATTGATTAACCTTGGTCGAGGTCCTTTCAAGTTCGTCTTCATAAGCACCGATAGTTTTTGGACAAGCGAGGATCCTTATGAAGAAATATATGTTATCCAAAAACGGCTCGGAAATGGGGCCTTTCTCGTTGAGTGAAGTGCTCTCCCTGATCACCAAAAGGGAAGTGGAACTCTTTGATTATATTTTTGATGAGGCCGCTCAGGATTGGATTCTTTTAACCGAGCACGCCGATGTCACCACCGGCTTGAAAGCCAATAAGCCGAAAAGCCAACCCAAAATCGTTCAGGCTCCCACGGCCGATGCGACCCCGGCCTCCAAAAAGGCCGCGCCCGTTCAAAACGGCGTCCATGAAGTCGAATGGTTCGTGATGAAAGGGGAAAGTCAGTTCGGCCCTTTTCAGATGAAGGATTTGATCCAACTGATGCAGGAGAAATCCTTGTATGAATTCGATTTCGTCTGGAACGCGTCCATGGCGGATTGGAAGCGCTTGGCGGAAATCCCCGAGTTTTCCAAAGAAAAAATCAAAAACTTGGTGGCCCAATCCGGAACCAAAGAGGCCTTTTTTAAACGCTCCCATGCGCGTCAGCCCTTCGAAAGCAAAGTCATCGTTCATAACGGCAAAGATTATTGGGTCGCTTGCGGAAAAGAAATCTCCGACGGCGGCATGGGCATCTTCGTGAAGGACGCCATGATCGTTCCCGGTCAAATCCTGCATTTCCACGTGAAGGAGCAAAACGGACAACCGGCTTTCAACGTCACCGGGGAAGTCGTCAGCAAACAATACATGGACAAGACCCGCCATCAGAAAATTGAATACGGGGTGAAGTTTCTTCGGGAAGAAAAGTCCAACGAACTGAAAAGAGCAGGGTAGTGAAAATGAAGTCTTTGATTCTCTTCTTCATGTGTTTTTCCTCGGCACTGTCCTTTGCGGATCCCAAAGGAGCGTCGGATGATTCCGTTCTTAAGGATTTAAGACTGATCCAAGGGGATGAAAAGGGCAACGAGATGCGCGCCCTCAAGGCCGAGCTTTTGGTTTCCAACTCGGAGGAAAAAGCCATCTCCCAAGCGCAGCGCCTGGTTAAAAAATACCGCGGCACTCAGATGGAGCCGGATCTTTTGTTCCGTCTGGCGGAATTGTACATGCGCCAGGCGAAGACCGACCGCTTTTTCGAAATCCACCGCGAGTCCGAAACGATCGTGCGGCTTCTTCCGCGCGAGGTGACCAGCCGCTCTTCCAGAAAGACCGTTCAAAAGGCCTTGGACACCTATGACCAATTGGTCAAAAAGTTCCCCAGCTACCATCAAATGGATCTTGTGATTTTCAACTACGCCTTCGCCCATCAGTCCTTGGGACAAAACGCTCCGGCGGAGCAGCTCTATTGGAAGTTGATTTCCAAATACTCCCATTCGGAATTGGTTCCCGACGCCCATCTGGCGATCGGAGAGATCGCTTTTTCCGATCACCGCTTCGAGCACGCACTGACCCATTTCAACGCCATTCAAAAATATCCGAATTCCCGAGTGTATCCTTACGGTCTTTATAAGGCCGCATGGACCTACTACAACTTAAGGGACGCCAAAGCCGGACTCAAAAAGCTTGAGGAAGTCGTTAAGTTCGGCGAGTACGTGGCCAAGAACAACATCGAGTCCCGTCTGGATCTGCGCAAAGAAGCTTTGATGGACATGACCTTGTTTTTCACCGAAGTCTATCCTTCGGAAAACGCCTACGCCTATTTTACCAAAGAGTCGGGAGATCTTGATGTATTTCCCGTTCTCATGAAGGTGGCGGTCATTTACGAGCGCTACAGCCGTTTCAAAGACGTCAATACGGTTCTTGAAACACTCATTGAAAAGCGCCCTCAACACGCCTTGGTTCCCGCGGCCTATGAAAAGTTGATCGCCTCCTATGAGAACTTAAAAGACCGACCTAAAGTGATCGCCCAGATGGAAAAACTTTATTCCGTGTGCGACGCCAAGAGCGGTTGGAGCCAGACGCGCGTTCAGGAGCTGGCTCAGGCGAAAGCGGCTCCTCAAACGGTCAAGAAAAACCCCGACTTCGAAGAGACTCCGGATTGCAATGAGGTTCTTTATTCCCGGTCTTTGGCCCTTGCTCAAAAGTGGCTGAAGATTTTCAACAAAAATCCCTATGACGAATCCTATGCGGACGACTCTGAAAAGGCTTTTGAAATCTATTTGCGCAGCCGTGACCGTTCCAAACAATATGCCGAAGCCAAGTACCTTTATGCGGAGTTGTTGTTCAAGCGCAAGAAATACAGAAAAGCCAGCGCGGAATATGCCTCCGTGGGCGCCGCCGCCGGTGGAAAGATCTCTCATGACGCCGATTACGCCGCTTTGTTGAGTTTGGAAAAAGCCGTCGGTGAAAAATGGTCCGATGAGGATGAAAAAAGCTTTCATCAATTGGCCGAAAGCTATGTGAAGAATCATCCCAAAGGAAAATACCGTTTGGACATCGAATTTAAGATGGGTCTTTTGGCCTATGAAAAAGGCCGTTATGACGAGGCCGCTCCGATCTTTTTGGCTTTGGGCACGCATTTTCCCAAAGAAGAAAAGGGACAAAAGGCCCAGGATCTTTACCTGGACATCCTGAACATCAAAAAAGATTACGCCGGGATCAAAGAGTACACCTCTCAGTTGATCAAAAAGGGCGGATCCAAAGAGCGGGTAGCCAAGTTGAAGGGCCTTTTCGAAGAATCCTTCTTCATGCAAGTGCAATTGTCCGAGGAAAAAGGCGATTTGAAGAAAGCCTTGGCCGGATACATTGCCTTCGTGACGGAAAACCCCGATTCAAAGCTCGCGGAAAAGGCGTCATGGAACGTCACTCAGTTGCATTATAAGTTGGGCGACGAGTGGAACGGCGCTCAATCCGCCGTGGCCTATGTGGAAAAATATCCGGCGGCCAAAGACGCCCAAGACGCTTTGGTCAAAGCCGCCCAAACTTACGAGAAATTGGCGCAGCTTCCGGAAGCCGCGAAGGTTCTTTCCATGTTGGCTCAACGGGATAAAAAAGAGTCCGACAAATGGAAGGAATTGGCCGCCGACTTTTACGCTTTAAGCGGCAAGCCGGACCGTGCCCGCGCGCTCTATGATGAAGTCGCGCGCACGAAGTCCCCCAAAGAATACGGGGACTTCCTCTTGAAGTATCAGGAGTTCGAAAAGAACTACGGCGATGCTTCCCATTTGCAGGTGATCAAGAACCAGATCATCGCCAAAAACATTCAGCCTGAAGCCAATGACACCAAAATTTCCGCGATCGAGAAATTATTGGAACAGGGTCGCAGCTCCGACGCCTTCAACGAAGCCCGTCGCGCCTTGGCCCGCTCCGGTTGGACCTCCTCGGACAAAGCCAGATTGCGTTTCGTGCAGGCGCAAGTCTTGACGGATGAGTTTCTCCGTCAAAGCGTGAAAGCCAAAGCGGACCGCATCGCGATGGTCTTGGCGATCAAAACCGAAAAATTGGAAAAAGCCCAACAAGCCCTTCAAGCCTCGATCAAATACGGCGATCCCAAGGTGGCTGTCGCGGCTTCCGAAAAGCTGTTTGAATGTTACGACCACTATGTGGAGGCTTTGAAAACCATGCCCACTCCGGAGGGATTGACGGGCGCGGACGAGCAGGCTTTCAGAAATGAAATCCAAAATCTGATCATTCCTCTCGAAGAAAAGAGCGTGGATACGTTGGCGGAAGCTTTGCGCTTCGCCAAGAAGAACAATTTCCTGGATGGATCCATTCAAAAGCTGGAACGCAAGATGGCTTCCGTGAACAAGCGGCCGGAACAAGCCTCGACGCTTGAGCTGACGGCGCCGCGCATGGTGATTCCCGTATGGAAGGGGGCAATGTTATGAAAATTCTCATCCTCGTCGGCTTCGCGCTGACTTTGATTTCCTGTGCGAGTGTTTCGAAGAAGGGGCCTTCCCCTTATTCCGCCTCCTGGAACGGCGAAGCGGTGACGCCCGCCGATTCAAAGGCCTGTCCCGCGGACCAGGGCTACACCAAAATGAAGTGGAAAGATCTTGTGACTTTGGCCGGTCAATGTGTGCGCGCCAAGAACTTCTTTCAGGTGGAACGCGTGGCCAGTCATCTTGCCCGCATCGAGCCGGAATCCCATTGGGGTTCCTACTTTTTGGCTTTGGCCGCCGAATCCAGAAAGGACTATCCCCGGGCATTTTGGATGATCGAGCTGGGACTTAAAAAAGCCCCTCAAGACGGGATTCTTCTTTTCGAAAGAGCGCGTCTGAATTGGGAAACCGATCACAAAGGTCTGGCGGTGAACGATCTGAAGGAAGCGGTGAAAAGAAATCCTTCCATCACTGAGGCGCATTTGCTGTTGGGACAAATCCAATTCACCGAAGACGACCTGAGCCGCGCTCAATCGAGCTTCGCCCAGGTGTTGAGCAAGGATCCGAAAAGAGCGGAGGCTCTTCTTGGAATGGGGGAAGTGGCCTTCCGTCAAAAAAATTACGACGAAGCTTACGAGTACCACAAAAAAGCCGCTCAGGTGAATCCGCGCTCGGCGCTGTCTTTTTTAAGAATGGCCCAGATCCAGGAAATCCACATGAAGGATCTCGCGGGGAGCCTTGCGAGCTATAAGGATTTGCAGAGACGGGTCAGTCTTAACCGCGTGGACGGGGACATTCCCGTTGATTTGAACGATAAAATTCAAAACCTTACTTTGATGGTGAAACAACAAACGGCTCAAAAACGCGAGAGTGAAAAAGTCTCCAAGCGTGAGCCCAGTTCGAAAAAGGTGTCAAAATGAGACGTTTAACTTTGTGGGTGCTCCTCAGCGCGCTGTTCATGAGTTCTTCAGTTTTCGCGAAAAAAGTGAAATACCGAAAAACTCAGGAAGTTAATTTTGACGGCTCAAGCATCGAGGGCGAAAGCAGATCGCCGGATGGGGCTTATTTGCTGCAAAAAAGGGGGGTTAAGTTCATTCCCCTTTACCGTGTCAATTTGCAACTTGAGAAGAACGTCTCGGATTCCGTAGAGTACTTGAGGTAAGGTCATGAAAAGAGTCGCGCTTAAAGTTGAACATAAGTACAAGAACAAGCTCGTCGGTGCCCATCTTTTGGAAGATGAAGGCCGGACGGTGATTGTCGGTTCTTCCCGCGGCGCCCACCTGAAACTTTTGGGCGACGGGGTCAGCGGCATCCATGCGGCCTTCGAACGCCAAGGCGAGGTATGGACCGTTTCCGATCTGGGAAGCGAGCAAGGGACTTGGATCAATAAAAAGCCCATCGTCGAGCATCCCATCACCGGCGCCACCGTGATCCATATCGGCGGTCATCAGATCAAGGCGACTCCTCAAGTTTATGAAAGAAATCTCTTTAACAAAGAGGAAACTCCCGAGCGCGCCCACGTGGGGGAGACCTACCATCAATTCGTCGTTCTTAAAAACGGGCATTTGGTGCGCTCCGAGTTGGTCGCGCCCTCTTCCAGTTGCAGTTACGAGATCAAGGGGCAGCAGAAGGTTTTCGCCGCTCCGACCGAATACAAATGGTCCGACACGCAAGTGGACGAATTCACCATCCGTCAACGGTTGGTGAAATCCCAGGTCGTCAACCAGGATATAAAAGAGCGTCTGAAAGAATCTTTGGAGCCTCGGGTTCACGGCCCCATGATTTCCGCGCTGGTGGTTTTTCTGCTCGTTTTTGGTTTTATGTTTTTGATGCCTCACGCGCCGGATGATGAACTCAAGACCGTGATTCCCATGAATCAAAACCAGTTCACCCGCATGATTTTTGACGCCAAGAAAGTCAAAGCGCAAAAGCAACAGGCGGAAAAACTGCGTAAGAACATCGCCGGTCAAAGTCAGCAAGGCATAAAAAAATCCCAACCCGGCGGCGACGCCGGAAAAGTGGCCGGTGGGATGAAAAATCCGCGTCCGGGAGCAAAAGTGGTTTCGCGCATTCGTGCCGCGGGACTGGGCGCCTTGATCGGAAAGATCTCAAAACGCGCGGCAAAAAACACGGAACTTTTGGCGGCAGCGGGAGTGAGTCCCGACCAACGTTCGGGAAAGGCGTTTTCTTTGGGTGGAGGATCCAGCTTGGATAAAGTGGGCCCGCGCAAAGGAGTCGGAGGCGGCGGCACCCAGAAAATCGCCGGTATCGGCACCAGCGGAAAGGGCGGAGGCTCTTCGGCTTTTAAAGGCTCCGGCGCCTTGGCTTTAGGAAACGTGGGAAATGCCGAAGTGGGAATCCTCGAAGAGGAGACCGAAGTGGAAGGTGGTTTGGACCGGGATGTGATCGCACGCGTGATCCAATCCCAATTGGGACAGATTCGCTATTGTTATGAGCGTCAGCTCAGCGCGAATCCCGATCTTTACGGAAAGGTTTTGGTTAAGTTTACCATTGGGGGCACCGGTAATGTGGTGGCTCAAATGGTTGGTAACACATCGTTGAACAACGCCATGGTCGAGGGATGTATTTTGAGGCGTATCGCGGGGTGGCAGTTTCCGCAACCAAAGGGCGGAACCAATGTCCTCGTGACTTACCCGTTCTTGTTTAAAAGTACGCGGTAATTCAGCCTCGCGGCTCACGATAACTCTAACGAGAAACGTTAGTTAAGGAGTTATATGATGAAGCCTAGAAATACATTACTGACTGTCATCGCTTGTTTGAGCATGTCCACAGTGACTTTCGCTCAAGACACCAAGAAGACACCGGTGAAAAAAGATTCCGACAAGGTCGATATTTCCGACCTGGAGCAAAAATATTGGGCTCCGAAAGACACCGACTTCAGCGTGGTGCAAAACCGCACCTACACGAAGGCGGGGAAGATTTTCGTGAGTGCCCAAGGCGGTCCCCTGGTCAACGACCAGTACAGCGAGGGATTGATCTACGGTGGCTCCCTGAATTACTTTTTCAATGAACGCTATGGGGTTCAGGCCACCTATCTCGGCGCCGACCTTCAAAATAACGATTGGACGAAAAACCTCACTCAGTTCGGAAGCGGCGTGCAGCCCGATTTCGGCCGTTTCAAGAACTATTACGGTGTGGGATTCAACTTCGTTCCTTTCTATGCGAAAATGAGCTTTCTCGGAAGCCGCATCCTTTACTTCGATATGGCGATCACTCCCACCGTGGGGATGACCAGTTACGACCAGGTCATGCTTCACAGCAGTGCGAACAAAAGTTCGTTCACTTATGGTTTGGACATCACCCAGTACTTCTTCTTCACGAAGAACTTCGCCATCCGCGCGGATTTGAAAAACCAATGGTTTAAGGAAGAGGTGCGTTCTTATAAAGGAAACGGCGGCGCCGGTCTTGTGGAAGGGGATAAAGTCCGTGATCAGAACACTCAATTCACGACCTTCCTTTTGGGACTGACGCTTTATTTTAACTAGGAAATAATTTATGAAACACGTCCTTCGCATTTTAATTTTAACGAGCATGGTCAGCGGAGCTTCGGCATTCGCCGTGCTTCCTGAGGGCGCGAACTTCGGTGATCGTGCCACATCCGCATGGACGGAAGTGAAGAAAAAAGTCACTCAAACCGTGAAGGACGTTAAACAATGGTGGGAACAGTGGAACGGCGGCGACAAGCAAGCGCCGGAAAAGAAGGTGGCGGGGAAGCCGGCTCCGAAGGTCCTTCCCGTGCCGCAAGATCCCCAATATGCCGAACCGGTGATGAATCCCGCGGATTCGGATTCCACTTTGCAGGATGTTCAGCAGGCAAAGTCCTCTTTAAAGAAAAGCCGTTCCTATGAAATTTCCGAAAAGGGCCGTCCCGCGGATCCCAATTTGAAAGTGAACACCAAGGGCGTGCCCTATGTGTCCCAGGCGGAGATCAAAAAATTCGCCAACGTGAAATCCATCCCCCTTTTGGACGTGGGCCGCGAGGACCGCGTGTCCAAGGCGGACTTTACCTTGCCCAAGTTGAACTGGGCGGCGCAGTCCCCGAAAGATTTAAAACCCCTGCCCTCGGCGGAAGTTTTAAACGCCGCGGATCTTAAGGCCGCTTTGGGCGGTAAATTCATGATCGCCGGAGGAGAGCGAAAGTTGGAAGCCCACTTCCAGCCCGTGGGAAAAGTGATCACTCTCGCGCAAATGAAAGACTTTTCGTGGCCGCAAACCGAGGTCAAGGAAGTGGCGGAAAAGCCCTATAAACCCTTGTCTCCCGAAGAGATCAACATGGTTGCCGCCTTGATTTTATTTTCAAAGGGCACGCACTGCCACATGGTCATGGGCTTGATGAGCGAACTCGCCCAAAAAGAACAGACCAAGTACGAGGCCTTGTACCACTTGGGAGCCTGCGCCGATCAGTTGAAAATGAACGAGGCGGCCTTCAAGGCTTTCGCGGAAATTTTGAAAAGTCCCAAACATGAGGAATACGCTTCCGAAGCTTTGGAGCTTTTGGCGGTGGACCTTCATAAGGACGCGGAAAAAGATTTTTATCAGGTCGTCAAGAAAGTGAACGATTGGGAATCCTTGCTGACGGACAAGAGCCGGGGACCGGCTTATTACCGCATGGCCAAAGGGGCTTTCAAGTCCAAGCACTTCAACAGAACTTGGCAGTTCGCCACGAAGGTTCCCGAAACTTCCGATTATTGGCCGGATGCGCAGCTTTTGGCCTCCATCGGGTATTTCAACGCGGGTAAAAAGAAAACCGCTATCGATAAACTGAGCGCTTTGAACGACGACTTGGATAAAAAAGGTTATGCGAACAACAACATCAAGGCTCTCGTTAAAGCCGATCTGGCGCGCATGAAGTTCCTGCATGGAAACGTGGATCAGGCGATTCCGCTTTATCTGTCCGTGCCCAAGGACCACGGTCTGTGGGTGCAAGCGCTGATCGAACAGGGCTGGGCGCAAATCCATATGGATGATTATCTCGGCGCCGTGGGGAACATGTACTCTCTCCATTCGCCTTATTTCAAAGTCGTGTATCAACCGGAATCTTTCGTGGTCAGAACCATCGGTTATCTGAACATTTGCCAATATGGGGACGCTTACAAGACGCTTTCTCAATTGGAAAAGGAATACCGCGGTTGGTACGGGGAGCTCGGAGGTTATCTGCAATCCCACGGAAAGCCCGCGGACGTTTATTCCACGGTGAAAACTTACCTTCAGGGCAAGAGCACCCAGGACGTCCAAAACGTCGCTTACCAGATTTTGCGTGAGGCGGCCCGCAGCCGGGATTTCCTGAACGCTCAATCCGCCTTGAACGAAAAGACCGACGAGTTGGTTCGTTACGAGGGCGTGAACAAAAAGATCAAAGAGGAAAAAGCCTCCATCCGCTCCCACGAGCGCGCGGCGAAGAAGCGCTTCGACGTTCAACGCGGCAACGTGGTCAAGGCCATGAAAGACAAAGAGTTGGCCAAGAAGATGGACGAGTTCAAAAAGCTGATGAAGTTCGAAAAGGAATTGGTGATCGGTTACCGCTTCCAGTTGGCGATCTTGGAGCAAAGCCGTCAAGGCTATCTGAAGTTCCAGGACGTTTCCCAGAAGGAAGTGAACCAAACCAAGGACGACCTGAAATTGCAGGCCTCCGAGGACTTGTTGGCGCGCATGAAGGAAATGAAGGATCAAATGGCGCGCGTACTGGATAACAACGAATTCCTGCGCTACGAAGTTTTCGCCGGAAGCGGGGAGAACATCCGCTATCAAGTGGCCGGAGGAAAGACTTCCGGGGAACAGCGGGTTCCCGCCAGCATTAAGCCCGCCAAGTCTTTGAACTGGAGCTTTGACGGAGAATTTTGGGAAGATGAAATCGGAAACTACCGATCCTCGTTAAGAAGTAACTGTCCTCAGGACCAAGCGATGTTGTCAAAAGGAGACAATCAATGAAACACTCAATAAAAATCATCACCACGATCGGATTGGTCTTCAGTGTCGGCGCTTTCGCGAAAACCGACGTGAAAGGCGCGATGAAGCGTCTGCAGGAAAACGAAACCAATGCGAAGGACAATTTGAAGCAATACGAAACCAACAAGGACATTTCCCACAAGAACGCCGAGGAAGTGACCAAAGCGGTGAAGGAGCTGCGCGCTCAGCGTAAGGCGCTGACGGACAACTCACAAAACCTCGAGAAAAACCGCGCGATCCTGGACGCGATGAAAAAGAAAATCGCCGGTTTCAAGACGCACGAACAGGAACTTTTGAAGACCGAAGAGGCTCAAAAGGCCCAGCTTCAGGCATTGATCGACAAGTTGGAAAAGAACCGCCTGCAGCGCGAACAAAACATCGCCTCTTACGACGCCAAGATCCAGGAGATCGAAAACGAGAAGAACAACTGGGATCAGCAACGGGCGGAAATGGCCTCCATTCAGCAAGAGATCGACACCAAGGAAAAGATCGCTCTGGCCGAGCGCCAGAAATGGATCGAGAAGTATAAAGGCTATACCGAAGAAGCCAAAAAGTGGGACCGCCAAGCCGCCAGCGCCGAAGAAACCCGCGTCAAGTTCGAACAGCTCCAGAAATAAAAGCTTTTATTAAAGCGAGCACTCCACGCGGTAAACTAAAAGGTTGCCGGTGCGTTCGCCCTTTTCCGTTTCCATCACGGTCTGGCCCAGGCTTGCACGTCCGTCACTGAGAGCGGCGCGAGTGATGACGCCGTTCGTGTAATCCGGCGCTTGAGTGATCGCAAGCATCACTTCGTTGCTGTCTTTCATATAAGTCGCGCTCATGTAAAGGCCCTGTTCGAGGTCCGCTTCAAACTTTTGCATCCCATTTTGATCCATGGTCATTGCGAGGGGCACGACGTTTTCAGTCACTTTGTTTTGAGTGGTGACTTTCCGGTAAGTGGCTTTGCAGTTGAGCTCGGCCAAGGCGGAAGAAGCGGTGAAGAGAGCGGCTGCGGTCAAAACGATTTTGGAAAGGGTGTTCATCGACGGGACTCCTTTATAGGGGGTTCGTTGGGACGTTTGAGGTCCTAAGGCCAAGAAAGCATGAGCGGCCCGTTTCCGCCAAGGGCAAAGGCCGTTTTGGCATTATTACAGGCCTCCACTTCCGCTTTAATGTCCCTATTTAAATATCCCCATAGTGACCGGCGACGACCACCACATATCCATCGGGGTCGTTAAACCATATCTCCCGATGGTTGGCGTTTTCATTGATTTCAACGTCCTTGAGGATTTTTGCCTTGGATTTTTTAATGGCTTTCACCGATCGATCAAAATCATCCACCATAAACCACAGCACGGTTCCGTTTCCTCGGGATTTTTGCTTTTCCTTTCCGATAAGGTTTCCGTGATTGTGTTCAACTTCCCATCGGTGAAGTTGCAAGATCATTCTGTCTTTAACGATGAGCTGTTCGTATTCCTTGCCGCCATGGCCGCTTTTACATTGAAGAACCTGTTGATAGAATTTACTGCTCTTAGGCACGTTCTTCACCGCGATCAGCGGCTGGGCCTGGCACACCATTTTTTTCGCCATTCATTTAATCCTTTCGTTTGGTTGAGGGAAGCAACTCAACAGGCCTGGGACGCATCTTTAGTGACTAAACCGGAAGTCCTTCTTCCAAGCTGGCCTGTTGCGAACGGTAAAAAGTCGCGTACACGCCGCCTTGCTGAAGCAGCTCTTCGTGGCGCCCCATTTCGACGATCTCTCCGTGGGACAAGACCACAATTTGATCGCACTTCAAAATCGTGGACAGGCGGTGGGCGATGATCACGCTGGTGCGCCCACGGATCACCTTTTCCATCGCCTTTTGAATCTTGTGTTCGCTGATCGAGTCGATGTTGGCGGTGGCTTCGTCCAAAACCAAAACGTCGGGATTGAAAGCCAGCACGCGGGAAAAAGCCAAAAGTTGCCGTTCGCCGTGACTCAAGTTCGAGCCGCGCTCGAAAATCTCCGCCTCGAATCCGCCGTGACGTTCGATCATCTCCAGACACTGCGCCTCGCGCGCGGCCCATTCCATGGTCTCCTTGGAAATCCCCGCGTCGTTCAAGCCGATGTTGGTGTAAAAGTTGCCGCTGAAAATAAAATTGTCCTGCTGAACGACGCCGATGCGGCGGCGCAGGTCCCTCAAAGGAATGTCCTTCAACTCCACGCCGTCCAAAAGCAAATGGCCTTCTCGGTATTCATACAAGCGCTGCAACAAAGAGATCGTGGTGGATTTCCCGCTGCCGGTGCGTCCCACCAAGGCGACGGAAGTTCCCGCCGGAATGGTCAAGTTGATGTTCTTCAGCACCAAGGGGCCGTCTCCATAAGCGAAATTCAGATTTTGAAAGCGGATTTCCCCTTTCGAGCGCGCAAGAGGGTGGGAGCCGAAGTGCACTTCCTCCGCCTCATCCAAAAGCTGAAACACCCGGTCCGCGCTGGAAAGCGAGTTTTGCAAGTTGTTGTACTTTTCCAAAATGATCCGCATCGGACGGAAAAAATTCTGAAGCAAAATAATAAAAGCCGTCAGCGTTCCCACCGTCAGTTGCAGGTTGTCCTTAAAAAGGGCACCGAAAAACAAAGCCAGGGCGATCATCAAAATGCTGAAGCCTTCGATGGAGGGCCACAAAAGCGCCAGGTAGCCGATGGTTTTAATTTGCGAGGCCTTGTACTCGTCGGAAAGTTTTTGGAATTGGCCCTTCACCGCCGTTTCCCGGTTAAAGAGCTGGATCACCTTCATTCCCGTCAGATGTTCGGCGGAAAAGGCGTTGATCGCGGAAAGTTTTCTTTTGGTCACGCCGTATTGCAGACGGATTTTTTGCGAGATCTTCAAACAGAAAAACCACAAGAGCGGCACCAAAACGCTCACGCACAAGGTCAGCTTCCATGACAAAAAGAGCATGGTCAGAAAAATGGTGCCCATTTCAAAAACGCTCACCGAAATCCCGGCCACTCCCTGACTGAAAAAATCCCCCAAAGCCAAAACGTCATTGGTCACGCGGGTGACAGTTCTTCCCGAAGGATTTTTATCGAAGTAACTCAAGGGAAGTCTTTGCACATGAGACATCAACTTTTCGCGGATCTCATAGAGAGTGACGTTTCCCAAACGCTGGATCTGATAGGACTGCCAAAATTCCAGCGAGGTCCGCGCCACTTCCACGGCGAAATAAATTCCGGCCAAAAGGTAAAGCATCTCCAGGTGATGGCGCTCGATCACCTCGTCCACGGTGCGCCCGAAAATCAAGGGCACGCTCCGGCCGATGGCGGAATAAAACACCACCAACAGGCCCGACAAAATCACTTGGCCCTTGTGGGCCCACAAAAAGGGCCACAGTTTTTTAAACACGACGGCGAAGGACAGTTCTTTGGCTTTCGCTTCTTCAAAGCGGGACGCGTTCACGGCCGCACCTCCTTGGAAGCCTGCATGGAGTACAGCTGGGAATAGGTGGGGGACTCCGTCACCAATTCCTCATGGCGCCCCACGCGTTCCACTTCCCCATGATTCAAAACCAGAATTTGATCCGTCCATGTGACGGAAGCCAACTTGTGGGAAATCACGATGGCGGTGGTGTGCTGAAGCTGACCCTTTAGGACTTCCAAAATGCGCTCTTCGGTCTTCGCGTCCACGGCGCTCAAAGTGTCGTCCAAAATCGCCAAGGAGGAGTCCTTCATCAGAGCGCGCGCCAAAGTCATGCGCTGTTTTTGACCGCCGGAAAGATTCACTCCGCGCTCGCCCACGATGGATTCGTACTGATCGGGCCAGCCGGTGATTTCATCATGCAGACTCACTTGGTGGGCGGCGCCGAAGACGTCGTCCATGTTCCATTCGTCCCGGGAAAAAGCCATGTTTTCAGAGACGGTTTTACTGAACAAAAACGCGTCCTGGGGCACGATGCGGATCATGCGGCGCAAAGAGGACAACTTGATTTTCTCAATGGAAACGCCGTTGATCAAAATTTTTCCCGGCTCCACCGGATAAAGACGGCACAAAAGTTCCACCAGAGTGGTCTTTCCGCTTCCGGTCGCTCCGACGATGCCCATGCTCCGTCCGCGCTCCAAACGAAAGGAAATGTTTTTCAGCGCGGGCTCGCTTTTCCCCGGATAAGAAAACGTCAGATCTTTCACTTCCAAAGTCTCAAGGGCTTCCATCTCGAGGCCGCCCTCGTCTTGCACGTCGGGCACTTCCGTCAGAACCGCTTTGATCCGGCGGTAAGAGGCCAGGCCCTCTTGCAAATGGCTCATGGAAATTCCAAAGGCCGTCATCGGCCACACCATGCGCTGCACGTACTGATAAAAAGAAAAGAACGCGCCGATCGTCACGAACCCGGCCAGCACGTCGGGAACTCCCACCAAAAGCAGCACCACGCAACCCAGGGCCACCGGCAGCTCCATCACCGGACTGAAAAGAGAATCCCAAAAACTCACGCGGTTGCAGGAGCGCTCATAGACTTTTGAAAATTGGTTGAAGTGATGGGTCTGCGTGTCCTCTTGCGCGAAAGACTTGATCACCCGCACGCCGGAGACGATTTCCTGGGCCGCGCCCGACACCTGGGAGAAGTGTTCCTGGCGGTCGTTGTAGGCCAGATTCAGCCACTTCATCACGATGCCGATGGTGAAAGGAGTGAAGGGCATCAGGATCAAACACTTCCAGGTCCAGGCCATGGAAATGGAAAACATGATCGGCAGAATCAACAGTGTCTGAATGAGAGCGTCGAAGAGAATCAAAAATCCGGGGCCGATGCCCACCCGAAACGAGTTCACGTCGTTGGTGATCAGAGACATCAATTTTCCGATTTTATTTTTCTGGAAAAAAGAAGGGGAGAGATCGGTGTATTTGTAAAAGAGTTCGTTGCGCAAATCATCCGCCACCGCCTGATGAAAGCGCGCCCAAAACACCCGCCACAAAAAACGAAAGAAGGACAAAAACAAAGTCACGCCCACGATCAGCAGGGTCAACTGACGGATTTCGGAAAAAGGTTTTCCCTGCGTCAGAGTGTCCAGTCCTCTTCCGATCAACCAGGGAACCGAAACTTCCAGAGAGTTGGTCGCAAGCAAAGCCACCAAGGCCAAGGAGACGAATTTCCAATACTTGCGGGCAAACCCGAAATAGGGGTTTGAAGAATCCAGGTGAGATTGAGGCATCCAAGCAAGCTACCTGAAAGGCATAAAAAAAGCCAGCCCGGTGAGGGCTGGCTTTTATAAATATCCGACTTTTAAATTTTAGTTCTGCATCAAGGAGCGCACGTCCAATTGACCGCCGGAAACCACTTTGCCGCTCAAGACGGAAGTCTTTTTCACGGAGGAAAGCAAGGCGGCTTTCACTTCTTGATAAGTGGCTTGCGGGTGTTTGGAAATATAAAGCGCTGCGGCTCCGGACACGTGGGGAGTGGCCATGGAGGTTCCGTCCCAAGTGGCATGAATCATTCCGGGAATGTCCACGACCACGTCGCTGTACTTGTTGCCCACCATGGTGGAGAACACTTTCACGCCGGGAGCGGCCAAATCCACGCTGCGAGCTCCCCAGTTGGAGAAGCTTCCCAAGGCGCCGGCTTCATCGATGGCGGCCACGGAAACGATGTTGTCGTTGTCGTAGCTGGCGGGAACGCCGGGTTTCGCGTCGGAATCATTATCGTATCCGACCCCTTGGTGTCCGTTTCCGGCAGCGGCGATAAAGATCACGTTTTTGCTGGCGGCATAGCTGATGGAATCTTTCAAAGCCTGAGTGGAGGGATCACTGGGATCGTCGCCTTCAGAGCCCCAAGAGTTGGACAGCACGCGCGCTCCGTTATCCACGGCGTATTTGACCGCTTTCACGGCATCGGCAGTGGTGCCTTGACCTTTTTCAGTCAGGAAGCGAACGGCCATGATTTTCACGTGAGGAGCCACACCGGCCACGCCTTTTCCGTTGTCCGCGCGAGCGGCCACGTTTCCGGCGCAATGAGTGCCGTGTCCGGGGTTTCCGCCGCCAAACAGCATGTCCCAAACGGAAGTGGTGAAGTCATAAGGCTTGTTGTCGTTTCCGGCAAAGTCCCAGCCCACGACGTCATCCACGTAACCGTTGTTGTCGTCGTCGATGCCGTTTCCGGGAATTTCGCCGGGGTTGTGCCACATATTATCGACCAAGTCCTCATGAGTGTAATCCACTCCGGTGTCGATCACGGCCACCACCACATCGGAAGAACCTTCTCCGTTTGCGGCCCAAGCGTCTTTCACGCCCATTTGGTTCATGCCCCATTGATTGGAGAAAAGAGGATCCGCGCCGGAACCGCCGCTTCCTGCGATGGGAATTTCCGGGTTGTCAGGGGGAGGAGTGCCGCCCATGTCCGGCAGGCCGCCGTCTTGCACTTTTTTAAGCAGGGCTTCTTTTTGAGCGGGAGTCAGCTCGTGGTTGTTCCACAATTTGATCACGCGGTTCGGTCCCACGGCTTGAACGCCTTCCATATGGAAAGCCATTGTGCTGCTGAAGGTGGTCACGAGATTTTCCGGCAATTTCACATGGACCCAGCCATTGATGCCTAAATCTTCAACAAGAGTGCCTTTGGGGAGGTGGGACTTCATGTTCGCCACCACACTGGTTTGCTGGCCGGGTTTTACCTTGACCAGATAGTCATTTTTTAATGTTTCGGCCTGGACCTGAGAAAATCCGGTCAGGCAAGCTCCGAGAATGAGCAGTCGCGATAGAACTCGCATAATCCCTCCTTGGTGATTCTTCTTGAGGGACAAGCCTTTTGTCCCGTTCAAGTGCAATTCAAAGATTCAACCGCGGCCAAAGACTGGTTTCAAATTGAAACCACCCGTATTGATTAAAAACTAGACCTTTTTAATGCGACGTTCCGCTCTGGAAGCCGCGCGCAAAAACTTTTGAAATCTCCAAGAATTTTTGAGACCTCTGTGATACCTATCTACTTGAAAAGATACTGAGAATAGTCCGACTTCGGAGGAAAATGAATGTCCGCTCCTTCTGTTGATCACGCCCGGGATCCGGTGAAACAAGACCGCCAGTTGGTGGAAGACACCCGCTCTTTCGCGTTCACGACCAAATTGGAAAAAATTGTCGCTTGGGGAAGAAAGAATTCTTTGTGGCCCATGCCTTACGGAACCGCTTGTTGCGGGATCGAAATGATGTCGGTGATGGGACCTCGTTATGACATCGCCCGCTTCGGCGCGGAGGTGGTGCGCTTTTCGCCAAGACAAGCGGACTTGATGATCGTGGCCGGAACCATCACGGAAAAAATGGCGCCGGTGATCTTGAGAATTTATCAACAGATGTTGGAACCCAAGTTCGTGCTCTCCATGGGCGCTTGCGCGAGTTCCGGCGGCTTTTACCGCGCTTATCACGTGCTTCAGGGAGTGGACAAAGTGATTCCCGTGGATGTGTACGTTCCCGGTTGTCCTCCCACGCCGGAAGCGGTTCTTGACGGAGTGATGGCCATTCAAAAGATGATCGAAGATGGGGCTCCTCGTCCCTGGAAAGACAGCTGGCAGGCGGGCGTGTTCAGATGAGCTTAGATATTACGGAATCCATCAAACAAGATTTTAATCAGAAGTTTCCCTCTCAAAATTTCAACTATCACTATGCCTTCGGCGATTCGGTGGTGAAGGTCGAACCCTCCCAAGTGGAGCCGGTCTTAAGACACCTCAAGAATTCCGGGCGCTTTGATTTTTTGATGAACATTTCCGGCGTCGATTATCCCGACCGGAAAAAACGTTTCGAAGTTTGTTATGAGCTTTTCTCCTCCCGCAGCTCCCAGCGCCTGCGGGTGAAAACTCAAGTGGCCGACGGGGAAACCATTCCCACCGTCACAAAAGTATGGCGGGGCGCCGACTGGTTCGAACGGGAAATTTACGACATGTTCGGCGTGCGTTTCGAAGGCCATCTGAATATGCGGCGTTTGCTTTTGCACCAGCAGTTCGAAGGTTTTCCTTTAAGAAAAGACTATCCGGCGGACCGCCAACAACATTGCACCGAAGCCCTTCCGATTCATTTCGACGTGCGGGAGCATCATCCCTTCTCCGATGACGAGGGAAAAGATTTGGTGCCGCTCAACATCGGGCCTTCCCATCCGGCCACCCACGGAACGCTGCGGGTGATGACTCTTCTGGACGGGGAAAAAGTGCACCGCGCCGGCGTGGAGCTGGGATATTTGCACCGCTGTTTCGAAAAGATGGCGGAAACCCATCCTTATAATCAGGTGATTCCTTACACCGACCGGTTGAACTACTGTTCGGCGCCGCTCAACAATGTGGCTTACTGCAAGGCGGTCGAGGCCCTGCTTGGGGTGGACATTCCGCCCAAAGCCAAAGCCGTGCGCATCATCATCAGCGAGTTGGCGCGCATCATCGATCATATCGTCTGCACGGCCGCCAACGCGGTGGATCTGGGCGCATTGACCGGATTTTTCCATCTCTTCACTTACCGTGAGGAGGTTTACACCTTGTTTGAACGTCTGTGTGGAGCCCGTTTGACCGTGGCCATGACCCGTGTCGGCGGGATGGCCAACGATCCTCCGAAGGACTGGGCGAAGGACGTTTTGGCCTTTTGCGACCGCATGTCCAAAGGCGTGGATGAAATCGACGTTCTTCTGACGGGAAATAAAATCTGGAAACAGCGCACTCAAGGAGTGGGCGCGATTTCCGCGGAGCGGGCGATCGAGTGGGGTTACACCGGTCCTTGTCTGCGGGCGACGGGCGTTCCCCTGGATCTGCGCAAAGCCGATCCTTATTATGGATACGACCAGTTGGATTTCGACATTCCCGTGGGCACGACCGGCGACGTTTACGACCGCTATTTGGTGCGCATCGCGGAAATGCGCGAGTCTTTGAAAATCATCCGTCAGGTGGCGAAAAACATTCCGGAAGGGGATTACACCATCCGCGACAAAGGCATCGTCCTGCCGGAAAAGAAAGACGTTTACGGCAACATCGAAGGCCTGATGAACCACTTCATGCTGGTGATCAAGGGACTGCGTCCTCCCGCCGGAGAAATCTACAACGCCACGGAAGCGGCCAACGGGGAACTTGGATTTTATCTGGTCAGCGACAACAGCGCGAATCCTTACCGTTTGAAGGTGCGTCCCCCGTGTTTTGCGATTTACCAATCTTTCTGCGAACAGGTGGAAGGCGGATTGGTGGCGGACGTGATTGCGATTTTAGGAAGTATGAACCTTATTGCCGGCGAGTTGGACCGATGAGCGAAACAGCATTTGAACTTTCCAAAGAAGGCGCGGAGTTCGTGAAAAAGGAACTCTCCCGTTACGAAACCAAGCACTCGGCGATCATTCCGGCCCTCTATCAGGTGCAGAAAGAAAACGGCTGGGTGCCGCCCGCGGCGATCAACTATCTGGCGCAATTGATGGAACTTCCCGAAAGTCACATCAACGAAGTCTTCATGTTTTACACCATGTTCAACAAGGTCCCGACGGGAAAACTGCACATTCAAGTGTGCACCAACATTTCCTGTTCCATGAACGGCGGGCGGGAATTGGCCAATAAATTGTGCAAGCACTTCAACGTAAAACCGGGGGAAGTGAGCGCGGACGGAAAAGTCACCGTTTCCAAGGTGGAATGTCTGGGTTCTTGCGACACCGCGCCCATGATGCAAGTGAACGACCGCTACGTTGAGAACCTGGATTTTGACAAGGCCTTAAGGGCTTTGAAGGAAATGGGAGTTTAATTTCCATGGCAGTACAGGAAACAAAATTACTCACTGAGCACTACGACAAGAATGAATTTCAGGGCCTGCAGGGCTATCTGAAATTCGGCGGTTACGAGGATCTGAAGAAAGCCCTCAAGATGCAGCCCCAGGCCGTGATCGACGAAGTGAAGGCTTCGGGTCTGCGCGGGCGCGGCGGCGCCGGGTTTCCCACCGGAGTGAAATGGGGATTCCTGCCGAAAAATAACGAAGACAGATATTTGCTTTGCAACGCGGATGAAGGGGAGCCCGGCACTTTCAAAGACCGCATGATGATGGAAAGAGCGCCCCATCAATTGATCGAAGGCATGATCATTTCCGCCTTCGCCGTCAATTCCAAAAAATCCTACATTTACATCCGCGGCGAATATGACGACTCCATCGCCATCGTGGCCAAAGCGATCAAAGAGGCTTACGAGGCCGGGTTCCTGGGAAAAAACATTTTGGGAAGCGGCTTTGATCACGATATGGACGTTTACAAAGGCGCCGGCGCCTACATCTGCGGCGAAGAAACGGGAATGATTTCTTCTTTGGAAGGATTCAAAGGGCAGCCGAAACTGAAACCGCCCTTTCCGGCCATTCAAGGTTATTTGAAAAAGCCCACCATCGTAAATAACGTGGAAACTCTGGCCGCGGTGAAATACATCATCCGTGACGGAGCCCAAGCTTATCGGAAATACGGCACGGAAAAATCCCCGGGCACGAAACTTTTTTCCGTCAGCGGCAACGTGATGAGACCGGGAAACTACGAAGTTCCGCTCGGAACTTCATTGAAGGATTTGATTTATGAGTATTGCGGGGGACTGCGTCCAGGCCGCAAACTGAAAGCCGTGATCCCCGGGGGATCTTCCGCGCCGGTGTTGACCGCCGAGGAAGCGATGAAGGTGAACATGGATTATGAAAGTCTCGCTCAAGCGGGATCCATGCTGGGGTCCGGGGCGGTGATCGTGATCGACGACTCCAATTGCATGGTGGATCTGCTCGACGTGACTCTGCATTTTTACCATCATGAATCCTGCGGTCAGTGCACGCCCTGCCGTGAAGGCACCGGTTGGATCAGCAAGATCACCCATTCCATCAAAAACGGCGAAGGAACCGTCAAAGACATCGACCTGATCAAGGCGGTCTCCGAACACATGATGGGAAAAACCATCTGCGCTCTTTCCGATGCGGCGGCGATGCCCGCGATTTCGTTTGTGACAAAATTTAGAGATGAATTTGAGTACTTCGTCAAAGAAGGCCGCTCCAAAGTAAAAGAGGTGGCTCATGCCTAAGTGCACGATCAACGGAAAAGAAGTCGAAGTTCCCCAAGGGGCGAGCATCATCGAAGCCTTCAAGGCGATGGGTGAGGACATCTGTCATTACTGCTGGCATCCGGGTTTGTCCGTGGCCGGGGTGTGCCGGTTGTGCATGGTTCAGATTGAAGGCATTCCCAAACTGCAGATCGCCTGCAACACCGAGGTGAAAGACGGCATGGTCATCACCAATCAGTCCGAACAGGTGAAGGACACGGTGAAGTGGGGACTTGATTTCCATTTGATCAACCATCCTTTGGATTGTCCGATCTGCGATCAGGCCGGTGAGTGCGGTCTTCAAGATCAGTACATGCAGTACGGCAAGTACGATCCCGAAATGGCCGAGAAAAAAGTCAAAAAACACAAGGTCGTGGACTTGGGACCGACCATCGTGCTCGACAGTGAACGCTGCATTTTGTGTTCGCGCTGCGTGCGTTTTACCGAAGAGGTCAGCCAGACCAACGAGCTGGGAATTTTCAACCGCGGCGACCGCTCCGAAATCGGCACCGTGGACGGCAAGCCCTTGGACAACAATTATTCCTTGAACACCGTGGACATCTGTCCGGTGGGTGCGCTGACTTCCAAGGATTTCCGTTTCCGTCAGAGGGTTTGGTATCTCAAAGATTCCGACAGCATCTGTCCTGGATGTTCCACCGGGTGCAACGTCAAAGTTTATTTCAACGAAGAAGGCTTGTGGCGGGTGAAACCCCGGTACAATGCGGAAGTGAACGGTCATTGGATGTGCGATGTGGGCCGCGACACTTACAAGTACGTCAACAAACGCGCGCGGCTTCTTAAAGTCCGCGCCGGTCAAGCGGAGTACTGGGAAGACAAAGAAGTCTTCAGCGCGGTGATGGAAGCGGGACGGGACTTGCGTGAAAGCGCGGAGAAGAATCCGAATTCCGTGGCCGTGGTGATGACCGGTCAGTACACCAATGAAGAGTTCAAAGAATTTTTTGACTTCGCGGCGGGCGAGCTGAAGCTGACGCGTTTTTATCACTGGATGAATGATCCCGCGCACGCGGAGGATTTTGACGGACTTCTTTACCGTGGGGATAAAAATCCCAACACCAACGGTCTGAAGGCGGAAGCGAAGACCCATGGCGGCTTTAAGTCCTTCGAGGATCTTCAAGCGAACTTGGGCGGTCTGGAAACGATTTTGGTCCTGGGGCCTGAAAACCAATCTCAGTTTGACGACATCAAAGAAAAAGTCGAGATGTTCGGCAAAGCCAAAAAGGTGATCTGGCTGACGGCGTGCGGATCCGAAGAGATCAATGCTTTGCGCGCTCCCAGTGTGCAAATTCCCATGAAGACTTACATTGAAAAAGCGGGCTCTTTCACCAATTACAAAGGTTTGGTGCAGGAGTTCAAGAGGGGCACCACCATCGTGGAGGACGCTCTCACTCTCAGTGAAGTGGTCACTTTGTTCCGGGGGCATGAGTTGGATTACAAGAACCGTCCTCAACCTCTGGGCGGAACCAAGAAAAACCACTTCACGGAAATTCGGGGTCAATTATGAGTTATCAAGTCAAACGCACGGAAGCCACGTCCAACTGGTATTTGCCGGGAATTTTAACCGGGCTTGGTTTCACGTTTCGCAAGATGATTTCGAATCTGCTCCATCCCAAAGACATGCCGACGTTGAATTACCCGGAAGAAAAATACCAATACGGTCCGCGCTTTAAAGGCAATCACGTTTTGACCGTGCGCAAAGACGGCTCGATCCGTTGCACGGCCTGTATGCTGTGCGCGACCAACTGTCCCGCCGATTGCATCAAGATCACCGCGGCGGAAAACGAAGATCCTTCCGTGGAAAAATATCCGATCTCCTATGAAATCGACGTTTTACGTTGCGTGTTCTGCGGCTTTTGTGAAGAAGCTTGCCCCGTGGATGCGATCCGCATGGGACCCGAGTGGCAGACCGCCGCCCTCAATGGTTCAAACTTCGCCTACGACATCCAACAACTGGCCTACCGCCCACAACTCAAAGGCGGCGTGCGCTCCGTCGTCGACGACCAAGAACGCCACCACGCCGGCATCTGACGCGCCCCTCGCAGGTACCAGGTACATTTTTGAGTTGCGCCGAGTTATTTTCGGTCACAAAAAAGCCTTCTTGAAATCAAGAAGGCTTTTTTGAGGTGGCTGGTTACCGATTACCGGCCGTGATCCCGGTACACGCATTTTTTAAGCAAGCAGTTGCCGTCCGCGGCGGGGACATAAGCGGCTTGAGCCTGTTCTCCCGTCGGGCAGTAATAAGAAGAAGACACATAAGCGTCATAGATGGAGCGGGAAGAGTAAATGATCAAACCACCGGCTTCCGCCACGGCTTGTTTCAACTCCGAGCAATTCACGCTGGTGGAATAATAAGGATAGCGCTGATAAGGGCCGTTGTGATCAGCGAAAGCGGGAAGGGACACAAAGGCCGTGATGGCTAAGGCAAAGAGAGTTTTCATGTGGGTTCTCCTTAAGTGGGTATTTTGAGGCTATTAAAAAGTCCCTTTGTAAAAAATACAACCTCTCTTTGTGG